>Ga0302315_10005650_pt1 | contig 10645 bp, 5 predicted proteins | sample III_Palsa_N3_1_FD_200532 | JGI IMG/M metagenome (GOLD analysis project Ga0302315, IMG submission 200532) | Peat permafrost microbial communities from Stordalen Mire near Abisko, Sweden - III_Palsa_N3_1 | ecosystem: Environmental > Terrestrial > Soil > Palsa > Peat permafrost | place: Sweden... | reverse complement strand
CGCAGTTCGATGGCCAGGCCTCTGTCGGCGATCAAACCGTGCGCGGTCGCTGTTTTGGCGCCGCTCTTGTCGATGGTGACCTTCTCTGGGACGTCGTTTTGATCGATGGCGCGCTCGAAGAAGCGGCGCGCCGCCGCCACGTCGCGTCTGGCGGTGAGCAGGAAGTCCACGGCCCTAGTCGCGTCGATCTGCGGCGCGATAGAGGAACTTCCACTCGCAGTTCACCTTGATGTAGGTCTCGTCCACGCGCCAACTGGGCCCCCCCCCGGGTGCTTGCGGCTGCGAAACACCTTGGCCAGCGCCGGCAAAATCTTCAACGCCCAACGATGCATGGTGGCGTGATTGACGGCCACGCCGCGTTCGGTCATCATTTGCTCGAGGTTGCGCAGGCTCAACGGATAGGCGGCGTACCAGCGAACGCAGACCAGCATGATCTCCAGCGGATAGTGAAGCCGCCGGAGCAACTTGCGAAGGACGACGTTTCGAACTGGATGTGCACCGGTACCTTGGCCCGTATCGTAGGGACATCGACTTACGCCGACAGAGCCCTCGCTCGTCCATGTGTGCACGATCCGATTAAGTGCACACATCCAAGCGTGCGCGCCATCACGCGATCGTGCTCAAACCCGCCGTGCCGAGCAATGGGGCCTTGGGGCCGTGCTTAACGCGCTCCACTAGCACTGACAATGCAGTTTCGTCCGCTTCGCTTGGCTTCGTAAACAGCCGCGTCCGCTCGCTTCACGGTTTCGTCGACGTCCTCGTCATCGAAACTCTGCGCGACACCAATGGACACTGTCACCTTGGCGTCGGCCGGAAGCATCGCATAGCGCATTGCTTCGGCGGCGCAGCGAATGCGCTCCAACGGCACGAAGGCCTGCTCCAGATTTGTCATCGGCAGCACGACCAGGAACTCCTCGCCGCCGTATCGACCCACGCTGTCTGCTTCACGCAGCGCGCTGCGCATCGCATCGGCGAGCCCCTTGAGTACTTCGTCCCCGCACGCATGGCCGAACTGGTCGTTCACCATCTTGAAATGGTCCGCATCGATCATCGCTACGCACATCGGCTGCGCGGCGCGTTCGCCGCGCCGACGCTCCCGACACAGCGCCTCCCGGATTGTTCGCCGGTTCTGTAGCCCGGTGAGCTCATCGAGCGTGGCGATTAGCTCGATTCTCCGCAGCGCTTCCGTCAACTCGAAATTGGTGCGCTGCAAGCGTGCGCGGAGTTGACTGACGTAGCCTCCCATCACCGCGAACCAAATCAATACGACGGAGAGCTCGCCCCATTGAAGCGCCTCGCGGCGAAGGGCCGCGCCATCATGCGGAGCACCGCCCAGCGTGAGGGACAGTAGCACTGCGGTGCCGTCGCCAACGATGAACACCACTGCAATTGCGAGCAAGCGACTCAGCTTCAGGCGGAACGCGCCGAACAGAAGCGTCATCAAGTAGAAAGGAATCACCAGGGCTCGCCCGGCGACGGCGTAGTACGCGAGCACCGTGAGACTGGCGCCTCCCCACAGCATCTGTTCCATTGTGAGGCTGGGATCCTTCGATCGGCGGTTGATGCCGCTGCCAAGCCACGCCGAGAATACTAAAATTGCCCCGATACCAAAGATCGCAAAAAGCTCCGCCCCTCGTTCCGGAATCATGCCGAGAGATGCATGGAGCCAAACCAAAAGGATCAACACAAAAGTCGTTACCACGCCCATTAAGTGGCGAGCTAGACGGACGCGTTGTTGACCAACTTCTGGCGCAGGTTTGCGCATGCGGTCGGTCGACTTGCCCGTGAACCGTCTCAAGGCGACCGCGATCGACTCGTTTTGAGTTTTGCGACCCGAAGCTGCCATCGTTGATTCTCAAGTGTAGGAGGAGGGCGCGTGGCGCCAACTGCAATCCCCGAGCAGACCGGGATGTATAGCACGACGCGGTGCGCCGCCGCAGGTCGTGCGGCGTGCGCCAGGGCCCTGCACGCACTACAACTCCCACGGTTTGGATCACTCTCTTCTACGCCGTGGCAGGGCTTGTCGCCCCAGGCGGCGACCTGGTCAGCAAGCAGCCCGGCGTCGGCTTCAGCCACGTGTAGTCGGGGTCGAGGTCTTGCTTGGCGGCGTCCAGCAGAGGTCGTCTGTTCTGTGTGCCATTTAGGACGCTTTCAGTTCCCAGCATCCATGCGGGTTTGCGGGGTGGTGCCAGCTGAACCCCCGCGTGAATGCTGAGGTTGTTGGCGCCAGCGCCGATCTGAGCCACCGCGCCGACGTTCGACTGCGCCACCTTGATGAGCAAGAAGTCAGTAAGCGAACGGCGATACCTTCTTGACGTTTCAGATGTATGGACCATCGTCTTTGGGCGGTTTGCGCCGACACTGGAGCCGCGTCAGACCTCGTCTGTTGGTGCCGACTCCGCTTTGAGCCACCGCGCCGACGATACAGTGAGCCGCCCGATCAGAGCCCTAACCCAACACGCATGCGGATTCAGCAGTGAATTTCCTGGCTCAACTGGAGGTCGGCACACCCCGTGAAATTGGCTCATTCCGACGTCGGCGCGAACACGCTCCTACCACGATCGTTCCGCAGCATCACTGCGCGGCTTCCGCCCCGAGGACTTGCAAGCCGAGAATGATCGGGCCGAGCAGTTGCGCCAGTTCCCGCAGCAAAGCGTCCATCGCGGCGTCGTCAGCGCAAATATTGCATGCGTGCTCAAGCGCCGCGGCTGTCTGCTGTAATCTGGGAATTCCAAGCGCACCCGCCTCGGCCTTCAAATCATGCGCCATGCGTGCAGCCACAGCGGTTTGGCCAGCAGCACACTCGGCTCGGAACCGTTCCAAGAAATTCGATTCGCGATCGCGGAACATGCGAAGCAGACGGCGGTACATCTCCTCATTGCCCATCATTCCGGCGAGGGCGGTTTGGCTGTCGACGCCCGGGAGTCCAGCCAGCGGATGAGGACGCGGTTCGTCGCTTGAGGGTGCTGCCGAGCTGGTCGCGGCCTGTACCGGCTTAATCCAGCGGGCGAGTGTTGCAAACAACTCATCCGGCTTGAAGGGTTTGGCTACATGATCGTTCATGCCGGCGGCAAGCACTTTGTCGCGGTCTCCAACCATCGCGTTTGCCGTCATCGCGATCACAGGCAGAGCCTGCCACTGTGGCTGCCGACGAAGCGCCCGAGTGGCAGCGTAGCCGTCCATCACAGGCATCTGGCAGTCCATCAGCACGCCGTCGAATTGCTCCCGCTCGAGCATTGCCAAAGCCTCCTGCCCGTCGCCCGCGGCGCGCACGACCACGCCGGCGCGGCAAAGGACGTCCATCGCCAGTTCGCGGTTGATGGCATTGTCCTCGACGAGAAGGATGCGCACCCCTTTCAAGCGGGTTTGCTGGGCGACCAGCAATTCGGTGCGCCGCGCAGTCCTCGTGAAGTGCGGCGCTTGAAAACCCATCGCGGCGTTGCAGGCATCCAGCAGAGTCGAGGGTGTCACCGGTTTGGTCAGCAGCGCAGCGACCTTGAGCTGAGACTGCGCCAGTTGCCGCAGAACCACGTCACGGCTGAAGGCTGTCAGCATCATCACGACTGGCGTTGGGTGGACCTTGGCTTCACGCTGGCTCAACCGGCGCAAGCATTCAACGCCATCAACGCCGGGCATCCTCCAGTCAAGGAGCAGCAGGTCGTAGGGCATGTCGCAGGCCTCAGTCTGCACCACCTTGCGCATTGCGTCCAGGCCGTCGACAGCGCTATCCGCCGCCGCCGCGAAAGTGCGCATCATTTCACAGAGCGATTCGCGGGCGCAGGTATTGTCGTCGACCACCAGCACACGTGCACTCGTCAGCCCGTCATGCGGCGGCACACGAGACTCTTCAGCCGACTCGGACCGCAGTCCGAATGGCACGCTGAAGAAAAACCGGCTGCCGCGGCCAGGCGCACTGTCCGCTTCGAGTTCGCCACCCATGAGAAACACCAAATGCCGGCTGATCGCCAAGCCCAAGCCCGTACCGCCGTAGCGTCGGCTGGTCGATGAGTCCCCTTGGGAAAATGGTTGAAACAGCCGCTGCTGCTGCTCGGCGCTCATCCCTATTCCGCTGTCGCGCACCTCGAAACGCATCAGCGCAGTCGCACCTTCGGTCCGAACCACCTCGACCGCCACGACCACCTCGCCGCGCTCGGTGAACTTCACGGCGTTGTTGCCCAAGTTCAGCAGCACTTGACCCAGCCGCATCGGATCGCCGATCAGTTCCATCGGCAGTTGCTTGGACATGACGTACACAAGCTCCAGCCGCTTCTCTTCGGCATTCAAGCCGACAAGGCTGCTGAGATTGTCCAATACGTCGCCAAGATTGAACGCAATGGACTCTATGTCGAGCTTGCCGGCCTCGATCTTGGAGAAGTCAAGAATGTCGTTGATGATGCCCAGCAACGATTCGGCTGCGGCATGCACCTTGTGAACGTAATTGTGTTGCTGGGGAGTAAGCCCACTTTGCAGCGCCAAATGGGACATGCCGAGGATGGCATTCATCGGCGTGCGAATCTCATGGCTCATGTTGGCCAAGAACTCACCCTTGGCTTGAGCGGCCGCATCGGCTGCTTCCTTTGCGACACCCAAGGACATCAACGAGGTCTCCAACTTCGCGGTCAACTTCTGTTCGCTAATCGCCGTGATCCGCAGGGCCTCAAGCGTTTGCGCCATCGTCGAAAACTCGTCCTGTGATGTCAGCGCCGGTACCGGAACGCTGTAGTCGCGCCGTGACAGTCGTGATGTCGCCTCGATCAATGTGAGTATTGGTCGCTGGACTCGGCTGATCACCAAGCGGAACGCCGCCATCGAGGCCGTCAAGGCGACGGCAAACGCTGCAAGCGTGAGGATCAGCCGCCAAGCGCTGTCGCGCAGGTTCTGAGCAGCATGCTGATTCATCCGATCGAGTGCGGTATCGGCGATCGCAAGGATCGGCTGGAACGGTGCATCGCACAGTTTGGTCCACTCCTTGGGGTCCACGATCGGCTCTGAAACCGTGCCTAAGCGCGAATAGATGGCATCGCGAGCCGCTGCGGATGCGTGATAGGGATCATCCGTTGCGTGCAAAACCTCAACCAAACCGTCTTGCAGCGGTGTAGACAGCAGCGTGTCATCAAGAGTTGAGCGGATTTGCGCAATGGCCGTGCGTTGGGAATCCACCCAGCGTCGCCGGTCCGGTGGCATCATCACGCCCTCTGCGACGAGCGATCGGTTTACGGAGCACTCGCGTCCGACCTCGACCCGATAGTTCCAGGCCAGCTGATGGACGATGAAATAGTGCTCCGTCAGCGCATCGGCCACGCGCAACTCGCCGCCGATGGCGTTCAGGGCGGTTGTGAATTCGTCATGAACCTGTGTGTTGGCGTCGTCCCATCCCTTCATGCTTGTCAATCGGCGGCTGCCTTTGGGCTGGTGCGCCATTTCCAGGATGTCAGTCCACCGCTCCCGGCTCTGAGCCACCTTCCCGCGCAATGTGTCCAAGCGGTTCACGGCCGCGGATACATCGCTGGGTGCGATGGCCTGGATCGCCTCTTCTGACTGGGAGTTCAGCTCGGCGAACACTCTCGTCAGCTCGGGCACGGGGTCGTCCAAGGAAATCAACGCCGTCTGTATCGCCCCAAAGCGCACCCGAAGGAGCTGACGAGTCTGGAAAATCTGTCTGTCTAAAGCGCTCAGACTCGTGATTCGTCGCGCCGCGGTCACGCCACCCCAGGCCGACACCACGAGCAACGTGACGGAAATGATCACGACTGCGACGACCAATGCGAACGAACCCAGCAGGACGCGCGAAACCGAATGCCTTTGCAACGATGAGCGAGGCGGTGACTCCACGGTCAATGCGCCACAGCGTCCCGCACGCAATGAGGCGCCAGCATGAGCAACGCCAACCCTCTTCGTTTGGTGTGCCTCGTACCCATGGCGCGTACTCCAGTAGACCCGAGAAAGGCGGCGAACTCATCGCAACATGTCGCCTGTTCGTCGGACTGGGCCGACGACAGCACACTGTTCTAGGGCTTGAAAACCGGCGGTTGCATTTGTCAAGGTCATGGGGCCGCCCGATCTTGCCTCCAACCACTCCAGGACAGCGAGCGCCCTGAATTTGCCTCGCCAACCATAACTCGCCCAATTTGTTCTGAAATTGAGGTCTACCCTGATGTGCAAGGTGCCGAGCAAGATCGGGAGGCCATCGTGATTTTCTATATGGCCGGAGAACAGCTTAACGAAAGGCTGATCTGACTCGACTCGAGTCGTGTGCCCATACCGCTGGCGATCGAAAAGAATTCCACGAGAGGCGCCCTTCGTCCGAGACCCTGTAAGAGGGATTCGATAGACGGTTCATCGGCCGGCGATCGAGTCGATTCCCGCGCCGCATCACGAACCACCGTGGTGTCCGGCCGTTGGGCGACATTCATGAAGTTCCTATGGGAACAAGCTCATGTCACCTCTTCCCCCGCTGCGCTGCTAGATGGCGAAATCTGAAGATGTGAATACGCTTGCGGGGGTTCGACGAACGCCGAGCCAGCTCACTGGAAGGACACCCGGACTCTTTGCTGGGATGCTCAATATCGTTCTGCAATCGGCCTGCAGAGTGGCCGCTCAGCGTTGCGACGAAGCGATGCGGCACGCGTGCATAGCTTCCCAAAACTTCAACGCATCGAGACGAGTGAACACATCTTTCTGCATCCTTGCGGGCGCCGCATTCGCGGCCCTGCGCTGCGCCTTTGGAATTGGATACCGGCCGCCGCTACGGTGCCCATGAGAAACGAGCAACTCTGCCGTCACAGCGGCGACATCTCGTCGGCGGCAGTGTGAACTAGATCGCACTGCCGCCGACAAACGTGTCTTTCACTTGCATTTGGTTTCGGTTATGTCGTGGCCTCGACCATGAGTCGGCGGTCAAATAGCATGACTATTTCGGCCGCAAACGTGGTCTTCATCACACCCCTGCTGGACATTGCGGCGACTAAATGAAAACTTTCTCACGACGCGTTCCTGGATTTCTCGCCGTGGCGACCACATGGATTTTGGCGACGGCGCTTGCCGCTTGCGGCGGGGGCAGTGGCAGCAGAAACAGTGCTAGCGCCAATGCCGATTCGACCACAGCGACCTACACAATCGGAGGAAGCATCTCCGGTTTGGCGAACGGTGCGCAGGTCGCGCTGCAAAACAACGGGGCCGACGCGTTGATACTGAGCGCAAATGGCGCCTTCAGGTTTGCAACTCCGGTCGCAGCTAGCGGCAACTACGCTGTGACCGTGAGCGGTCAGCCAACCGGGGAAATTTGTTCATTGGCCGGTGGCACCGGCTCCGGCTCGGGGGTGACTGCCAGCGTTAGCAATGTCAACGTCGTCTGTTCTAGCTACACCTATTCGATCGGCGGGACGGTCACAGGACTGGCCACCGGTGCCCAGTTGACGTTGCAAAACAATGGGGCCGATGCGCTGACGGTGAACGCGAACGGGACTTTCACGTTTGCAACGCCGATAGCCTACGACGGCAGCTACAGGGTGACTGTGAGCGCTCAGCCAACCGGGGAAATTTGCTCGTTGACTGGGGGCACCGGTTCCGGCTCGGGGGTGACCGCCAGTATTGGCGACGTCAGCATCGGCTGTTCTTCCGATACCCATACGATCGGGGGCACCGTGACGGGGCTTGCCAGCGGTGAGCACGTCACGCTGCAAAACAACGGGGCAGATGCGCTGACAGTGAACGCGAACGGGGCCTTCACGTTTGCGACGCCCGTCGCCTACAACGGCAGCTACACGGTGACAGTGAATGGTCAGCCACTCGGCCGAATTTGTTCGGTGACCGGCGGCACCGGCTCTGGCTCAGGCGTGACCTCCAACATCGGCACCGTCAGCATAGTCTGTTCTTCCAATACCTTCACGATTGGAGGTACCGTGACCGGTCTGGCTAGCGGCGCGCAAGTGACGCTGCAAGACAATGGAGCCAATGCAGTGACGGTGAACGCCAATGGCAGCTTTGCCTTCACCACGCCTGTAGCCTACAACGGTAGTTACGCGATAACCGTCAGCACCCAGCCCACGGGGCAGATCTGCTCACTGACCGGTGGGACCGGTTCCGCCTCGGGGGTGATTGCAAACGTCAGCAACGTCGCCCTCACCTGTTCGACTGATACGTACGCGGTCGGCGGAACCGTGGCGGGGCTTGCCAACGGCACGCAGTTGACGCTACAAGACAATGGCGCCAATGCATTGACGGTGAGCACCAATGGCGCCTTCACATTCACTGCTCCGATCGCGTACAACGGTAGCTACGCAGTGACCGTCAGCAGTCAACCGACTGAACAGACCTGTTCGGTGACGAATGCTGCGGGCTCCAGTGTGACTGCGAACGTTGCGAGCGTCAGCGTAAGCTGTGCCCCGCAAGCTATCTCATCGAACGCGTTGGATCGCATCAATTTCGGTGACACCGCGAGCGATGCTTTTTCGGAGTCAGCTCACGCATTCGTCAACGCGGGGCAGCCCACCGGAGCAGGCTCGCTCGGCCTAACCTATCGAGAAATCGCTCCGTCGGCAGTTGCGGCGAGCGTGGGCAACAACGCGGATAACGAGGCGCTGACGTTCACGATGACGTGCAGCCCGACGTTGCAGAACTATGTGACGATCCAGGTGTGGGGGTCGGATACGATTTCCGACTATATCTACCTCTACACGCCGACGCAGGGCAATGTCACCGGCAACTACAGCGGCACCAACCAGCCCGAAATCGACAATCAAGGTTCGGATCCGGTACTCCCAGGACGATGGCTATACGAGACGCTCCCGATTCCGCTGTCGATGACCAGCGGCAAGACCTCGGTCACGCTGACGCTCAACGCGGCCCTGACGGCGGGAACGACCTCTCGGCCAATCTATTCAGCGTTCACGCATACGAGTCCTTATCTGATCGTGTCCCCGAGCGACCCACAGGGGACGGCCCCAGCGGCCGCGGCGCCCACCCCGTCGACTTACAACAGTGCGTATGTCTCATCGATCCTCAACAATTTGTCTGGCTATGTGAGCGTATCGGAGGGCTATCAGCTCTACGGCCCGACGTGGACGGCGGCAGTGAATGCCGGGACTGTGCCGGTGCAGGTGATCGGCTCATTTGGGCTTCACCCTGCGCCCTCCCAGCAAACCTATGCCGGCTGGCTGAACGCCGATGCCGTTTATACGCAGGGCGGCAACAACGTCATCATGCAGCGGCTAGAAATGCTGGCGTTTGCCTATGTGACGCCGAATTTCCTGACGAGCTTCTATCAAAACAGTGACACGGAACAGAGGATCGTCGCGGCGCTCGATTCGTATTCGTACATGCAGGCGCTGGACGGTTGCTGGGGCGATATGACCGAGTGGGATGGCGTGGGGGCGACCACGACCTCGTCGTCGAACCCCTTCGGCCGTCAAAACGCGCAGTGCAGTCCGATCGAGGGTCAGGGCACATGGGCGCTCGGTGCGGCCATCTTGCAGATGCAGGGCGATTCATCCTTTCGAGCCGCATTGAACCAGCCGATCAGCAGCACGCTCGAGCCTGGGGTGCTGCGCTACCGGGCCTACCAAACGATGCTGGTCAACAACATCAACTTCTTGACCAGCCCAATCGGCCATGGACATGCACCGAACCAGGATTTGCTTCAGGCCAGGTCGTACGTTTATTCGAACCTGGCGCTGCGGGCTCTCGACAAGCTCTACGGCACCAGCCTGGCGCGCAGCAACGCCCAAATGTACAGCGACTATCTGAACGAGACTGCTGGAATTGTCCTCAGCCCTGCCGAAGACCTATCGATCAGCAACGGCGGGCTGGGGCTCGAGAAAAATGGCAGCCTCAACGGCAGCTTCGACGGCGGATACGGGTGGCTCGACGCCCTGTATCTGTCCAATCTGGCGAAGATCCTGAACGACAACGGCATCGAGACCGCGACCTATCATCCCGTGCGCACGGTAGCGATCAATGCGGCCCATGCATTCTCGAACTTCATCTATCCGTCGCTCGTGGCTTCCGGCTCCAGCTATTCGACCACGATGCGCTCGGAGCAGGCCCTCACCTTCCGCTGGAGCGCGAACGTTGGCCCGATCGCGACGCTGCAGCTTTATTTCGCGGCAGCCGAATTCAACGACCCCTATGCCCTTCACGGCCTCTATTTGGAACATGCCAACGGCATCACCTGGAGTCCTGAGCCCTATGTGGGTGCGAGCCAATCGGACAACGTCGCGATCAGCTACATGCTGGCGTACGCCGACTACGTGACGCTGTGCAATATGGTGACCTCGCAGCCGATCGACCCGAGCGGTGTCACCTTCCTGAACGAGCCGGCGCATGCGGATGGAGTGTGGGCCGATCCGACCGGAAGCACGATCATGATCAAACATGCTGGCGAGAGGCTGGGCATGGTGCTCAACTGGCGTCCGCTGATGACACCCGGCGTGTCGACGGCGTTATCCCCGAGCGAGCCCATGGACAACGTTGCCCGTGTGCATGACACGACAGCGACAACGGATCGCATCGCGACGATCAATATGCCGGCCAGCGCGGCAACAGGAGCTTCAGGAAACTACACATCGGGTGCGGCCGAAACGTTGTACATCGGCCGCTACGGCAACTACCTCGTGGGATTGAACCGGCAACCTTCGGTTGCGACGAT
>Ga0302315_10005649_pt1 | contig 10646 bp, 12 predicted proteins | sample III_Palsa_N3_1_FD_200532 | JGI IMG/M metagenome (GOLD analysis project Ga0302315, IMG submission 200532) | Peat permafrost microbial communities from Stordalen Mire near Abisko, Sweden - III_Palsa_N3_1 | ecosystem: Environmental > Terrestrial > Soil > Palsa > Peat permafrost | place: Sweden... | reverse complement strand
GCGCAGGGGATTCGTCTTTCGCCGGCTTACGACATCAACCCTTCGGTTGATCGCAATGAGCTTTCACTTGCCATCGACGAAACAGAAACCACGTGTGATATTTCGGTGGCCATGAACGCCTACAAGACCTACGGTATTTCCTCCGCTCAAGCGGACGCAGCGCTAGAGTCTGTTGAAGCAGCTGTGACGGGATGGAGAACGGAGGCGACCAGGTTTAGAATCCCCAGAGCCGAGCAGGAGCTCATGGCAGCTGCGTTCGAATAGAGCTGCTCTCGCACCACGTGCTCTCACAGATCGAACCCTGAAATCCTGCTATGACATGGCAGAAATATAGACCTGGTTTATAGGCTTCGCGCGCACGCATCTCTCCACACCGTAGCTAAATTCGAGAGGCGCAGGCTCTCACCAGTTCAGAGAGCGTGCCCGGGCTCAGGCCAGGAACTCTGCGGAATGCTCCGTTCTTTCTTTGAAAAGGTTCAAATTCACCAGAGCCAGTCGGGCGAAGTTCGTAATTCTTGTCCTGCGTAGCGAGGATTGCGACCGTTCCATTGAACGACCAATCAGCTGTTTCGCCGCGCAATCTATGCATTGCAGCTGTCAAGTCCGCCATCGAGCTGATGCGTTCGGCTGGGTTTGGGTGTAGCAACTGACGGAGGCTTCGCTTCCCGGCTGCGCTTATCCACGGTGGCAATGTAGAAAAATTGGCGAGGGTACAATTTTGAGCCCGCTTTAGCATAGCTGCATCAACCAGCAAGGATCGCTCACATTCATCGGACATCGCCTCGTAGAGCTTATGCTGTGAGTTCGAGAGATACTGTCGCCCATCATAGGGCAGTACGCCGCCAAGGAGCTGGTAAGCGACCAAACCCAACTGATACACATCACCCGAACGAGTGTAGGTATTGGTAATCCAGGACTCAGGAGGGCGATATAGACCACTGTGTTGTGAGGCCGTCGTCACGCTGGAAGCCGCATCGAGTACACGGACTGTTCCAAAATCCGCGATACGCGGAACAGCTCCATCCATAACGATGTTCGCGGGTTTTAGATCGCGGTGGACCATACCATGTGAATGAATCTCGCTCACTCCGTGGCTTATTCCAAGGATCGCATCTACGGATGCGTGAACCGAGGGTCGAGACTTGATGTAATCATCGAGATCGCCGCCATCGCAACGAGGAGTGATGAAGTAAGCCCAATCTTCTGAAACATTTCTGGCATCGTGGATGGAAAGGATGTTGGCTGATCGAAGCTGTGAGAGAAGCCGAGGCTCATCGTGTCGAAGCGCCCCGGATTCTCCAGCATAAAACTTTATAGCGACCTCAGCCTGCGTGAGACGGTTCTTCGCAAACCATAAATACCCGCTAGCACCACGTGTGACTTTCTCAAAGTCCGAATAATGGACACCTAATTCCGTCAGACACTGCTGTACTTCGTCGGGCAGCTGGTCACTCACTCTTGCACCCACACACGGCTGCCTTGAACGCCGGATGATGGTACGCCTTGAGAGACGTGTCGGATTCAGGGCACTTATTAATTCGCGCTCCCGAGATGAACTTTACCTCGCAAGGAGCGGATGCCAGGACTATGGCTTCCATTTTCAGCGCGGCGGGTCCAGCTGCCATAGATCCCTTCTCTGGCTTCGTCTTAATAGCGATGCAGTCGGGAGAGACATCTTTAAGCAGCGTCTTTACCGCTTGTTGAAACGCGCGCAATGCTTCGTGAGAGCGGGTCTCCGACAAGTTTAAGCGGTTGGAAGCCGTCACAGCAAGGCTGTTGTCGACACCACGCTCAACGACAACGTAGTTCATCTCGCTTGCAGCAAATTCGATCCCGATAACTTTCATCGCGATTCGATGATACCGGATCGTGCGAACGCTGGGGAGCCTTGAGTGCCTCTGCCAATGCTCCGCGTCACGCGCCAAGCCGAAAAAGCTGTGCGCGGCCTAAAGCCGACCTTGGCGGTTTCGTCGGATTGGTCGTTACCGAGCTAAGCGAACAAGAGCTCGCATGGTGCATTCCCAGTCGAACCCTTTCGAGGTTTTGTAGGCATTTGCTGGTTCGGTTTCGCATTGCCGAGTCTGATCGGCCGCGAATACACGATTACAGGGAAGATGATCCGAATCTGCTTCTCTTTGGGCCTGTCTCCGAAACTCCCACGCGCAGGCTTACCGCAAGTATTTCCAAGACCGATAAGAGCTTTCGTGTCGATCTGAAATATGAGACTCTCGACGGAGACGACACTAAACGTGGTGGATACGTGACCTTTGTTACACATCCAAGTTTTAGTAAAAGGAATGAAGACGCCTACGAACTCTTTTCATCGCTCGATGAGTCCGGCGTCGCTGAGAACTATTTCTGGACCACCAGCAGCTTTACAGTAGCAGCAGTAGGTGACGCCGGCGATACATCGCTAACGATTGACCTCAGCCAAGTGCGTCCGAAACCCCGCAATTTTAGCTAAAGTTATTCTTCAACGGCGTTCCATGCGCTTATGAACTGCGAAGGATGACTTCAGCCAATCTGAGATCCGTGTTCCTGATCTCTACGGTCAATTGCAGTTGTCTCAAAGCAGAGACAGCAGAAAAATCAGAGGTTGGCGACTCGCTGCTAGTGGAAGAGATTGCGGAAATGCATGGAGAAGAAGATTGCGCCGTAATCTTCTCCGGGTTGGCGGAAGATGTTAACAGCGTAGCCCAACGTGAAGTCAACGTAGCTAGCGAGTTCGAGGCGAAGGCCGCCGCCGGGGCCGACCCTGGTGCCAACGGATTGGGCGGACCCAACTCGAGTGATGTCAAGGACGGCGACGGGGGCGAGTGAGACGATGTTAATCTCAGTGAAGAGGGTGTTGAGAGTTTTGCGGGCGAGGGAAAGATCGGCAGCTGCTTTTTTCTGGGCAGTGGGGGCGTCAATCTTATTTAGATTCGTGAGCAGCGTGGTGCGCTGGGTGGCAATGGTGGTTAGGTCTGTGGCGAGTGCTGGGCTGTTGAGGGTAGCGTTGAGGTTATCGCCGCAGTATTGCTGCACGGTGCCAAGGCGGTCATCGTCGTTGGCCGTGAGGTTCGTTAAGGAGGTGACGCTGCCGTATTGGGTCATATTCTTTTCGGATAGTGCGTCGCTGACCATCACTGTAGCGTCGCCGATAGCGTCTGAGCAATCATCGAAGTCGAGGGTAGCGTTGCTCGCAGCGTTCCTTGCGGTGGTGAGGTCGGTCTTGAGTTGCGTGAGGGAGATCAGGACCGCAGGCAGAAGAGAGGCAGCAGCACTATAGTTTGGATCCTTATACTCGTAATAGACCTGCTCAAGGCTTTGGGCAGAGACAAGGGCGCCGTTGATCGCGGTATGGACAGCGGGATCGGAAGTGACGTCTTTGGGAACTAGCGGGCGGACTAGAAACGGGTAGGAGAGGGTGAGGTTGACACTGGCGAAAGTGTCTCCGCCTAGGCCCTGGATCGCGTTGGAGAGCTGATTGGCGGGGATAGCCCGGATGTAGGGCTGGTCATGTATCTGCCAAGTGTCGTTGGGGATGAAGAAGTGTTCGGCGTTGCCTCCGAAGAAGCGCTCGGCGAGGGGGACATGGCCGGGGACCTGGAGGGCACCGACGTTTAGACTCGATTCGAGCTCGAATGGTCGATGGTCCCCTATGTTCCACCAAGAATCGTTGGAAACCTCCGCGATGTGCTTGCGCCAGTCGATGCGGGATGCGGGAGAGGTTGACCCAAGTTCGAGGCCGTAGGAAACGGAGAGGACGTTGTGCCGGCTGAACTGGGACAGTCCTTCATATAAGCGAATCGAGCCGTCACCGGTATTCGCAACGGTATCCGGAGATAGGAGAGCCGAAAAAAGTCGTCCCTGTTCATTGCCACCTTGGACTAGGAAGCCTGTGCGGAAGAAGGCGGAATTATCCCAGAAGGGACGCGTCTGAGTGTTGAGTTGCGCAGAGAGTGAGGCGCTTGCGATGGAACTGCTGCGGACTGGTGCGGCGTGGTTGGTGTAGTCAAGATGCCAGTTCGTATCAGTAAAAATGCCCAGCGAGTGGAAAGAGCCGGAGACGGCGGCGTCGATGTCACGGGTATTATCCGAGCCTGACCCAGAGATGGAGACGCTGCGGATGAATCTAGAGAGCTGGCCGGTGGGCGTGGCATTGAAGGTGCCACCACCTAGTAAGCCCGAAGCGCGGTTATAGGCAATTTGCGGAATGAGGCTGTAATGATAAAGTTGCGAAACGCCAGCCGCGTTTTGCGGAGCAGTTTGGGAGGTGCGCTGGGACTCAAGCGCTCCGCCGAGGTCATATGGCGGAGCGACGGAGAGGATACGGTAGCGGAGTTTCAGCGTGGAGGCATGCGTGTCGACATCTTCGATCTGGAGAGACTGGATGACGAATTCAAAACCGTAATCGCTGGTTGGAGTGAGGCCGCTTTGCGCGATCAACTGCAAAGCCTGGGTTCTTGCGCGGTCGAAAGTGTAGGGCTGATTGAGAAGCAGTGAATTTAGTCGGGTCACGAGGGAGTTGCGTCGTTTGCTGATGTATGGAAGGAACGCGAATGGATCGTCGACGGCAACGCCGACGACTTTATAGCCTTGGCTTTCAAGTTGCGAGGGGCTGAGAGTGTCGGTGATCGTCGTTGCCGGTTGTTGAACGGAGGCGATCTGGCTATAGCCGCGGTCCGGGTTGCACGCGAAAAATAGGGCGATTAACGCGACACAGAGCAGTCGTGGCTTCTCCATCATTAGCTCCTAGTTTTCATTTCAAGGTGTTCTGGATGCTAGTGGCAGCAGCAAGGTAAGATAGCGAGCCGTTTGCGAATGCCTCAGCTGAGTTCGCAGCGGGACCTGTAGCGTGCGCCGCCTGTGATGCAGTAAGACCATACTGCGTGACGATTTGCGCTTTGGCACTTAACGAAGCGTCTATGACGACGTTCAGCGAGATGATGGGATTCCCAAATAAGTCAGAGCCCGCTTTCCTTTCGTAAAGCATGAATATAATGGTCCAAGTCATTTTGGCTCCATCTGAATTCTTATCCAATGAAAAGCCAATCTTGCGCTGACCATCGTGGCTGATCAAGACGAAATCAGTGAAGGGTTTTGTGACAGCAACTAACATAACCGGGTATCCCACTGATTCAAGCCGCGAACCAGTGAAAGCTGCGATCGTAGGAAGCTGAAGTTGTTGGGCGGTACCAGTCTGCGCGTTAACCTGCTCCGCGCTGCACGCGATCAATGCTGCGAGTGCAACGCAGAGCGAAGGCTTCACCATAAGAGTTCCTCAGCTTTTACTTCAAGCTGTTCTGGATGCTGGAGGATGCGGCAAGATGGGAGCCTGTGCCGTCCGCGAGGGCCTTTGCTGCGTCTGCAGCAGGTCCGGTGGCGTGCGCTGCCTGTGGGGCCGTAAGACCATTTTGTGCGACGGTCTGCGCATTGCTGCTAAGCGTGGGAGACACGACGACATTTAGTGATATGGTGGGGTCGCCAAACGTGGTTGCGCCGGCCTGCATTTCGTAAAGGGTGAAGGAGATGGTCCAGGTGGTCTTGGTTCCGTCGGAATCCTTCTCCAGCGAAAAGCCGATCTTACGTTGACCGTCTGGTGTGATCAAGGTGAAGTCGACCTTAAGAACGACAGGAAGAGTTGTGGAAGCGCCCGCGCCTGCTGGAGGCGTGGAAGGTGCTGCCGCAGGAGTGGAGGGAGATGAAGATGCTGCGGAAGCTGGCGTGCCGGTATTTCCCATGATGACTTTCCTCAATTGTGGATTAGTTGCAAGTGTGGCTTTTAGTTGATAACGAAGTGCGGGGACTTGTCGAAACGCAGGCATCAGTCAACCGACGAGCATCTGACGACGGCCACATTGGCTTGACAGCAGATATAACGCAGGAGGTTCTGATCGATGAATGCGAAGGAGATCTGGAACATCAGGTACAGGTGATTCTCAACAAGGGCCCTGTGACTTGGAAATCAAGAAGTTAGGGTAGGTTAGCAGAAGTCGCGGAAAAAGCAATCGTTTTCGGAGATTGGCTGTAAAACAGAATCGTGTTGTCTGGAATCGTGGCCCCGCCAAAGGTTCCAGTGGCGTTGCTGAGGACAACGCCGGGACCCTACCGTATCACTTGCATAATGATCCCGTGCCATACCAGTTTGTTTAGATCCATTCCCCGTACACGCTCCACTGTATGCTCAGACCCTCCTAGATATGCTCGGATGATCGTCGTAAGCAATGTACCGAAAACAAGCGTAATCCTCACCTTCCAGCAAGAATGCAGATGCCCTAAGAACATCGCAGTGATCAATCGGACGTGATTTTGTTGAACAACTTAAGGCCAATCCCGCCCGAGACCAAAGGGACTATCAGCGGCGGGATAATCGTCGATATCAGAAGGGCAAAAAGAAAAAAGAAGGAGCCCCAACCAACCTTGAAACCATTCGGCCAAATTGATGATTTTGTGAGCTTGTCCATATCAGACGCAATGTGCCCTGCGACATCGTATTTCTGTGTCTGTCGTGCTTTTTGCTCTTCGAGACGGAACGAGCGTAATTGCTCTTGACGAACGCAGGAAACGTAATTGCGTAAACGAATCAGAGGCCACCACGCAATCACAGACAACGGAACGACCATTAAGATAAGAATGGCAACAAGGCCGGGATCGAGATCGCCCTTTCCGAAACCGGAGCGATGAATCAGAAAATTCATCGAATTCGTGACTTTTTGCTCATCGACTGCATTCCCGAGATCGCGAATCGCCCCTCCAACACCTTTGAAATAGTCGAAAAGAGCCACGTTCTGATTGAAAATGATTTTATGAAGCCTCATCCAAAAGGCAAATATCTGAAACAAGATACTCAAGAGTAAGAACATGCTAAAAATACTTCCGATGGGACGTAGACCAAGGCACCTGTCAGGATCGCTTATGAACGGCTCGAATCGATAACCGCTGTTCTTGTCGATCAGCACGTTCGCGAACGACTGCGTCATGGTGAGAAACTTCAAGACGAAGTAGGACGCGAGAAAAATCGTAGTACCTTGTACCGCGTTGGCCAGCAGATAGAACAAGAAGTTCGCAAGCATGTACCCAAAAGAGTCGCCATGGTGATGACCAGAAATAGTCCAGGCATGCATCCAGTCGATATCGTCCCATTTGCAAGCGGGATACCACTGTTGCAGATTGCGCGGTGACAAGAATACATGTCGGTATACTCTCAGATTGTTCTTCGCTGCGACTCCGCTGGCGATCACTGCGACGGCTATGCTGTACAAGATCATCCGTTTATCGAGGCGATGTATCCCTTCGCCGATGACTCTGAGAAACTCAAGCGGATTAATCGGGTTCCCGGAAACGTCGGACTGGACGGTCCCCTCATCCACGAGCTGCAAAATGCTCCCACGCACGGAGCGGCATGCGGCCGCCGCCATAGCAAAAATCGTAGGCACGATTAGAGAATATGTGACGCTCCAATTCCATTTATGGAGAATCCCAACATCGTGAAGCTGTGATGGAGCCATTGCATTGTCCCAACTTGAGCATGATTCTACGGCTGCCTGATGAAACGGGACCACGATGGAATTGAGCCCTAGCGCCCAGGCAGGCAGGAAGAGGATTGCGCAGCAACTGAGTGCCAATAGAAAAAAAACGATCACAGGATGAGCAGTGAGAAGCCTCCCCACCAGGCGGTCGTCGGGAAATAAGAACTGCCGGTCCTCTTCACATTTCCATCTGCTCAAGACGAATGCTCCTCGCGATCCCGGCCGTTATAAGTGTTGGCATGTCCAATCGAACTAGCCCCAGCGACAATCGATATGGCAGGTGGCACAAGTTGCATGTTGCGTAATACCGTTCTTAGTTCCAGGCCCGCTGGTTAGTACACTGTCGTGGCCGTTCCGGCAACGAACCGTCACCACGTTTCCATTGAACATTTGACTGCGACAGCTGTTGCATGGGTGCTGGGCATGTCCCATCATCGACAAAGTCCGCATGCTGTTTTGGAAAGCGCGGACAAACAAGTAACCACTTGCCGTATATGCAAGCTCCGGAAGTTTCCTCGAAGAAGGCTGTGAGTGATAAGAAGCCCATGACCCGTAGCGCGATAGAACCGAACGTTCTTCTGGATAGAGCCATGCATTGTTCCTTATAGTGTGAAATAACAGATTGACTATTTCCGAAGCTTGCATCCGTGTCATAGGGCTACCGTTTATGGCTCGGAAAACCGCCCGCCGACCACGGCTGCGCTCCACGCTGGCTTATCAGTGGGCTCCAACCCTGGAAAGTCCACGATCGCAGCCATCACTGAACTAATTGGGTTCGTCTCCGGAAGGTAGTTCTCATGCCCATAATTCCATTCGTCTGGAATCTGCCAACCGGTGTGCAAATTCGCGGGGTAGGGACTCACCGGTCCTTCCCGGCCTAATGCCTCGTGAACATAGGGAGTTCCTCGTGATATAAGACCGCCCAAAAAATTACCCGTTGGAAAAGCCCACTTGAGCACATCATCGCTACGCGAGGCGATAACGGAAAGCCTCTGCACATTGCTTACCGCCGCACTAAATTCATTATTAAGGCATGTGTTGTCGATAGCACTCGCCATGAGAAACAACGTGCGAATTGTTCTGTTTATCCCGCCAACGGCCTGAAGGACCATGCGGGCGCCGAGCGAATGTGACGCAAAGGAGATTGAAAGCGCATCCGTAAAATTGTTGTTGATAAAATCGGCGATTAGCTTCCCAGAAGCCATAGCCTCATTGCCTTCCACTACATAGTCAACTTTTGGGATCCACCGTGAATCTCCCGGCCATAGGATCCCCAATACCGCTACGTCACCCAGTGTGAGCCCCGTATTCCATCCACCCAGATTCGTCTCGCCCTCAGCCTGGGAGACGCTGAACCCATGCGTTACCAGCAGGACATCGCGCCCTTGAATCTCCTTGAACAAATCAGCTAAGGTACGCGGATGATTGCCATCGTCCCACACAGACACCGCCTGACTCACACCTCCGCCGCGAGGCAAGACTCGTGTGCTTAGAAGAAGCATTGTTATCCCCTTATCTTGCCGAGCGTGTCCGAGGCTGTTTGAAGAGCGTTGGCAATGTCTTTGGCCATGGGCGCGAGCGGCGTCGCGATGAGCCCGATTAGAAAGGTTTCCGGCCATGACGGCGCTGAGGTTTCCATTCCAAGCTTGGCTATGCTCGCGAGCGCTATGGCTGCAACACAAGCGAGTACCTTACATGTATTTCGATAAAGTTGATCGCCTCTTTGATATGCCTTATCGACCAAAGCTGCCACTGCAAGATCGAAGCGCCCAAATGTATCCGTCTCTTCCGCGGTGAGTGCGCTCTGCGGTGCACTCGCCTGTTTTAATTTTTGTGCTACGCTCGCGAGCAGGACGGGATCGACGCCGGTTGCTTTCGCGAGCGAGACTGCGCTTTGATCGTTCAGATGGAGTTTGACGAAGGATGTTGCCGCCGCCACCTGCGCAGCAGAATCCATTCCATTGATCCAATTGGCCAACAGCGTATCCATGACGTCGGCTCGAGTGAGGCCTCCATATTGCGTGTTGGCATCGTCGGGCAGCAACCTACTCATTGTCTTTTCGATGAAGCCGAAGCCAACTCTGCTCGTACCGAAGGCGCCGAATACTTTGGTCGTGTCGACCAATCCGGTTGCAGCAGTTCCAAGTGCGCCGACGGCGAGGGTGGCTGAAGCCAGGGAGAATGACATCGTAGCGCTCCTAAACAAATATGCTCAACAAGTTTCGGGGCCGAACGACCTTAGTGCGGAAGATAGACACAACACTAAGGAACATTGGGAATAAGGTCAAGGAAAACTACGAAAAATCCTGTTATAGGAAATGGATTGTCATTACGTACACTTTGCGTGCATAGGACGCTTAGTGGGGTTGCGGGATGTGTACTGGTCTGCGCTTGCCACCCGAACTTTACGAGATCATCGGCGCGAAAGAGCATCATATTGCGGCGTCCAGTGGATGAAGGTGACAGAACAAGTATTGACCACATGCGGTTCTTCAAGCCCAACACGCTTCTACTCTCTTGCGGAAACCAGAAGCTCTTTCCCGTCCGAAGATGTTACGAATTGGCTCCGCCAGTTTTCGGGCAAGGGACTTGAGGCTCAATCGAACGTCGCCCAGATCGACGTTGTCACTCACGAGGCGAAGTTGCTCGACCAAGTGAGAGGTCTATCAATGGCCGAAATAGGAAAGTTCTGCTGCCGAGGTGTCGAGAAAGGTTGGAAGGGTTTGAGGCGGCATGAGCGCGAAGAATTACGGCATCATCGCCAAAACGGTTCCAGCGGCGACTCCTCGGGTCTGGCCGGTGTGGTGGAGGACGACGCACTGCCGCTCAAAAGAATTGGAGCAAACGCGCTCCCTGTTTAACCATCCTGACATCTCTATCGACGCGAAAAGCAGGCTGCCTTTCGCGACGCAATTAGGGAACAAGCTGCCAGAATGCCGCCGAGACAGCAGAGCTGTGATCGCAAAAAAATCTAAAGTTTACACAGTTTCTTACACAGTATTCGATTAGATTTCTGTAAATATATGATTTCACAATACTTATGGGGTGACGTGGAGGACTCAAAATCCGCCGAGGGCAACCTCATGGGGGTTCGCCCCCCCCTCCCGGCACCAAGAGGTTCTAAAAGACCAG
>Ga0302315_10005647_pt1 | contig 10647 bp, 7 predicted proteins | sample III_Palsa_N3_1_FD_200532 | JGI IMG/M metagenome (GOLD analysis project Ga0302315, IMG submission 200532) | Peat permafrost microbial communities from Stordalen Mire near Abisko, Sweden - III_Palsa_N3_1 | ecosystem: Environmental > Terrestrial > Soil > Palsa > Peat permafrost | place: Sweden... | reverse complement strand
ATTGCCGCCGTCGCCTGTGGACTTCTTGCTGCCGATGCTCGTCGCGGCTTTCCCGCCCATGCCGCCCCCGCCGCCGATGCTCTGCGCGACGACCGCCGAGGCGTCGGCGCCGAACGTGACGATCGAGCCGCTGTTGCTCACCTGCACCGAGGCCGTCGGATTGTTCGACGCGTCCACGACGGTCGCCGAACCGCCGGCACCGCCCGAGCCGCCGATGCTCACGGTCGCGCTGAAATCGCCCTTGCTCGTGCCCGCCGCGCCGCCCGCGCGTCCGCCGCCGCCCCCCACAGCCTGCGCGATAATCCCCGACGCGCCGTCCCCGAGTGTGAGAAGCGCGCCGCTATTGCTCGCCTGCACCAAGCCCAATGCGTTGCCGCCTTTACCGCTATTGCCGCCGATTGGAATGCTCGCCGAGATGTTCGTGCCGTCGCCTGTGGCCTTAGCCTGTGCATCGCCGCTGCCGCCGTTGCCGCCGCCACCTCCGATCGACTGGGCAAGGATGCCGTCCGCCGATTCACCCGTCGTGACAATCAGGCCGGTGTTGGCGGCGTTGATCGCGTTGCCGTCGCCGCCTGCGCTACCCTTGCCACCGATCGCCACCGACGCATCAATGTTGAGTTCGCTGCCAGTCGTGCTCGACGTGGCCGACGAATCCCCGCCCGAACCGCCGCCGCCGCCGATGCTCTGAGCGATCATGCCAATGCCGCCCGCGCCGCTCGTCGCGATCAGGCTCGCATTCGTGATCTGTGCCGTGCTGCCGTCGCCGCCTGTGCCGCCTGAGCCACCGATCGACGCTGTCAGCGAGAGCGACGGCGTGTCGTCAGGCGCATAGGTTTTCGATGTCGCAACAGACGCCGCGCCGATTCCGCCGCCGCCGCCGATGCTCTGCGCCACGATGCCGAAGCTATCCGACCCGCTCGTGCGAATCGCGCCCGTGTTGGTCTCGGTCATTCCGTCGACGAAGCCGACCCACGCCGCCGAGCCGCCCGCGCCGCCGTTACCGCCAACCGATTCCTGCGCACCGAATACGCCGTTGGTGTCGTTGCTGAAGGCCGCGCCGCCCTTGCCGCCGCCACCGCCGATCGACTGCAGTTCCATGCCCGACGCATGCTGTCCGCTCGTGACAATATTCCCGCTGTTGTAGGCCTGCACGGTCCATCCGTTGCCGCCCGCGGCCCCGCTGCCGCCAATCACCAGATTGATTTCCGCACCTTGGCCGCTCTTCGCATCGCCGCCGTTGCCTCCGCCCCCGCCGATGCTCTGCGCCTGAATCCCCGCTGACGACCGCCCGCTTGTCGTGATGGTCTGGCTCGAATTGATCGTCACACTCGCACCTGAACCGGCGTAAGCGCCCGCGCCGCCAACTGCCATCCAGCCATTGGAATCGCCGCCGTTGCCTCCGCCCCCGCCGATGCTCTGCGCGAGCACGCCGGGTGAATCGGTGGTGCTCGTGGCGATGTTGCCGCTGCCTCCAACGAGCACGTTGCCCCCGTTGCCGCCGAACGCGCCCTCTCCACCAGACGCGCCGAAACCGCCGCCCTTGCCGCCGTTCGCGCCCGCGCCGCCGAGGGACTGCGCGAGAATGCCCGGCGAATGCGATGCGCCTGCCGTCGATAAGGTGCCATCGTTGGTCACCGTAACCGAACCCGCGTTGCCGCTCTGCCCGGCGATCCCGCCATTGTCCACGCCGCCGCCCGCACCGCCCGCGCCGCCGATTCCGCCAAGCGACTGCGCCCAGACCGCGGGCGTCATCGGGTTCGTGCCGGTGCCGGCCTGCGTCGCGACGCTGCCCGACTGAACCGTTACGACGACGTTTCCACCCGGCGCGCCCGCGCCGCCCGTGCCGCCCTGACCGCCCGCCTGAGCCGTGCCGGTCGAGCCGCCCGCGCCGCCGTTGCCGCCCGCGCTGACCGCCCAAATGCCCGCGCCCTGGTCGCTCGGATAGGTACCGCCGACGCGCCCATTTGCAAATCCGACGATCGACGTGCCTGTTATGACCGTGACGTTCCCGCCCGGCGCGTCCGAATCCGCACCATCGACACCGAACTTGCTGAAGCTGGTCACGTGCGGATTGCCGGTGCCGCCATTGCCGCCGACGGACGCCGCATAAATGCCCGAGCCAAAGCCGATGACCGCGGCCGTGCTACCCGTCAACGGGTTGACCTGGTTCGGGTTCGCCATGTCTTGGACCGTCACGTCGCCCGCGCTGCCGCCGATCTGCGATGTGCCTTGCGTGCCGCCCGTGCTGGGCACACCGCCGCCGCCCGCGCCACCCTGCGAAACGACGGATATTGCGGGCGCCTGTCCCGCCGCGCCGACATTGGCCGGGCCGGCCATGATCGCCTGCACCTGCGCGCCCGATGTGATGGTGAGCGCCACGCTGCCGCCAGCGCCGGCCGCGCCGCCGTCGCCGCCGTTCAGATTGGTTAAGGGCACCAGCGTGCTATTTCCGCCGCTCGCGTCGCTGCCGTTTCCGCCCGTACCGCCGATACTCAGCATGCCAATCGCGGAAGGCTCGTCGCCTGCGCTTCCCACGCTCCGAAATACCGTCGACGACGACTCGCTGAAGGTGGCCGTTAGCGCAGGTGCAGTGCCCGCGCTCGTGCCCGGATTGCCGCTTTTATCAAGATCGCTCTTCGGTCCGGGTGTGCCTGGGTATCCCGCAGCGCCGATGGTGCAGATGTTTGCCGAGAGCCCGGCGCACGGGTTGCCGCTCGTCTGCGCGTGCGCGCCGAGCATCAAACCGCCCGCCGATGCGCCGATGGCAAAGTGGATCAGTTGCACGAGACGCTTGCGCGCGAGGCGCGGCGTCCCATCGAACGAGGCGCGCGCGGCATGCGCCTGGCGTCGCGCTGTTCCGGCGCGAGCCGATAAGGAAGTGCTTCTATTGCTGAGACGACACGAATGACGGACCGACATGGAATGATCCTCGGATCTGATGGGTTGAAATAGTTGCGTCGAACTTGCTCGCACCGCCGTGCGCGTGAAAGCACGTGCCGGAGTCGTCGCTGCTGGACGCCGGTGGGCCTCGACACACGAGGACACACCGTCTCAGGGTTTCCACATCGACATCGTCTGGACTTTGCTGCTGGCGCTGGTGAACCGAATGACACCGTCGGGACCGCCCGTCGCATTGGTCAAGCCGGCAAACCAGGTGAGTCGTCCAATTCACGGTCGATGTGGCGGCTTGGAGAGCCGGTCGACGCGATCCGTCAATGTGTGTGCCGAACATTCCTGCAAATTCGGCCTGGGAGAATTGTGTTAAATTTTGACTGCTATTCCATCCCCTTAACTGGGTATAAATTGCGCTACTTCGGCAGTCGGAGGCTTCTATGCCCGGGTCCGCTCTGTCCGATGTCATCGATCTGATCTATGCCGCAGCGACCGGGGACGGGGCGGCGTGGGACGATGTCGCCCCACGCTTATGCACGCTCTTTGGCGCACAGCGGGTCGGTCTGGTGCTGCCGGAGGCCCCAGGCAGGATTCGCCAGGTTCTGGGCGGCGGCGATGACGAGTTCGCCGTCTCGTACGCCGCGTACTATCACCGGATCGATCCGTATCGCCAGTCGGCAGAACAACACTTTCGCGACGCCAGATTGCCTCGGATCAATGTGGTAGTGGACGAAGAAATCGTGCCGTACAGCACCCTGAACAAGTCCGAGTACTTCGCCGATTACGCACGGCCAGCCGGATTTCGTTACCTGCTGGGAGGCTTGTCGGGCGTGGAGTCGTTCGCTCCCATAGGCTTTTCGCGCGATGCAGGCAGCGGCCCATTCAGTGACGCCGACAAGCACCGCTTGCTGACACTATTGCCCCATTTGCAGCGCGCGCTTCAACTGGAAAAGCGGCTCGCAATTGCTGACCGGACGCACCTTGGGTCGGGTGCGCTGGACGCACTCGCAATTGCTGTCGTGCTCGTGGACCGCATGATGCGAATCCTCCATGCGAACGCCGCAGCAAGCAGATTGATGGACGGCAGTCGATGCGGCCTCGCGATGCTCGGATCGGGGCCATGCCCGGGTGTGGGTGACATCCGCCTGCTTGCGCGCCATCCGGACGATCAATCGACGCTGGTCAAACTCGTCGCCGACGCCGTCTCCGGCGGCTCAGGCGGTGCGTTCAGATTGCGGACCACGCGCGACGAACCGGCCCAAAACGCACAACTGGCGGTGCTCGTGTCTCCTGCCTTGGGTCACCTGCGTTCCCACGCGACGGACCGCTACGGCGTCGCTCCCGGCGCGGCGATGCTGGTCGTTCGCCAGTTGAATCGCGCGTGGCTACCTCCGCCCAGTCTGATGAGCGAACTTTACGGCCTGACCAAAGCAGAAGCGGAAGTTGCTTTGCGCTTTAGCGGCGGCGCGACCGCCGAAGACGTGGCGCGACACAGACGAGTCTCCCTGGATACAGTCCGCACACAGGTAAAGACCATTCTGCGCAAGACGAATGCGGTGAGCCTGCGCGATCTTGAGCGCATCATTGCGATCAGCTCGGCCATTTTGCCTGCGGCGTCGTAAGGCTGTTCATGGCGGACCGCGTATTTTCATTGCCGATCGGTATTTTCCCGACAAGGTCATGGACGGCCACCAATGAACGACAGTCCGCAGCGCTCCCCGGATCAAGGCGATGCATCACGACCGGTCTCGCCTTCGCTCTCTGCACTCGGCCGCTGGCTGGACCGAATCGACCCTGGTACGCACCGTCGCATCAAGGGGCTTCGGCTCGTCACGGCGTACGGCATCGCGGCCGCACTGGGAGCATTGCAAGATATCGCTCATCACGTGCCGGGCAGCATCCCCCTCAGCTACCTTGCTGGAAGCTTCGCGCTGTGGGCAAGCGTGTCAGAGGGCAAATCGACGCGAGCCGAGTCAGGCCACGATCTCACGTTACTGAGCTTTTCTGCGAGCTTAGGTGCGCTTCTGTTCGTGTTCCTGTCCGAGCCGCTGCGCTTGGCCGGTCCAGCGGGTCCGGAAATGGTTCTGGTGACGGGCGCGTTTCTGGTCGGTTATCTCAAGCGATTCGGCGTCTTGGGTGCAGGCATCGGATCGCAGATTTATATCGGCGAGTTGCTCGCTTACGGCGCTCGTTTGACTAAGGACGACGTGCTGGCAATCGCAATCGCCGCACTGATCGCTACGCTGGCGTCGGTCGTGCCGCGCATGCTGAGCGGACCCGCGGAGCGGCCTGTCACGCCAGCGGTGCTCGCTGCCGGGCCGCAAGTTGTTCCGGGCAGATACTCGCCAGAGTTATTCATGGGATTGCAGGCGGCCATCGGCGCGTTGGTCATTGTTCTTCTGAACGGTCTGGTCGGGCTTGAGGAGTCCGCCTGGGCGATCACCGCGTGCACCTACGTCGTCGCCGGCTCGGCGACCGGGACGGTAGAACGTGTGCGTCGCCGGATAATCGGCACGCTGATTGGTGTTCCGCTAGGCATTGCTTGTCTGCCGGTCGCCGAGCACGCGCCGCTACTGGTCTGGGCTGCAGCCGCAATCGCCATGGTCATTTATTCGATGGCGTTGCCGGAGCACTACGACGTTGCCTGTGCGGCGTTCGCTTTCACGTTGATCGTGACGCTCGCCGCTAGCGGGGTGCACTCATACGCGCTCCTTGCTGCACGCGCCTGGGAGACGCTGCTCGGTGGCGCGCTTGGCATAGTCGCCGCAATGGTCGTTTTCCCGATACGCACCCCAAGGTCCGGGAAATAAGAGCTCTAGAAGGCTGTGGTGCCTTCACGACCTTTTGAATTTCGGCGCCGAGGAGAAGGTGACCGAGCCGCTAATTCTGGTTTCGATTGAGGCCGTTTTTTTACACGTTAGCCTACGCATTGCTTGCGCTCGAAAAAGAAGATTTACGCCGCCAAGTCGCAACACTTCAGGGCGAATATTTGGAGACGCAAGCCGGTGTTGTGGGACCGGGCACTGACGTTCCGCGCAACTCGCCACACCTATCCAACGGCTCCGCGACCTGGAAATTTCCGTCGTGATAATTCGGTACCGGGTCCTTTAGCCTGTGCGATTTGGACACGCTAAAAGCCGTCTCTCTGAAGATCGACAAATCCTTCGTATCCGCGATCGGCAGTGACGCCGTGACCGGGTCGGTCATCGACCACATCATTGTGGGCTACATTGTCATGCGCCTTGGTCCGTGCCATGTCGAGATTCTCATCGAGTTAGGATCGCAAACCTTCAAACAGTGCGTGCAGTTCCAGATGCTCGCCTGTTCCGATCAGCGGTGATGTGGCGACGCATCATAGGTCAACTGCTTTGTTGCACTCAGCGCAACTAGAGCGGTAAGCGAGTAATCCGTGACCAGTCAGGTAATGGATCAAGATCGGGCCGCATCGTGACGCTTTCCTGTTCGTTGGGATCCGTTCGGGCGATCACCGCGATGCAAGGCTCATCCGCGCTCGCGTTGTACGGGACATGCGGCACCCCTGCGGGAATATAGAAGAAATCTCCGGCCCGAACCACCGCATGGTGCTCCAGGCGTTCGCCATACCAGCAACCCGAGACGCCGCTCAGCTGATAGATGGCCGTCTCATGTTCCGCATGGAGATGCGCCTTGGCGCGGGCACCCGGTGGAATTGTTGCGAGCTGAAGATGCATATTCTCCGATCCCACATTTTCAGCTGAGATACCGACAGCATAGGTCAGCCCTTGCTTCCCCTCGAACTGTGGACCCGCTTGCACGAGTTGGCAGGTAGCGGTGTTTGGCTTGTGTGTGCTGATGTTCATCGCTTCTCCAGGCAATGAGCGCCGACGCAGGCGAAATTGCGAGCATACGAAGGCAGATTAAACCGCGCGCTGTTCGAAACGGTCATCCATTTGTGGGTCATGTACCGTGTGTCCCGGATATCGAATAGTGCGCTGCGATCAAGGCAGACAATCACTTCAATTTTACGCCGCCCGTCGGCCGCCTGTATCTCGCCTACAACGTCGAGCGGGTCTACAAGGGGGCCGGGATATCTGGATGACAGCCGCGTGGCTGGACATCCTGAGGGCATTGCCACGTAAGGCACAGCTGAACGTTGAAAGCAGCTCCGTTAGGTCCGAGGAGCGGCCTGGTTGTCCGCGCGGCTTTCTGTTGAGTATAGGCGGTACGGGCAAATAGCCAGTTTTCAGTGATGGTCAAAGAGCGCGATTTTGTTGGCCTTGATCATGGATCTGACTTTCGACATGAATCGAGCGTGCGGGTCCTTCTTGCACTCTTCCATCACCGTTTCTCCCACCGGATGAGCCGTGTCCACCACCATGGTGTCCGTTTCCTTCACACCGAGCTTATCAACCCCGGCGACCCAGTAGACCAATGCGGGTCGATAAACCTCGTCAACGGCCACGAAATCGGCGCAACTCATCTTCGCAGGACTCAATGGCTTCTCTTGTGCGCTGGCCGCATGAGCGACGAAAAAACACCCGGCGATTGCCAGAACTTTCAAATATTTCATAAGAATTCCAAATATCAATAAATTGAGTTTAAAAACACGGTCGAATACGACATTGATAGCGGATATGGACAGCGTGAAATTCGCCGGCGATCCGTCATTCATGTGAATCGTATAGACGTAGAGTTAGCTGCGAATTAACTCGGGTAAAAGCCACCACTTAGGATTAGCGAACCGTTTGGCGAAGGAGCTAATTATTCCCTCATTTTCCGGTCTCACAATGCGTCACATCGAAGCTCGACTACCGCCTCGAGTCGTGTATCACGCAAAGGAAACGATCATGGAAAACATCAGCGCAACAGCATGCCGGCCCTACATTGACGTCCTGCTCGACCGACTCAAACAACGATCCAATAGCGCGGTGTTGCGCTATCTGGATGATGACGTAACGGGCAACGCCCTCAGACGCTCCATCTTTCGCCATGCACGGGCGCTGACGGCCCTGGGCATTGGCCGGGGTAGCCTGGTCGCACTGCTCTCACCGAATTGCCCGGATGGTCTCGCGATTCGCTACGCGGCAAACCTCCTTGGCGCGGCAACGATCTTCCTGCCTAAGCTTGCGAATGCCAACAGGATGTCCACCTTGTTGACCCGCCTTCAACCCACGCTCCTTGTCGTTTTTCGGGAAACGGTTCGCTTCATTCCCGATGCGTTCGACGGACGCCTGGCCTTCGTCGGCATTGGCCCCGCATCGTCACGCATCGACAAGCTCGCGCAGGCGCAGTCGGAATTGCCGTTGCGCGGACAACTCAGGCCCGATGATCTCGCCGTAGTCGTCTCGTCGGGCGGCACGACAGGCGTGCCAAAATGCAGCCGACGGTCCTTCTCCACCTACTCGACGATGGTCGGCACTGCGGACGACGAGAAGCGACGTCAGCTCATCAATGGTCCGCTTGCCTACCTGTCGCAAGTGCTTGTCGACGCCACGTTGATTGGCGGAGGGACGGTCGTGCTGAAGCCGCACTACGATCCCGCGGAAACGCTCGCAACGATTCAATCGGAACGTATCACCGACATGCTTCTGGTCGAGCCTCAATTGTTCGAAACCATGAATCACCCGGACGTCGGCCGATGCAACTTGTCGTCGCTGCGTTCTATCGTCCACGTTGGTGGCTCGGCGCCTGCGGTGCTGCGTCAACGGGCTGCCCTGCGCCTGGGTTCGGTGCTGACCCACGCGTACGGCGCCAGCGAAATGGGTCTCGTCAGCGTTCTGCCGCCATCCTCTTACGAGGATCGCGACCGGCTCACTTGCGCGGGCCGCATCCGAGCTGGCGTCGAGGTCCGCGTGCGTCGCGCCGATAGAACGATTGCCCGTGCAGGAGAGTGCGGAAACATCGAGGTCAGGTCCGCCACCGTGGCAGACGGTTATTACCACCAGACGCTCGAGGAGGCGCAAAAGTTTCGGGACGGCTGGTGCCTGACGGGCGACACCGGCTTTATCGACGAGGCAGGCTATCTATACATACTCGGCCGCGCGGCCGACGTCGCGCAAATCGATGGCGTGGCGATTGGCCCAACCCAGATCGAGGATGTCCTGTGCCGCGTGCCGGACCTTCGTTATGCCGTGGTGTTGGCCGCCGACAACGACGCCGCCAAATATGGCTGGAACGCGCTGGTCGAGCCGTGGGTCGCCGGTCCGGACGTTGCGCTCTGCATGCGCAAGCTCAAGATCGCGTTCGGCGCCCGCGTTGCAAACCGGATTCGTATTGTCGTAACAGACCGCGTGCCCCTCACTGAACAGGGGAAAGCAGACCGCACCGCGATCGAAGCGATCGTGAAAGATGATCTGCGTTCGCGTCTCGACACGCTCCCCTCCATTTTCCGCGCACCGGTCCTGGCTATTCATTGAGAAGTCGAGAGTGCTCACTCATTCTCGCGAGACTTTTGGCTCTGGCGCTGGTGACGCTCACCCCTCCGCCGGATCTGATTGATGTCAAAGGACAGCCATCCAAAAAAATGGCACTATTTCGCCAGCTACTCTCTGGAGGTCTCAGGTCATGAGCGAAGAAACGCAAGTGGATTCATCACGGCTGCCGACAAGCCCCGTTGTCATCCGCGACATGGGCAGTTTCCATGTGGGCGGAGAGATGTTGAGCCTTCAGGGAATGCCGTTCCGTGAGCGGGTCAGTACCCTTCAGGGGGCGGTCCATCCGGTCGATCAGAACGGCGAGATTATCGCCGGCCAGATGTATGTCCAGTACGTCAAACTCGAACGCCCGACCAGCGAATGGCCCCTGCTGCTATGGCACGGGGGCGGCATGAGCGGCGTCAACTGGGAAACTACGCCTGATGGCCGCCCAGGCTGGCAGATGTTCTTCCTGCGGGCGGGATTCGACGTTTATGTCTCGGATGCGGTCGAGCGAGGCCGCGCCTCGTGGGCGCCCTATCCGGAGGTCTATGCGGAGGCGCCGTACTTCCGAACTGCACGCGAGGCATGGGAAGAGACCTTCCGGTTCGGGCCTGTTGGATCATGGCATCGCGACCCGGGAGCGAGACGCCCTTACCCGGGCGTGCGCTTCCCGGTTGAGTTCATGGAAACCTTCATGAACCAGTTCGTTCCCCGCTGGTCGACCAACAACGAGCGCACGCAACGCGCCTACGACGCCCTTGTCGGCAAGCTCGACGCCAGCATCATTCTCACGCACAGCCAGGGCGGCAACTTCGGACTGACCGCGGCGCTGCATGCGCCGGAACGCGTCAAGGCGGTCATCTCGCTTGAGCCATCGGGCGCGCCTTCTGCCGACCAGAACGATGCAGCCGCGCTCAGGCACGTCCCTCATCTTTTTGTTTGGGGCGACTTTCTCGATCAGCACTCATTCTGGGTAGACTCGGTGCCGAAAGTGCGTCGCTGGTACGACGCGCTGGTGGCCGCGGGCGCAGACGTTGAGTGGATCGATTTACCCGCGCGCGGCATCACGGGCAATTCCCACGCGCTGATGGCCGACGACAACAGCGACGCCATCGCGATGATCGTGCACGACTGGTTGCGCAAGCGGGGTCTGGCGATCTAACCGGAGATCAGTACCCGGTGGATGCGTCTGTGTCCCGATCCTCGGTTGCTCGTTGATTGCTTCCGGCGTTTGTCCGGTTGCCGCGCGTCCGGCCATAACGCGTGTCGAACGTTTCCGCACATTCGGCGTGCGGAAACTATTCACGCTCTCTACCGCAATTTCGACCGATACAAAAATCTTAATGCGCCACTGTCCAGC
>Ga0302315_10005644_pt1 | contig 10649 bp, 8 predicted proteins | sample III_Palsa_N3_1_FD_200532 | JGI IMG/M metagenome (GOLD analysis project Ga0302315, IMG submission 200532) | Peat permafrost microbial communities from Stordalen Mire near Abisko, Sweden - III_Palsa_N3_1 | ecosystem: Environmental > Terrestrial > Soil > Palsa > Peat permafrost | place: Sweden... | reverse complement strand
ATGCACCGCCAGATCGGCCAAACCGTCAGCCATCGCCACCTCCAATTCCTTGACGAACAAGCCCTTGCCGCCCACTTTCGACAGAGAGCGATCAAGAATTTGATCGCCTCTTGTGGTCATCCCGAGAATTTCTATGTTGCAGTGCGGATATAATAGTAATAATTGTGCCTTGACATGCTCGGCTTGCCACATGGCGAGACGGCTTTCGCGCGAGGCGATCACTAATTTGGAGGGGGTGGAAACGTTCAAAACAGATTCTTTCGATTTTGTTGTTGCTGACTTTTGTTGCTGAAGTAGTTGAAGTTGCTGCATGTAGTTGCTGGCATTATTTTAACCCGATTAAGCCTTCCCTCTGTCGAAACACATACCAAACTCTTTGCGAAACGCTGATTGAAATCGTCCATCATGGCAAAACAAACCAATACCACTTCTCCCGCCCGTGCCGCCAAGGCAAGCACTGATAAAGACGCTCCACTGAAAGAAGACATTCGCCTGTTAGGCCGCCTGCTGGGCGATGTGTTGCGTGAACAAGAGGGAGACGCCGTTTTCGCCGTGGTGGAAACCATACGCCAGACCGCCGTGCAATTTCGCCGCGAATCGGATCCGCAAGCCGGTGCCGACCTCAACAAGCTGTTGAAAAAGCTGACGCGCGACCAGACCATTTCCGTGGTGCGGGCATTTTCGTATTTTTCGCATCTGGCCAATATTGCCGAAGACCAGCACCATAATCGCCGCCGCCGCGCCCATTTGCTGGCAGGTTCTGCGCCGCAACAGGGCAGCATCGGCTTTGCGCTGGCAAAACTGGACGATGCCGGCGTGACGGGCGCAGCGGTCCGAACCTTCTTCAAGGATGCGCTGATTTCACCGGTCCTGACGGCTCACCCGACCGAAGTGCAGCGCAAGAGCATACTGGACTCAGAACATGCAATTGCCCGCCTGCTGACTGAGCGCGACCAGCCGCTGACGCCGAAAGAACGCGCCTACAACGGCGAAATGCTGCGCGCCCATGTCGCCACGCTCTGGCAAACCCGCATGCTGCGTTACTCCAAGCTGACGGTGGCCGATGAAATCGAGAACGCGCTGTCGTACTACCGCATCACCTTCCTGCGCGAATTGCCGTCCTTGTACGACGATATCGAGACCGAAATCGCGACGCAATTCCCACAGCGGGCCAGCAGTGGCGACCATGAAGAATTGGCGCCGTTCGTGCAAATGGGCAGCTGGATCGGCGGCGACCGCGACGGCAATCCGAACGTCAACGCTGGCACCATGCAACATGCCTTGGCCCGGCAATCGACCACGATCCTCGATTTCTACCTGGAAGAAGTGCATGCGCTGGGCGCCGAATTGTCGATTTCCAGCATCCTGGTGGCAGTCAGCCCAGAAGTGGAGTTGCTGGCCAATGCCTCGCCTGACCACTCCGCACACCGCACGGATGAGCCGTATCGGCGCGCGTTGATCGGCATCTACGCGCGCCTTGCCGCTACTGCGCGCGCGCTGGGCGCCACCAATATCCTGCGCCAGGAAGTTGGGGCTGCGGCGCCCTACGCTACCGCAGCTGAATTCTCTGCCGAATTGCAAGTCATCGTCCATTCGTTGAAAGCGCACCACGGCGCAGTGCTGGTCAAGCCACGGCTGGCGATGCTGAAGCGCGCTTCCGATATTTTCGGATTCCATTTGGCTACGCTGGATATGCGCCAAAGCTCTGACGTGCATGAACGCGTGCTGACAGAGTTGTTTGCGCGTTCCAAGGTGGAAGCGTCGTACAACGAATTGAGCGAACAGCGCAAGGTCGAATTGCTGTTGGCTGAGCTGTCCAAGCCGCGCCTGCTGTACTCGCCGTATATCAATTATTCGGATGAAACCAATTCCGAACTATCGATCCTGCGCGCCGCACACTCCATCCGCCAACGCTACGGCGAACGGGCGATCCGCAATTACATCATCTCGCATACCGAAACCGTGTCGGACTTGCTCGAAGTCTTCCTGCTGCAACGCGAAACCGGCTTGCTGCGCTCCGAATGGGACGACAAAGGCGCCGGCGACGCCGCACAAAACGCCGAACTGGAATTGATGGTCATTCCACTGTTCGAAACCATCCCCGATTTGCGCTGTGCGGCAACCATCATGGAAAGCCTGATGGCGATCCCGCAAGTGAGCCGTTTGATTGCGAAGCAGGGGCAAATCCAGGAAGTCATGCTCGGCTACTCCGACTCCAACAAGGACGGCGGCTTCCTGACTTCGAACTGGGAGCTGTACAAGGCTGAAACGCAACTGGTGCATGTATTCGACCGCGCCGGCGTTAAACTGCGTCTGTTCCACGGTCGTGGCGGCACCGTCGGTCGCGGCGGCGGACCTAGCTACGAAGCGATCCTGGCGCAGCCGTCCGGCACCGTCAACGGCCAAATCCGCTTGACCGAGCAGGGCGAAATCATTGCGTCGAAATTTTCCAACCGCGAGATCGGACGCCGCAATCTGGAATTGCTGGTGACCGCCACGCTCGAAGCCAGCCTGATGCCAAGCACGGTCGACGCCAAGGGCGCAAAACGCCTGCGTGAATTCGAAAGCGTGATGGAAGAATTGTCGGAACGCGCGTACAAAACCTATCGCAACCTGGTCTACGAAACTCCGGGCTTCACCGATTATTTTTTCTCGGCCACCCCGATTGCGGAAATTGCCGAACTCAATATCGGCTCGCGCCCGGCATCGCGCAAGTCCACCCGTCGCATTGAAGATTTGCGCGCCATTCCGTGGGGATTTTCGTGGGGCCAATGTCGTCTGCTGCTGCCGGGCTGGTTCGGTTTCGGCAGCGCGGTGTCAACCTGGTTGCAGGAAGGCGATGCTGGCGTCAAGGCCAAGAAACTGGCAACCCTGCGCGCCATGTTCCGCGAATGGCCATTCTTTGCCACGCTGCTTTCCAATATGGACATGGTCTTGTCCAAAACCGATCTGGCGGTAGCGTCACGCTATGCCGAACTGGTTACCGACAGGAAATTGCGCAACAGCATTTTCAAGCGAATTTCGGCGGAACACGAATTGACGTCGAACTGCCTGACCAGCGTGACTGGCGCCAAGGAACGCCTGGCCGCCAACCCAACCCTGGCGCGCTCGATCAAGAATCGCTTCGCTTATCTCGATCCGCTGAATCACTTGCAGGTCGAATTGATCAAGCGCCATCGGGCCTACACGGTCGACGGCGGCAAGCTCGATGAACGGGTACGGCGCGGCATTCATTTGTCGATCAACGGGATCGCTGCAGGATTGCGCAATACTGGCTAATATAGATGGCAAATTAGGTGCTATATCCGGGGCACGCGCCCCGGAATCACGATGAAAGGTGCAATCATGCCAAAAGCGTACTGGCGCGGCTTCGTCATCGCCGAAGCTGCAAAGAAAGACGTCGAAACCGTCGAAGGCAATATCTATTTTCCCATCGAAGCGGTGCACAAGAAATATCTGCAACCGAGCGATACGCACACGGTTTGTCCATGGAAAGGCACGGCCAGTTATTTTAATGTGGTGGTCGACGATCAAGTCAATCCCGATGCAGCTTGGTATTACCCGCAGCCGAAAGAGGAAGCCAAGAATATTACGGGGTATGTGGCGTTTTGGAAGGGTGTGCAGGTGGTGGCGTAACTTCATCCCCGCTTATTCAACAACGCCTTCACAATCGGCCATTGCCGCCGCGATATCGGCAAGCGTTCGTCGAGGTCGCGCAAGATCACCTGCCACGATTCCTGCGATTTGTCGCTGCTGCCGTCCGACTCATGCTCAACGGCGCCGCGTTCGACGCCGGTGATCGCATTGCGTGCCACCAGCGTGTTGCGATGCACGCGCACGAATTGCGCGCCCATTTCCTCTTCGATTGACAGCAAGGATTCTTCCAGCACGAACTCGCGCGCCTTGGTCCGCAAGGTCACATATTTCAATTCAGCCCTGAAGTAAAGCACGTCGACCACCGGCACCAACAGCAAGCGCCCACGCTCCTGAATTGAAAAATTCTGCCGGTGCATGCCGAGCTCGCTCGCGGTGGCGGCAATGGCGCTTTGTTGCGATACCTGCGCAGCGCGTGTCGCAGCGGCGCGACGGATCGCATCGGCCAGGCGGGCCGCCCGTACCGGTTTCAGCAAATAATCGATGGCATGCACTTCAAACGCCTTCAAGGCATAGGCGTCGAAGGCGGTGACGAAGATGACGGCGGGCGCACCGTCACCTTGCGCGGCCAAGTGAGCAGCCAATTCGATCCCGCTCATGCCGGGCATTTGAATGTCCATCAGCACGATGTCGGGCTTGTCGGCAGCGATGCCATCCAATGCGGCTTGCGCATTCGCGGCCTGCCCCACCAATTGATGCGGGCATTCGGTCGCGATATCCGACAGCAGGGTTGTCAGGCGTGCGCGTGCCGGTGCTTCATCATCGACAATAAACACGCGCGGGGTCATGGCAGCCGCTCCATCAATCGCCTCTCACATAGGGAAAATGCATCAGCACCTCGAATCGTCCATTTTTTGCCGAAGCGCTGAGTTGCGCCTCGACATCGTATAACAGGGCCAGGCGCTCGCGAATATTCTGCAATGCCATGTGATTGCCGACCTTGTTCGCCTGCGCCGTCTCGCTGGAAGTCGGCAAGGGGTTGACGACCAGGATCTCGATGCTATCGCTCTTGCGCGTTACTTCGATTTCAATCAGCACCGGGTGCTCGGTCGGCTCCACGCCGTAATGCACGGCGTTTTCCAATATCGGCTGCAGCAGCAAGGACGGCACCCGCGCTTTGCGCAATACCTTTTCGCTGATATTGACGGCCTTCCATTGCACCTGCAGGCGCTCGCCCAGCCGCACTTTTTCGATCGACAGGTATTGCCGGCACAGGCGGATTTCTTCCTCCAGGCTGGTGACGTCGCGGGTATCGCGCATCAAGACCCGGAACAAGTCGGCCAGGTCTTCCAGCGTGGTTTCAGCTTGGCGTGGCTCGGTGCGGATCAGGGACAACACCGCATTGAGGCTATTGAACAGGAAATGCGGCCGAATACGAGCCTGCAAGGCTTGCAAACGCGCTTCCGCCAAGGCGGGCGAAAAAGCACGGGTGCGCAATTCGAAATAATGTTGCGCCAAAGCACCAAATCCGGCAGCAATCCACATGCCTTGATATACAGACAAGATGGTCAAATCACCTTGCGCGATCGGCTCGCCACTGATAAATCGAATCAGGCAAGCGGTAATTGCCGCCGGGACCAACGCGCACAGCGCCCGTTGCGCCCAGGGAGCGATGGTGCGCACCACGCGACGCAATCCACATAGGGCCAGCAGTGAGGCCAGGCAAGCCGGTTCGGTCAATACCGAAGCATCCAGAAAAGCCAGGAAACCGGTTCCATGCGCAATAGTTGCCGTCAACACCACGCCGTTGACCACCAATAAAACCCGAAACAGCACGCCGATATTGCAACAATCGGGGATCACATTCTCAATCTTCGGGGTATCGGTAGCAGGTGTTTGCGGCATGAATTGGTGATAACGGGTGGTGGTTTATCGGGACATTTTGCATCAATACCAAGGCGCAAACCACTGCAATTTCGCTTTCAATTTCGATCTCGGGACGAAACAGGAACGAGCTTGCTCTATAATTCCAAGCAAATACACTGGAATTCACTATGACAGCACAACTCTCCAAAAAAAGCGAGGCGTGGTCGGCTCGCTTCTCCGAACCGGTCTCCGATCTGGTCAAACGCTACACTGCATCGGTGTTTTTCGACAAGCGCCTGGCGCAATGCGATATCGACGGATCATTGGCCCATGCCGAGATGCTGGCCCAGCAAGGCATCATCAGCCGCGACGATTATGCCGAAATTCAGCGCGGCATGCAGCAAATCCGCACGGAAATCGCATCCGGCAAGTTCGAATGGCTGCTCGACCTGGAAGATGTGCACCTGAATATCGAAAAGCGCCTGACTGAAATCATCGGCGACGCCGGCAAACGCCTGCATACCGGCCGCTCCCGCAACGACCAGGTTGCCACCGACATCCGCCTGTACCTGCGTGGCGCGATCGACGACATCGTCGGCCTATTGCGCGACTTGCGCCTGGCGCTGCTGGCCTTGGCTGAACAACACGCGGAAACCATCTTGCCGGGCTTCACGCATATGCAGGTGGCGCAGCCGATCACTTTCGGCCATCACATGCTGGCCTACGTTGAAATGTTCGGGCGCGACGCCGAACGAATGGTCGATTGCCGCAAGCGCGTCAATCGCCTGCCGCTCGGCGCTGCCGCGCTGGCCGGCACCACCTTCCCGATCGATCGCGAGCGGGTTGCCGCGACGCTGGGCTTTGACGATGTCTGCCGCAACTCGCTGGACGCCGTTTCCGATCGTGACTTTGCGATTGAATTCTGCGCCGCCGCCGCTCTGGTGATGACGCATGTTTCCCGTATGTCGGAGGAATTCGTGATCTGGATGAGCCCACGGGTCGGCTTCATCGATATCGCCGACCGTTTCTGCACCGGCTCCTCGATCATGCCGCAAAAGAAAAACCCCGATGTGCCGGAACTGGCGCGCGGCAAGACCGGGCGCGTCAACGGCCACCTGATCGCCCTGCTGACTTTGATGAAAGGCCAGCCGCTGGCCTACAACAAGGATAATCAGGAAGACAAGGAACCCTTGTTCGACACGGTCGACACCGTGGTCGATACCCTGCGCATCTTCGCCGACATGGCCGGCGGCATCACCGTCAAACCGGAAGCGATGCGCGCTGCGGCGCTGCAGGGTTATGCGACCGCAACTGACTTGGCCGACTACCTGGTCAAGAAGGGTTTGCCGTTCCGCGATGCCCATGAAGCGGTGGCGCGCGCGGTGCGTCAATGCGTCGATCAGGAATGTGATCTGGCCGATATGTCGCTAGCCGACTTGCGGCAGTTTTCGTTGCTGATCGACGACGACGTGTTTCGGGTACTGACACTCGAAGGCTCCGTGGCAGCACGTGACCATATCGGCGGCACTGCGCCGAACCAGGTACGAAAAGCAATAGCCTTGTTGCGCACCCAATTGGGCGCTGCCTAGTCCGTAGCAAACTACTCAATAACTGACGTTACGCACGAATGTTGGAAGATGCCACGAACGAGTCCTTTCCCCCTAGCAGGGGGAAGGTTAGGATGGGGGTAGAGAGCTTAAATTACTGCATCGCGTATCTCGACCGCACTCCCCCCTCCCTAACCCTCCCCCTGCATGGGGGAGGGAACGAATACCGTGCAATTTTCAACGCCAGTGCCTAACATGAATCAATAATAAAGGAAAATCAAGTATGCGAATCAAACTCGCGTTGCACGCTTTACCTACATTGTTCGTCGCAATGACGTTTGCCGGAACCGCCTCTGCCACCGACATCAAACTGGGCGCTGCCGAAGCGCTGACCGGCCCCGCCGCCAAATACGGCATATCGATCAAGAACGGCTTCACGCTGGCGGTCGATGAAATCAATGCCAAGGGCGGTGTCAACGGCAACAAGTTGGTGTTGATCAGCGAAGATGAGCAAGGCAAGAAAGAAGAAGCGATCAACGCATTCAAGAAGCTGATTTTCCAGGACAAGGTATTGGCGCTGTTCGGGCCGACCCTGTCCAATTCCGCATTTGCCGCCGACCCGATCGCCAACGCCACCAGGACCGTGGTATTCGGCACCAGCAACACCGCCGAAGGCATCACCGCGATGGGGCCGTTCACCTTCCGCAATTCCGTAATGGAAGCGGACGTCTTGCCGATTTCAACGCGCGCAGCGATCCAGCATTTCGGCATCAAGAAAGTCGCGATCATTTACGGCAATGACGACGCCTTCACGAAGAACGGCTACGACGTCTTCAAAGCTACATTGGCAATGCAAAAAATTCCCGTTACCGACACCGAAACCTACGCAAAAGGCGACGTCGATTTCAAGGCCCAGCTGACCAAGATCAAGGCCGGCAATCCCGATGCCATCGTCTGCTCCTGCCTGGCGGAAGAAGCTGCCAACATCATGCTGCAAACCCGCACGCTGGGCATGAAGCTGCCATTCATCGGCGGCAACGGATTGAATTCGCCGAAGCTGTTTGAGATCGCCAAGGATGCCGGCGAAAATACGGTCATCGGCAGTCCGTGGTCGGCGGAAAACAGTGCGCCTGCCAACGTTGCGTTTATCGCGGCATATAAAGCCAAGTTCAATGTCGACCCGGATCAATTCGCAGCGCAAGCCTACGATGCGATGTACATCACCGCAACCGCGCTCAAGTCGGTCAAGCTGAGCGGCGACGCCGGGAAGGATAGACTGGCGTTGCGCGATGCCTTGCCAGCCGTGAAATTCGACGGCGCAACCGGAAAATTCGCATTCCGGCGGGCGCCATCGAAGGATGGCAAGGAAGCCGGTTACGATGCTTCCCAGGACGCCATCGTCAATATTGCGACGCATGGAAAATTCGTGCTGTTGAAGTAAATGATTTTCTCCCCTCTCCCGCTTGCGGAAGAGGGGTCAGGGGAGAGGGTGTTTGCAAGAGCAAGGGCTTTATCAACTTACAGGTTACTTAGATTATCTTCGCTCACTTTAAAAGACCTTTCACTATGCGCTCCCTCTCCCCCAGCCCCTCTCCCGCAAGCGGGCGAGGGGAGCCAAGCTGGCGCGACTCATAGGCTAAGATAACTAGCGCATCCACATACAATGCTCGAACAACAACTAATCAACGCACTTTGTCTAGGTAGCGTCTACGCGCTTTTTGCGCTGGGGTTCACGCTGGTGTTCGGCATACTTGGCGTGATCAACCTTTCGCACGGTGCGATTTTCATGTTGGGCAGCTATACCGCCCTGCTCTTGGTCGATAAATTCGCGCTGCCGCTGTGGCTAGCCTTGTTGGTGGCGATGCTGGTGTCCGGCCTGATCGGATTGATCGTCGATTTCATCGTACTGAAGCCGCTGCGTGCGCGCAACGCGCCACACCTGGCGCCGATGATCGCCACCATCGGCGTGGCGATCATGTTGACCAACCTGGCGCAAGGCTTGTTCGGCGCGGAAAATAAACGCTTTCCGCAAGGCACCGTGCCGGAAGACAGTATCAATTGGGGCAATGTGCAAGTCACCACGCTGCAAATCGCGATTGTCGTCATTTCATTTGCGCTGATGCTGGTCTTGCTGGTAGCGATGAAACGCACGCAACTTGGCCGCGCCCTGCGCGCCATTGCCGAGTCGCCGAAAGCGGCTTACCTGCTCGGCATCAATGTCGAAGGCTTGTTTTACCTGACTTCGTTTGCCGCTGCTGCGCTGGGCGGTGCAGCAGGCGTGTTGATCGGCCTGTCATTCAATGCGATCTCGCCCTTCATGGGCCAGCCGATGCTGCACAAAGGCATTGCCGTGATCATTCTAGGCGGCATGGGCGATATTCGCGGCGCGCTGATCGGCGGCTTGTTCCTGGGCTTTGCCGAAGTGCTGAGCGTGGCGTATATCTCCAGCGACGTGCGCGACGGCGTGGCATTCGGGCTGCTGTTCCTTATTTTACTGATCCGCCCTTCCGGCATGTTCGGCAAGGTGATGGAACGCAAGGCTTAGGATCATCTATGTTTGAGTGGTGGGATAGTTTTTGGTCGACGTATAACACCGTCGTGTTCGGCATCGGCGTCAATGCCATGCTGGCGCTGTCGATTTATCTGACGCTATCATGCGGCTTGTTGTCGCTGGCGAACGCCGCCTTCATGGGCATCGGCGCCTACGCCGCGTCGTTGATCACAATGCAAATGGATTGGCCGTTTCCGGTGGCGCTGGCGGCGGGTGGACTAGTGCCGGCCGCAATCGCCCTGGTCATCGGCATCCCCACTCTGCGGCTTTCCGGCGTCTACCTGGCGATGGCGACCCTCGGCTTTGGCGAAGTGGTACGCGTCATCATCCTGAATCTCGACTTTACCGGCGGCCCGATGGGCTTGAACGGCATCCCGCAAAAAACCGAGTTCTGGCATATCGTCTTGTTGCTGGCCTTGACGCTTTACCTGCTGGCGCGCATGCGGCGCTCCAGGATCGGCCGCGCCTTCGAAGCGATCAAGGCAGATGAAGTGGCGGCGCGGCTGATGGGCATCAATGTGACTGCTTACAAACTGCTGGCCTTTGTGCTCGGTGCCGCGATTGCGGGTGTCGCCGGCGGACTCAATGCACATTACACCTTTACCATCGGCCCCGGCAATTACGGTTTTGAAAATGCGGTCGATCTGTTGACGATGACGGTGTTCGGCGGCATCGGCAATCTGGTCGGCCCGGTATTGGGCGCCACCATCCTCGGCGTGCTGCCGGAGATATTCCACCAGCTGAAGGATTTCCTGCTGGCCTTCAACGGCTTCATTCTGGTCGTGGTGATCCTGTATCTGCCCAACGGCATCTGGGACCCGCGCCGCATGCGCGCATTCTGGCAGCGGCGCAAAGCTGCCATGCAGCGAGGGCCGGTTGATGCTTGAGTTCAAGAACGTAAGCAAACATTTCGGCGGCTTGCGGGTGCTGGAAGACGTCAATTTCACGGTGCCGCAAGGCGGTATTTTCGGCTTGATCGGCCCCAACGGCGCCGGCAAGACCACCGCCTTCAATCTCGCAACAGGATTACTGCGGCCCTCTAGCGGCAGCATCCGTTTCAACGGCCAGGAGCTGCTGAACATTGCTCCGCA
>Ga0302315_10005643_pt1 | contig 10649 bp, 12 predicted proteins | sample III_Palsa_N3_1_FD_200532 | JGI IMG/M metagenome (GOLD analysis project Ga0302315, IMG submission 200532) | Peat permafrost microbial communities from Stordalen Mire near Abisko, Sweden - III_Palsa_N3_1 | ecosystem: Environmental > Terrestrial > Soil > Palsa > Peat permafrost | place: Sweden... | reverse complement strand
ATAAAAACAATTAAAAGTTTGAGGTATTATAATTTATACATCAAATAATATAACCTATGAATTTTAATGAGGATAAGTTTGTTGGCGACGGGGACGATCACCAACAAGCATCAACAGATAGCAAACCCAATGCTTACCGTGTGGATGGTGATGATAATGCGGAAGAGGATGATTTGAAAAAGACTTATTTGTTTGGCAAAGGCGACCAAACTGCTAACCCAACTGAGGGCAAAAGTACAGGCGGAAAAAACTTCGGTCAAAATAACCTTACCCCTGCCGGCGATGATAAAAACAACCCCTCGCGTAACGCGGGCTATAGTAATGCTTATTTCGCCCGTACCGAACCATCTGAAGAACACCCCGAGGATACAAACTTTACAGCCAAAAACCAGGATGGCGCGCCGGATTACAGCAAAGCACAACCCAATGCAAGCAATGGCGACCCAAAACCCGAAAAAGTTGAACGCGGCAATGGCGAAAATGACCGCCCGCACCCGCAGGAAGATTATATTGAAGGCACGGATGATGACGATGGCAATGGTCAACCCAACATTCCTGGCCCTAATGAATTACCCGACCAGCAAAAAGTTGGCGAAGATGATGACGACAGGGTGCAGCATATTGAAACGTAGATATCTCCCGGCGTGTGGTAAATGATGTGTGTGGGATTATTTCAAATAAACATAAGTAATCCCATCGCCGCCCCTATCGGCATGTTCATCTTCCATACGGTCAACCTGGTCGTATTTTTTGAGGTACTGGCGTATCATTTTGCGGAGTATTCCATCGCCTTTGCCATGAATGATTTTGAGGTTGCCAAAGCCCATCATCAGGGCGCGGTCGAGCAGGCGTTCTATATTTCCCAGCGCATCTTCGGTACGCTGGCCGCGCACGTCAATTTCGGGGCTAAAGCTGGCCATATCGCCGGTATGCGAATTGTAGCTTTTACGCGCTTCCTTAGGTACTTCTTTTTTCGAAACCTTTTGTACCCTGTTCTTCTTCGCTACGGTACGCAATTCGCCAATGGCTATTATTACGTTATCCTTGGCAATTTCTATCACCTGCCCGGTAGTTTCAGAATCATTTAGTTTTACCCAATCGCCGGGTTTTAATTCATCTACAGCAGCAACAGGTTTTTTAACTTCGGCTTTAACCGTATTTTTTTGCAGCTCTTTATTCAGGTTTTCGCGTAGGTCGCGGGTTTTTTCCTTATCGGCGTTGCTGCTTTTTATTTCGGCAATGGTATTTTCTACCAGCCTATTGGCATTTAAAATAATGTCCTTTGCCTCTTGTTTAGCATCGCGGATCAGCGACTTTTTGTTTTCTTCGAGATAGCTTTTCAACTGCTCATTTTCGGCTAACAGGCTGTTTACCTGCCGTTGTTGTTTATCAAGCTTTATTTTGGTGTCGAATATTTCCTTTTTCTCACGTTCCAAATCAACCAGTAAAGTATCCACTTTTTTTTGCCCGGCGCTGATTTTGCTTTTGGCGAGATTGAGCACGTTTTGCGGCAAACCTATTTTTTGCGCAATTTCAAAAGCATACGAGCTGCCCGGCTTGCCGACCTCCAGTATATAACGTGGTATCATCTCCACATTATTAAACAGCATGGAGGCATTTTCGAGCCCCGGTGTGCTGCTGGCGAAAATTTTGAGGTTGGAGTAATGCGTAGTTATCATCCCCCGTACCTTTTTGTGGTTTAACGATTCCAGCACCGCCTCCGCTATCGGGCCACCAAACTGCGGATCGGTACCTGTACCAAATTCATCAATTAAAACCAGCGTACCACTATTGGCATGCTCAACAAAGTATTTCATTTTGCCCAAATGCGCGCTGTAGGTACTCAAATCACTTTCGATAGACTGGTCATCACCAATATCAACAAAAACCTGCTTAAATATGCCTACCTCGCTGGCTTCGGCTGCGGGTATCAGTAAACCGGCCTGTGTCATTATCTGCAATAAGCCTACTGTTTTCATACATACAGATTTACCACCTGCATTAGGCCCGGATACAATTATAATGCGGCCGCCCTCATCCACCTGCACATTTAGCGGCACTACTGTTTTATGTTCCTTTTTAAAATTTAAAAACAACAGCGGGTGGCGGGCATTTACCAGTTTAAACCGTGCCTCGTTAACCACAACCGGCATTTCGCCCTCAATATCAATGGCAAACAAGGCTTTGGCACGTACAAAATCAAGCTTAGTTAACAAGCCGTGGTATGATAACAGAAGCGGCACATAAGGGCGTAATTCGTTGGTAAGCAACGTAAGTATTTTTACAATTTCGCGGCGGCGCTCAAATTCAAGGTCGCGGATGCGGTTGTTGAGGGTAAATACCTCTTCAGGCTCCATATAAACCGTTTGCCCAGACGATGATTCGTCATGAATAAACCCCTTCAGCTTACGTTTATTTTCAGCCAGTAAAGGTATGCACAAACGACCGTCTCGTGTGGTTAATGAGCCATCGGCCGTCCAGCCATTTGATGAAGCGCTTTTAAAAACCTGGTCTATTTTTTTCCTGGCTTCCTGCTCGGCCTTGGCAATGCCCGATGTAATATCCATCAGCTCGCGCGATGCATTGGGTTTTATCTTCCCTTTAGCATCTATTACCTGCTCAATTTTCCGGAGGATAGCTTTTTCAATAGGTAAATGCTCAAACAAGGCCTCCAGGTTAGGATATTGACCTTCGCGATCGCTAAAATAAGCTATAACCGCGAAAACAGTGGTTAACGATGCCTGCACCTGGAAAAACTCTTCTTCGCTCAAAAAAACACCTTCAACCCTCGCCTTGTTAGCCAGTGATTTTATATCAAAAAAATGATGAATGGGCAAAGCGGCATCATTTACCAGTATGTTTTTAAACTCGTTTGCCTGGCTCAAAAACTTGTGTACCTGGTCGTAATTATTCATTACCTGTATCTTATCAACCATTTGCTGGCCCATAATACTAAGGCAATGTTTTTTTATCAGTTCCTTTACCTCGGTAAAGCCAAGCTTATCAATGCTGCTGTTTGGGTAAAGCATGTATTTTTAAATTTCTTTTTGCAATAGAATCTTTTACAAACCGCGCCCTTTCTTGTCTTTTCAGCATCATTTGCGAATTATAAAAACTGGGGTTGGCCGGGATAGGCAGGTGTTTGTTCACCCCAGGCCCCATAGGGTGCTGCCCGGGGAAGCCCCGCTTCTTTGCATCCTCAACATTTTGTTTGGCTACCAGGTTGGTTAACGAGTCGCTTTTAACTTTCATCCTGGTTAAAACACTGTCGTATATAGTGGTAAGTACCGCAGGGTGCATGGTGTAATATTTAAAACTCTGTTTAAACGCCGTCGAATCGGTATTGTGCTTTTTAAATATCGCTGCAAATTTTGCCGTGCCGTATTTATATAAGCTATCAGGTTGTTGCGGCATATTCATCATACTACCATCGGCAGTATGCACGTCAACCAGTAAAGAAGTCATGTGTTCCTGGTCTATAATTCCGCTTGGCGTATTGCTGCAGGCGCTTAAAAAAAGACTTACTGAAAAAAACAAGGTGATATATTTGCGCATTCTGTAATTTAGCGGTTTAATTGGAGCAAAAATAAGGATAAATGAGCATTGCAGATAACATCATCAGCCTAAATAAAGAAACCAACGCTTTAAAGGTAACTTTATTGGCGGTATCAAAAACAAAACCGGTGGAAGATATACAACAAGCCTACGATGCCGGCCAGCGTTTATTTGGCGAAAACCAGGTACAGGAGCTGATGGAAAAATACGATAAGCTGCCTGTAGATATTGAATGGCACCTGATAGGCCACCTGCAAACCAACAAAGTAAAATATATAGCTCCGTTTATCAGCATGATACAATCTGTGGATAGCATAAAACTTTTGCAGGAAATAAATAAACAAGCCCTTAAAAACAACCGTGTTATTGACTGTCTGCTGCAAATTTATATTGCCGATGAGGAAACCAAATTTGGATTAGGTTTTGATGAGGCGATAGAGTTATTACGGTCTGACGAGTTTGTTGAACTGAAAAACGTGCGCATACGCGGCTTAATGGGCATTGCCACTAATACCGAAAACCAAAAACAAATAGGCGACGAATACTATGAATTGGATACCTTTTACAAAGGCGTAAAGCAAAGCTTTTTCCGCAAGGAGAAATCGTTTGATATATTGTCGATGGGCATGTCGTCCGATTATAAGTTGGCCATCGAAAAAGGCAGTACTATGGTAAGGCTTGGCAGCACTATTTTTGGCAATAGAACAGTAAAGCATTGGAAACTGAATTGATTTCGGATGTCGAATTTTCGATTTCGGATTTAAACCTTTTCTTACGACCATACCACCAATGAACTAATGAACAAGTGAACTAATGAACCAAATACAATTACGAGTAGCAAAAAAAGAAGATTGCCCGCGTTTAATGGAGCTGGTAAACGAACTGGCGCTTTTTGAGAAAGCACCGGAAGAAGTTACCGTTACACTGCAAGAATTTGAAGATGCCGGCTTTGGCAGTAACCCGGTTTGGAAAGCCTATGTAGCCGAAGATAATGGGGTGATAGTTGGTTTTGCCTTGTATTATATCCGCTATTCAACCTGGAAGGGCAATCGTTTGTATTTGGAGGATTTTTTAGTAACCGAAGAGCACCGCGGCAATGGCATTGGCAAACTATTGTTCGAAAAAATGTTGCAGGAGACAAAGGAACTTGGCTTTAGCGGCATGGTTTGGCAGGTGTTAGATTGGAACGAACCGGCTATTAAGTTTTATAATAAATATGAATCGACTATAGAATCGGGTTGGTTAAACGCTTCATTATCAAAAGAACAGTTACAAAAATTTTAGATTATGAAATTACGCGGATTATGTTTTTTGCTGATGATAGCTGCCAGCTCATGCATGTGGGGCGAGCATGGCAAACAAGGCAATGGGATTAATACTGATACGCTTGCCTATACCATCAAAACCATAAAACAACGTGCATCTGATTGTGGTGACAAACCCGATAGCGGTTGTACTGTGGCTATTTTAAAATACCCCGTTTTTAAAAACAGCGTATTATTGAATGATAGCATCCAGAATAAGCTATTCAATCTATTTTGGACGGATTCCACTTTGGAAGCCGATACTGCACTGCAACAATACGCCAACAATTTTATAAATATATACGAGCAAAATAAAAACGACCCATCGGTTAAAGGCAGGGTGTTTACCGTTAACAGCTACGCCAAAATAGTAAGGCAGGATTCCAGTCTGCTGGCTTTACAAATAGGCGGTTATATGTTCCAGGGCGGTGCGCATGGGGCTACCATGACTTACTTTCTGAACTGGAACACCAAAACCGATAAGCGCATTAACCTAAGCGACCTGTTAATTACCGGTTATGATGATAAATTAACGCGTATTGCCGATACCATTTTCAGAACGAATGAGCTTTTAAGCGATACCGCCTCACTGGCTGATAACTACTTTTTTAAGAACAACGAATTTGCACTGAACAATAACTTTTTGGTTACGCCAACGGGCCTGCGCTTTCTGTATAACCAGTACGAAATAAAACCCTATGCAGCCGGGCAAACCAGCCTGATTATCCCCTACTCAAAAATTAAACCGCTATTATTGCCACATACGGTAATAGCTCAATATCTAAAATAAATGCTTGTTTTTAAATTTGGAGGCGCATCGGTAAAGGATGCCGCAGGTATGATAAACCTTGCCCGCGTGGTGGGCATGTACAGGGATAAGGAACTGCTTATCGTGGTATCGGCAATGGGTAAAACCACCAACGCGTTGGAACGCCTAACCAAAGCCTATGTAAACCGTACTGATGATGTACATGATATTTTCGACGAGATAAAACAATACCACTACCAGGTAATGGAGCAGCTTTTTGATGCCGCCGACCCTGTATTTGACGAAGTGGCCAATACTTTTGTGGAAATTGATTGGGCAATTGAAGATGAGCCGCAGGATGATTATGATTTTATTTACGATCAAATTGTGTCTGTTGGCGAACTGGTATCAACCCGCATTGTAAACGCTTATCTCAACAAAACCGGCATCAAAAGCCGCTGGCTGGATGTACGGGGCTATATCCATACCGATAACACCTACCGCGAAGGCGTGGTGCAATGGGATAAAACCCGCGCAAGTATCAGCAGCGAAATACCTGCTATGTTAGCAAAAAGCGTGGTGGTAACCCAGGGCTTTTTAGGCGGCACATCCGAAAACTTTACCACTACACTTGGCCGCGAAGGCTCGGATTACACGGCTTCCATATTAGCATCATGCTTAAACGCCGAATCGGTAACTACCTGGAAGGATGTACCCGGCGTACTAAATGCCGACCCCAAGTTTTTTGCAGATACCGTTAAGTTCGACGAGCTATCCTACACCGAAGCTATTGAAATGACTTATTACGGCGCTACGGTTATCCACCCGAAAACTATAAAACCGTTGCAAAATTCCAAAATACCCTTACTTGTTAAGCCTTTTAACCACCACGAAGAGGCCGGTACGGTAATTAAGGAAGACGGCATTAATAGGTTTGATAAACCTGTTATCATCATCAAACAAAACCAGGTATTGCTGTCGCTTTCGGCAAAGGATTATTCATTTATTTCCGAAAATCATTTGAGCGAGATATTCCGCCTGCTGGCGATAAGCCATATAAAGGTAAATATGATGCAAACCTCGGCACTAAGCTTTACCATTTGCTTTGATTACGACGAGGAACGCTTTAATAAGCTGCTACAACGCCTCGGCGTAGGCTTTAAAGCCAAATACAACAACAACCTGATGCTGATTACTACCCGGCACTACACCCCCGGCACGCTAAAGGAGTTAACCGCAGGCAAAACGGTGCTGTTAGAGCAGGTGAGCAGGAATACGGCGCAGGTGGTAACAGCCCCACCCAAACCCTCCCCGGAAGGGAGGGCTTAAAAATTGGACCTTAAATTGATATATAAAGTTAAATAAAACAAAAATCTCCCCTACCGGGGGAGATTTAGAAGGGGCTAAATGAAAATCTACCAGCAATCACTCCAGCTAAAAGAACGCAAGCGCGGCTTTCATCTCATTACTACCGAGGTGGTAAATGCCCTGCCGCAGATTAGCGACATTAAAGCCGGTATTTTGCAAGTATTTATACAGCATACTTCGGCATCATTAACCATTAATGAAAATGCCGACCCAACGGTACGTATGGATTTTGAGATGTATTTTAACAAAGCAGTGCCCGAAAATGACCCCAATTACCGCCATGATGATGAAGGCAGCGACGATATGCCGGCGCATTTAAAAGCCGCAATGCTGGGCAGTTCGGTAACTATACCCATCCGCCACGGCAGGCTGGCCTTGGGCACCTGGCAAGGCATTTACCTATGCGAACACCGCAACTACGGCGGACAAAGAAAACTAATGCTTACAGCCTGGGGCGAAGTTTAAGGCAATTTAACTTTATAAACCCGGTACGGATATTCAGTTTTATCTTCGCCGTTATTAAACTGGGGCAACCTGTTCATTTGCGAGCAGCTAAAATACAGGTAGCCATCGCTGCCAATCCCCATCGAATCGGGCCAGATAATCCTTTCATCCTTAACTAAAATATGCACTTTGCCATCAGGAGTAACATACTGTATGGCATGGTCAGGCGAATCGGTTAAATAAATATTTCCCTTCCCATCAGCTATCATCCCGTGGCACACACCTGTTTCGGCAACAAATTCAACTTTGGCCGATAGCTGTTCCGCCGATAAGGTAGTATCCGCCAAATAATCAGTCTTAATACGGTACAGTTTTGTTTGATTAATCGCCCTGAAATAAAAATATCGGTCGTCCGCTGTAAGCGCTATACCGTTTACCGCCGATACAAAAGGTTTGCCCTGGCTATCCACCACATCCTTGCCATCCAAATGCAAAACAAAGCCGGGTTGCGGCAGGGTTGATTTATCATTCTGCAAAACTATCCTGCTTTTGCCTGTATTCAGGTCGAGAATTACAACCGCCTTTAAACCGGGGTCCGAAAGATAGGCCAGTTGCCTGCTGTTATCAACCCGCACATCATTTAGCGCGCTTTTATCCTTTGGCAGGTCATCAAAATTATAAATGCGGGCTACCTTATTGTTATCGAGGTTTATTTTAACGAGCTTAAACTTACCCTCTGCACCATTGCTGCCGGGAGATGAATCAAGCACCCATAAACAGTTGCGGTCGTCGGTATACAAATCCTGCACATTTACAAAATGGGTATCGGGTTCATTGGGCACATATTTATTCCATGTAGTATCGGGGAAAGCAACGCGCCGCCCATGCACAATTTCGGTAAGCGCATATAAAAAAGGCTCGTGGTGTGGGAAGGAAACAAACAAGCGGTTACTCATCGGCGCAACCTTAACGCCAATGGGCTGGTTTTTACCAAACCGGGCAACTTCTGTTAATTGAGCTTTTGCCAGTGCCGGTACTAAAGTGGCCATAACTGCTGCTATTAATAATTTCCTGTTCATCTCTATTCATAAAAAACGACCCGCCAATTAAGCCGGATCGTTTATAAAATTATTAACCTTTTTTATGCTCGGGTTTGTGAGCAGTGTATTTGTTGGATGTTTGATCGGAACGTTGCCCGCCCGAATTACCAACACCTCGTTCCTTTAGTTTTTCGTTTTGATTTGTAAAGGCGCGGTCGCTTGTTGGCTGGCCCTGGCCGTTGTTGTTGTTTTTAAAACCTTCCTGATTTTTCATAATAGGTATAATTTAAATTTACAGTTATGATAGTGCAAGAATTGTACCGAAGCGCATAAAAAAACGCCTTCCCATTTCCGGGAAGGCGTCAATTAAATTATTATTGACCGGGGGCCGGTGTAGTTGCCGGTGGCGGTACTGTAGCATCAGGCGCTTTACCTATCAATGCCATAAACTGATCCAGTTTTGGCGTGATAATAATTTGTGTACGCCTGTTTTGAGCTTTGCCCTGTGGAGTACTGTTATCAGCAATCGGGTTATACTCGCCGCGGCCACCTGCTGTTAAACGTTTAGGATCGACACCATACGTATTTTGCAATGCCTGCACCACTGATGATGCACGCAAACCGCTCAAATCCCAGTTATTACGGATATTGGGCTGCGAAATAGGCACGTTATCGGTATTACCTTCAATCAGCACATCATAGGTCGAATAATCATTAATAATCTTGGCAATTTTAGCAAGCGTTGAGCCTGCCTTATCCGAAATTTCATAACTACCCGATTTATAGAGCATATTATCCGAAAGCGATATGTAAACCACGCCTTTTAACACCTTTACATCAACGCCCTGCATTTCATCGGGGCTTAATGAGCGGGTAAGGTTGGCGGTTAACACCATATTAAGCGAGTCGCTTGTGTTTTTCACGTTCACTAAATGCTGTATATAACGGTTTGATGAATTTATTTCATCAACCAGTTTCGAAATATTCATGCCGCCCTGGTTATTGCCGGCTAAACATTTATTTAAAGCATCCTGCAAGGCCAAAGCGTTTGTTTTAGCGGCTTCTATTTGTTCCTCCAGGCTCTGTACGCGGCTTCTCGAACCGGCCAGTTCCTGCTGGGTTGCCTGGTAACTTTGCATTAATTTTTGGTTGGTATCTAACGAGCGGTTATAGTTAGATTGCAGCTCAGCATATTTTTTATTGCTAACGCAACCCTGAGCTAATGTTGCTGCCAGCAATACCAGCGGCAGCCATACTTTAATTTTCATGAGTTTTGGTTTTTAACGAATGATTATAATCCATTTATAATCAACAAAATGTTTAACAAATAAACTGTAGTAAAGTTTATTTATTGTTTCATAACCATTACCATTGAAAATGAGCAGTTTATCATTACTAATCAGTTTCTTTTAAAAATCCTATCTTTAGTTTAAAATGCATATCATGAAAAAGTTTACGCTAATCGCCCTGCTTTGCTCGGCCTTCCTGTTGGGCTATGGTTTCAGCCGCATAACCAACCCGGTTAATAGCGGGCCGCGCGTTACAGGCATCGGCGGTATTTTTTTTAAGGCCAAAGATCCAGCGGCGCTGAAAGCCTGGTACAGTAAGTACCTGGGCATACGCATGAGCCCATACGGTTCAACTTTTGAATGGCACCAGGGCATGGATAGCACAAAAAAAGGCTTTACCGCATGGGCACTATTTAAGGAAACCACTAAATACTTTGAACCCTCTGATAAGCAATTCATGATTAATTACCGCGTGGAGGGGTTGGATCAGCTTTTGGCCCAAATGAAAGCGGCGGGTATTTTGCCGGTTGACAGCGTACAAAAAACGAGCTATGGTAATTTTGTGCACTTGATGGACCCGGAGGGCAATAAAATCGAATTATGGGAGCCCAATGATGTAGAATATGCCAAAATGGGCAGTATCAGCACCAAATGATAGCAGTTATGTATATTGAAAAACCCTGTCCATCAACACAATAAAACGCCCCTCAATTTCTTGAGAGGCGTATTGGGTCGATAATGGGACTAATTTCGAACCAATTTATAGCTGATATGCATCTTGTGCAATTGTATTGGCATAAGTTCTATCAATACCCGTTCATCATTTCTTCTGCCTTGCATACCATTTGTTCGGAACCGATAAATATAGCCGAGCGCTGATGTAAAGCGGTAACCGGGATTT
>Ga0302315_10005642_pt1 | contig 10653 bp, 7 predicted proteins | sample III_Palsa_N3_1_FD_200532 | JGI IMG/M metagenome (GOLD analysis project Ga0302315, IMG submission 200532) | Peat permafrost microbial communities from Stordalen Mire near Abisko, Sweden - III_Palsa_N3_1 | ecosystem: Environmental > Terrestrial > Soil > Palsa > Peat permafrost | place: Sweden... | reverse complement strand
TCGCCTTGCCGGAATTGAAAGAGCTGCTGGCAATGGTAGATGTATTGACCGTCAACGACAGCGAAGCCCGTCAGCTCAGCGGCGAGCATTCCCTTGTTAAGGCCGCCCGGGCCATCATGAAGATGGGTCCCCGCTACCTGATCATCAAGAAAGGCGAACATGGGGCACTCCTCTTCCACGAAGACCAGGTCTTTGTAGCGCCTGCCCTGCCGCTTGAAGAGGTATTCGATCCCACAGGCGCAGGCGATACGTTTGCCGGCGGTTTTATCGGCCATTTGGCCCATACTAAGGACATTTCCTTCGAAAATATGAAGACGGCCGTCATCGTCGGGTCCGCCATGGCCTCCTTCTGCGTGGAGAAGTTCGGTCCCACCCGGCTGAAAGAAGTTACCCGCGCAGATATCGATGCAAGGATCAGGCAGTTCGTGGATCTGGTCAACTTTGATATCAAATTAGTCTGAGCCCCTGCCCTTCAGGCTGCGACCCATTTTGATTTGGTTTATTAAAACTTCGTCTCTATATTTGCCCCGCAATGCAGATCATGAAAAATACAAAGCAGATTAAGAAGGTCTTCCCGAAGCGGGACAGGTTCTGATCGTTTTGTATAAACAACATATCAAGAGCCCTCCCGCTACGGGGGGGCTTCTTTTTTTAACGCAGGCCCAGGCCTGCATAATATTAAAAACCAAAAAATGAAAGTTGCAGTCGTCGGCGCTACCGGCCTGGTAGGCACCAAAATGTTACAAGTCCTCGCAGAAAGGAATTTCCCCGTAACGGAACTACTTCCCGTCGCATCCGAAAAATCCGTCGGAAAAGAAGTGGAATTCAAAGGAAAGAAATACAAGGTCGTCAGCATGACCGATGCGATTGCAGCAAAGCCCGCCGTAGCCCTCTTCTCTGCCGGCGGCAGCACCTCCCTCGAATGGGCGCCCAAATTCGCGGCAGCCGGCATCACAGTCATCGATAACTCCTCTGCCTGGCGCATGGACCCTACCAAAAAACTTATCGTTCCCGAACTCAATGCCGACGCGCTGACCAGGGAAGACAAGATTATCGCCAACCCCAATTGCTCAACCATCCAGATGGTCGTCGCCCTCAATCCCCTGCACAAAAAATATGGCGTCAAAAGAATAGTCGTATCCACATACCAGAGCGTTACTGGAACCGGCGTCAAGGCCGTCACCCAGCTGATGAACGAACGGAAGGGGCTGCAGGGCGAAATGGCCTATAAATACCCGATCGACCTCAATGCCATTCCGCAGATAGATTCATTCCTTGATAATGGGTATACGAAAGAAGAGATGAAGATGGTCAACGAAACAAAAAAGATCATGCGCGACGATACCATCCGGGTAACAGCCACTACCGTCCGCATCCCCGTTATGGGTGGTCACAGTGAAGCCGTGAATGTAGAGTTCGGTAAAGACTTCGACCTGCCGGAAGTGAAATCCCTGCTCAGCCATGCACCCGGTGTCATTGTCGTGGACGATCCCGCCGCACAGCTATATCCCATGCCCAAGGACGCTCATGAAAGAGATGAAGTCTTCGTAGGCCGACTGAGAAGGGACGAAACGCAGCCCAATACGCTGAATATGTGGGTCGTCAGCGATAACCTCCGCAAAGGGGCCGCTACCAATGCCATACAGATTGCAGAATATTTGGTGGAAAAAGGTTTGTTGTAGTTCGAGCCCGGCCGCGCCCGCGCATCATTACTCGATCGACCGGTTGAGAAAATGCACATAGTCCCGCATCGCATCGAAAGTGGCCATCACCTCTTTCAACAGCGAACGGGATACCATCTGCTCATCCGTCAGCGGATGGCGGACCACGAAACTCTTCAGTTTCAAGTAGTCGATAGCCGGGTTCTCCGCTTCATATCCTTTGGGCGGCCGGGATAAGATGTCCGTCTGGTCCAACCCGCCGGCAAACATTTTCTTGAATGTCCGGCTTCCCAGGATCTTCGTCCATTCCGTGAAGCTATAGTCGATCTCCTGGCGGACCTTGCTCAACTCCGGCGCCATCGGCATCCACATACCACCGGCAACAAAGCAGCTGCCCGGCTCGCAATGGAAATAGTAGCCTGCAGTCGGCATTTTTTTGCCGCCTTTATTCAGATAGGCGCCCATATTGGCTTTATAAGGTCTTTTGTCCTTGGAGAAACGGACGTCCCGGTAGATGCGAAAGGTACAATCTTTGAGCTGCAGCGGTGCTATATCGGTATCTGTTTTTCCAAAACCTTCGATCAGTCGTTCTACAAAATGCTCCACATCTTCTTTCGCAGTGAGGTAAACAGATTTATTTTTTTCGAACCAGGGCTTGTTATTATTCTTCTTGAGGTTTTTCAGAAATGTGAGAGTAGACGCTTGCAGCATAATTTTTTTAGTCGTTCTATTTAATCCTTCCCCAGTTCTCTCCGCTCTTGATGCGGTACATGGTCATTTCACTGACTTTGTATTTCTCAGCCAGCTTCTTAATGGTCAACGTCCTGTTCTTGCTCGACAGTGTTTTCTTAATGGTCTTGACCTGAGAAGCAGTCAGCTTCAGCCCCACGGTCCGGTTTGCCTGCACTTTCTTGTAAGCGATCTTTGCAGGGCTCTTTTGCTGATGATCGATCATCTCTTCGAGTGTCGCCCATTTCAGATTTTTAGCGGCATTCTCCAGCTTGTTGTGATTCAGATGGATCACATACTTGTGCTTAGGGGACGCCTTAGACAAAAAGAGACGCGCAATCTCCCGATGAATGTAGAGAGTGCCGTTATTGCCCGGCCGGTGAAGATTCAAGGTCTTGTAACCGGTAGTAAGGCTGCCGTTCAGCAATTTGCCGTCGGCCACCACATCTTCCGAGTAGCTGGCAACGCGACCCAGGGAAGATAAAGCGTATTTTTTTCGGAGTTGTTTCCAGCCGGGAAACTGCAATGGTTTCCACACTTCGCCGGTAAGTTTTCTAATCATGCCTACAATTTTCTTAAAGTTACGAAAAAGAATTTCGAATTACCAGTAACGTAAGAAAATATTCTTATATGTACCCCTCCGTTAGCGCTCCGCGAGAAGTTTAATAAACTCGTCCTCCGTGAGTATATGGATGGAGGGGATCTTTTTGGCTTTCTCCAGCTTGCTGCCGGCATCCTCTCCCACCACCAGGTAGTTCAGCTTGCTGCTGACTCCGCTCAGTATCTTCCCGCCATTTCTTTCCACCGACTCCTCGGCGTCCGACCGCTTCAACCGGCTCAGCGTACCGGTGAATAAGAACGTTTGGCCATTCAGGTTGCCTTCCGCTACAGTCGTGGATTTGCCGCTTTTTAAGGTCAGGCCGAGGGATTCCAGTTCCTTGACCAGGTGCAGGTTGTCGGGATTGCGAAAGAACTGGTAAACGCTCGTGGCTACCTTCGGGCCCACGTCCTCCAGCGCCTGAAGATCTTCAATGGAATAGCCCGCGAGGTCCGTCAGGTGACCGATGGCTGCAGCCAGCACTTTGGCCGTCGTTTCCCCAACATAACGGATACCCAGTCCGAAGATCAGCCGGTGCAAAGGCTGCTGCCGGGAGGCCTCAACCGCAGCCTCCAGGTTATGGACACTCTTTTCCCCAAATCCCTCCAACACCCGGATCTTGTCAAATGGCAAACGATAGATGCCCGGGATATCCGTCAGAAAACCCATCTCATAGAATTTCCTGATATTTGCCTCCCCCAAACTACGGATATCCATGGCGTCCTTACTGGCAAAATGGATGATCCGTTCAACCACCTGTGCCGGACACGTGATATTGACACAGCGCCACACGGCTTCTCCCTCCGGCTTCACCAGCTTATCTCCGCATACCGGGCAGTGGGTAGGAAAGATAATGAGCGTTTCTTTCCCCGTACGTAATTCCGCCAGCGGCTTGACTATATATGGGATAACGTCCCCCGCCCGCTCAACCAGCACATGGTCCCCGATCCGCAAGTCTTTTTCCCGGACCACATCCTCATTGAACAGTGAGACAGACCCGACCGTCACACCGCTCAGCGGCACCGGATCGATTTTGGCGACAGGCGTAATACTCCCTGTCCTCCCCACCTGGAACTCCACTTTCCGCAGGATGCTCGTCGCCTGCCTGGCCTTGAACTTAAAGGCGATCGCCCAGCGGGGATGATGCGTCGTCATGCCCATTTTTTCCTGTAAGGCAATGGAATCGACCTTGATCACCATCCCGTCGATCTCATAGGGCAATCCATCCCGCTGCGCCTCGAAATCATGACAATAATCGATGACAGCCCTGATACCTTTCACCGTCCTCAATTCTTTCTGCGGACTGCGAAACCCCAGGTCCCATAACATCTTCAGCGTACCACTGTGCGTGGTCACGGCAACATCGTCGGTAGCAGGCGTGAAATAGCTGACATGATAGAGAAAGGCTTCCAGGTTCCGGCGGCTCACTTCCTTCGGGTCCTTTATCCGTAACGATCCGGCAGCCGCATTCCGGGGGTTGGCGAGCGGTGGGATATTTTGCTCCGCCAGCTGAGCATTGTATTTCGCAAAGTTATTCTTGTTCATCAATACCTCGCCGCGGATTTCGATCAGCTGGATGCCATAACGCGAAAAGGCCGCTGACAGTGGCACAGACCGGATCTGCCGGATATTCGTTGTGATCTCGTCACCCGCCACCCCGTCTCCGCGGGTAACCCCCCGCAACAGCCGGTCGTTCTCATAGATCAGGGAAATGCTGGCCCCGTCGAATTTGGGCTCGATACAATAATCCAATTCCTCCAGGCCAGTCAACTCCCGGGCTTTCCGGTCCCAGTCCAGCAAGTCTTCCTCGTTATAGGAGTTTTCAAGCGACAACATCGGTACCAGGTGCTGGACAGTAGGGAATTCTTTCGTCAAGCCGCTCGTTACCCGTTGGGTAGGGGAGTCGGGACTGACCAGTTCGGGAGACCCCTGTTCTATTTTTTCCAACTCCTTATATAATGTGTCATATTCAAAGTCCGAGATCAGAGGTTCGTTCAGGATGGCGTAACGATATTCATGAAACCGTAGCACCTCCCGAAGATCCTCCACCCTGGCCTTGTCCAGTGCTTTCTCCCTGGCCTGGGACAACAAGGTGGCGGTCAGCTTCTGCAATTGGTGTGTTTGGTCGGAAGAATACATAAGGTCAATTTTATCGTGTAAATTTAAGTGAATAGTAAACGAATTGACTAAATTCGTCTTCCCATGACGCCTGAAATTATACCTAATAAAAGCTCCCTGCCAACCGACCATGCCGCCGGTCAAAAAAATATCAAGACCATCCTGAAAGAACTGGAGAGCGATGGGATCATCGGTATTTCCGTCGACTGCGTCATCTTCGGTTTCGATGACAATGAACTGAAGGTATTATTGATCAAATCGGATTTCGAACAATATGAGAATAAATGGAGCCTACTGGGTGACCTCGTCAACAACCACGAAGACCTCGACCAGGCAGCCTACCGCGTCCTCCGCGAACGTACAGGCATGGACGACGTATACCTGGAACAGGTCAAAGCCTTCGGTGAGACAGGTCGCCACCCCGCCGCCCGCGTCGTTACCATCGCCTATTGCTCCCTCATCAATATCGAACACCATCAGCTGAAGATCCTGGCCAACGAATTACACTGGCACCGCGTGACGACGCTCTCCGATATGGCCTTCGACCACCGGCAGATACTCGACGCCTGTTACGAATGGCTCCAGAAAAGGATCCAGGAACATCCCCTCGGCTTCAGCCTCCTGCCAAAAAAGTTCTCCCTGCGCGAACTGCAGAACCTCTATGAGGCCATCCTCGATGTCAAGCTCGACCGGCGCAATTTCCGGAAGAAATTCTTCTCCATGGACCTGCTGGAAGATACCGGTGAGCTCGAGACCGACGTCCCCCATCGTCCGGGCAAGCTATACCGGTTCAATTATGAGAAATACCAGAAAAAAGAACGGAGGAAATGGTTCGGAATTGACTTTTAGCGTATTACGGCCATTAACAAAAAAAATCACAAAATCTTTTAACGGAAAATTGGCAGAATAGAAATTTTTATTCATCATTGTGTAATATTTACACTTTAGAACGCGTGAATATTAATGTGTAAAATTTACACGTTTAATAAACTAAAATAACGATTGCGCATGAGACGTCTACGATTGCTTGTGAGAACAGGGGTATTCTGCCTGCTGGTACTCCTGTGGATGCCCGCTTTTACCCAAAACCACCAGATTTCCGGTAAAGTAACTGACTCCACCGGTGCCCCGATAACGGGAGCATCCATTTTCCTCGAAGGTTCAGCCAAAGGTACCACGACAGATGCCTTCGGTGTTTTTCGGCTTACTGTCAGTCCACAAGACAAAATGATGGTGATTTCGGCCGTCGGTTATGGCAGCCGGCGGATCTCTGTCAGCAGCGGGATTATTAATATCTTCCTTTCCCCGGTTAACGCCAATTTAAATGAAGTAGTGGTCATTGGCTATGGCACCCAGTTGAAAAAAGACCTCACCGGTTCCATTGCTTCGGTCGGCGTCAAAGACTTTCAGAAAGGTGCGATCACCAGCGCCGATCAACTCATCGCCGGCAAAGTGGCAGGTGTCTCCGTGACCTCCAACGGCGGCCAGCCCGGCAGTTCCAGCACGATCCGCATCCGCGGCATTTCCTCGTTGAACAGTAACAACGATCCCCTGTACGTCCTGGATGGAATGGAATTGCCTGCATCGACGAACAATAACATCAATACCTACGCCGGCATATCCAGCCCACTGGACTTTATCAACCCGGACGATATCGAGAATGTGACCGTATTAAGGGATGCGGCCGCTTCCGCTATTTATGGCTCCCGGGCATCTGCAGGGGTTATCATCATTACGACCAAAAAAGGTAGGGGAGGGAAGCCGGTATTTAATGTAAACTCCTCTCTGACAGTTGGTACTATTGGGAAATATCTACCGGTATTGAACGCCACCCAGTTCAGCAACTATGTCAAAGGACAGGCAGCTGCCAATCCGGCCGATACGACCTACTCGGATATGTTGGGGGCTTCCAATACGAACTGGCAAAAAGAGATCTACCAGACGGCGATCACCACCAACGATAACTTCAGTGTTTCCGGCGCCATGAAGGATCTGCCTTATCGGTTATCGGTGGGGTATCATGATGAACAGGGTATATTGAAGACGGACTATCTGCAAAGGGGTACTGTGGGTCTCCACCTCACCCCACATCTGCTGGACAACCACCTGAAGATCGAGTTCAACTTCAATGGCACCTACACCCAATCCCGTTTTGCCAACACGAACGCCGTCGGGGCCGCAGCTTCCTTCGACCCCACCCAGTCGCCTTTTGAAAAAGGCAGCCCATTCGGCGGCTATTTTGAATGGGTAAATCACTCTACGGGCGATCTCATTGCCCTGGCCGGCCGCAATCCGCTGGCATTACTGGAACAATACAACAGTACAGGCAAAGCAGCCGTCGGTATCAGCAATCTCCATCTCGACTACGAGTTGCCCTGGGTCCCGGGTTTACATGCCATCGCAGATCTTGGCGCTGATGTGTCCACCGGCTTTGGCACGACCGTAGTTCCGCCGGACGCCGCTCAGCAGTATAATAACTCATCAGATGAAACCACCAGCGTGGTTCATGGACTTAACCAAAAGTATAAAACCAATAATACCTATGTGAATGCCATTTACGAGCTGAATTATGTCAAGGATATCAAATCAATCAAGAGTAATATCAATGTAATTGGACTCACCGAATATTCCAATACTTTGACTACCCTGTATAATTATCCCAGTTTTGGTTCCAATGGCGATACACTCAGCGGCACCGCACCGGTATTTCCCACCTCTCCGGCTGATTATACACTGATCTCTTATGTAGGCCGGTTGATTTACACCTACGATCAAAAATATATCCTCACAGCGTCTATCAGGGATGATGGTACTTCCCGTTTCGGTCCCAGTTATCGCTGGGGCACCTTCCCTGCAGTGGCTGTGGCCTGGCGGATCAGGGAGGAGCAATTCCTGAATAATGTGAACTGGCTGAGTGATCTGAAGGTGAGGGCCAGCTATGGCGTCACGGGGAACCAGGACGGTCTGCAGGATTACGAGTACGTACCCAGCTATTCTCTGAGTCAAAACACCTCTCTGTATCCCTTCGGAAACACCTACTACAATACCTATGCACCCGCGTCTTTTGATGCTAACTTCAGGTGGGAACAGACTACCTCCGCCAATTTGGGCCTGGATTTTGGTCTCTTCGATAACAGGATCACCGGTAGCGTCGACGTCTATGAAAAAAGTATATCCCGCTTGTTCAATCAGGTACCTATCCCTGTAGGTACCAATTTTACTAACGAACTGACCATCAATATAGGCACCATGACGGACAAGGGCGCGGAGTTCAACATCAATGCCACGGCGATCAGGTCAAGAAATTTCAGCTGGGACCTGAATTTTAACGTTGCCTATAATGAAAACAAAATCACCAAGCTGACCAACGGATCAGAAGGGTCAAATTTCTACGGGGATGCCGTGGGCGCGATTTCCGGCGGTACGGGGAATACCATACAGATCCAAACGGTGGGCTACGCCGCCAATTCTTTCTTTGTCCTGCAGCAGGTCTACGGCAAGAATGGTGCCCCGCTGGAAGGTGTATATGTAGACCGCAACAGGGACGGGCAGATCACTTCCCCACCATCTTCTCCGGATGCCTATCATGACCATTCTCCTTTTGCGCCTGTGATCATGGGATTCAGCTCGACGTTTAACTACCTGAAATGGAGCCTTACGCTGGTAGCCCGCGCCAATATCGGCAACTTTATGTACAACAACGTGAAAGCCGATCTCGGCGTGACGGAATATATTCTGAACCCGCTGAATTACCTTTCGAATGCCGGCACCGATATTTATAAGAGTCATTTTTACGCTCCGCAATACTACTCTGATTATTATGTTGAGAACGCTTCCTTTGTCAGACTGGATAATATCGGCCTCGCATACAATGTCGGTAAGATAGGCGGTATTAATAACCTGCGGTTGAGCGCCAACTGTCAGAACGTATTCGTCATTACCAAATATACAGGCCAGGATCCTGAGGTATACGGCGGCATCGATAATAACCTGTATCCAAGGCCCAGGAATTTCACCATCGGTGCAAGCCTCGGATTCTAACTAACGTTCCTATTTATAAAAAGCATTAGTCATATGAAACACAATTTTCTTACCATAGCAATCATCGGGACGATGGCGACAGCACTGCTGGTTTCCTGTACAAAGGACCTGAATCGTCAGCCCCCGAATACTGTAACGGCCTCCCAGGCCTTTAGCACTGACACCGGAGCTTTGCAGGCTTTGGCCCAGGTCTATAGTTCCTTCGCCCTGACCAGCCCCACAGGTCCCGGTAATACCGACCTGGTCGGCATCGACGCAGGAACCTCCGATTTTGTCCGTTTATTATGGGATGCCAGTGAACTGAGCACTGACGAAGCCGTATGCGCCTGGAACGACCCCGGCGTACCGGATTTTCATAATATGGCCTGGACATCCGGTAACGTCATCCTGCAGGGTTTATATACCCGTATCATGTACCAGGTCACCGTCGCGAACGCCTTTATTAAGAATGCAAAGGCAGTGCAAAAAAATTTTTCCGGTCAGGGTGCCACCGATATCGGCTACTATATCGCGGAAGCCCGCTTCATCAGGGCATTGGACTACTGGGAAATGCTGGACCTGTATGGTACCTCGCCCTTTGTGACGGAAACCAGCCCTGTCGGTGTCGGGTCGTTTCTTCCTCCTCAGGCTTCATCCGCTACTTTATACGCTTACGTCCAGTCCGAGCTGCTGAGCCTCGATAGCGCCAGTGCCATGGTTCCTGCGCATCAGAATGCATACGGCCGGGCCGACCAGGCCTGCGTATGGGCCTTACTGGCCAGGTTATACCTGAATTCCGGAACTTACCTCGGGGCAAGCAGTGCAGACTACACCGATGCCATCACCTACTCATCCAAGGTCATCAATGCAGGCTATTCGCTTCATAAGGTCTATCACCAGCTTTTCATGGCGGATAATAATACCAATAACCCAGAGATCATCTTCCCTATAGTATACAATGGGGTCAGCACCCAGACTTACGGAGGAACGACCTTTATCATAAATGGCGCCATAGGCGGTTCAATGTCACCTACCGCATTTGGAGTACCGGGCGGCGGATGGTCCGGCAACCGCGTCACCTCGAGCCTGGCCAATCTCTTCCCGGACCTGACAGGTACTGTCGATCAACGCTCTTTGTTCTATACCAGCGGGCAGAACGAAACGATCGCCAGCATTTCGACCTTTACCAACGGCCTGGCCGTCACCAAATGGTCTAACCTGAACTCGGACAGCACTACTCCTGCAGGAGCCAGCACGTTCTGCAATACTAACTTCCCCTTGTTCAGGTTGGCAGAACAATACCTGATCTATGCGGAAGCAGTGCTAAGGGGCGGCAGCGGCGGCTCGCAAACCCAGGCAGTTGCCTATGTCGATTCGTTGCGGAGCCGCGCAGCTCCGGGCAACACCAGTTACCAACCGACCAGCATCACCCTCCAGGATATACTTAACGAAAGGGGGCGTGAATTGTATTGGGAATGTTTCCGGCGCACAGACCTCATCCGGTACGGGCTCTTCACCTCGCAAAGC
>Ga0302315_10005641_pt1 | contig 10653 bp, 8 predicted proteins | sample III_Palsa_N3_1_FD_200532 | JGI IMG/M metagenome (GOLD analysis project Ga0302315, IMG submission 200532) | Peat permafrost microbial communities from Stordalen Mire near Abisko, Sweden - III_Palsa_N3_1 | ecosystem: Environmental > Terrestrial > Soil > Palsa > Peat permafrost | place: Sweden... | reverse complement strand
ATCGGTTTCCTGGAGTGAAATAATATTCGAATTTTTCGAAGTTTCTCCCGCATGGAACCCGCCGCGCACGCGTCCGACAAATTCTTCGGCAGCATTTAGCTTGAAAATATAAGACGTTGTGGAGGCTAAATTGCCGGGGTATTTTATGCTAAAAGATGTTGGGCCTATCGTGAAAGGAACATTGTACTGGTAAACTGCGGAAACATCTTTACCGGCTAATTTATGGGTGATGCTAAAACTGGTTCTGTTCACCGGCCTGAAGGTGAGCTCGTCACGGACGAAATTTAAGCTGTCAAACTTTACCAGTTGTACGTCTATCGGGATATTGGGGTACAATTCGTTCCGGCGATTAAGCACCCTGCCAACTACGTAAAAGCTCATGCGGTAATTCAATTGCTTAATCGCGCTTAATATTACGGGATTGCTTTGCAGTACGATGATTTCTGTTTGAATGCGCGAGGAGTTCGTGCGGTCCGGAATTGCAGATACACCTCCGATGTCCTGAATTTCCGATTTTTTTTCCTCAAACTTCATCGTAGCGAAAGTGGAAAAGCTTTTGGGCGTATACCACAAATAAATGTTGCCTGCCAGCACGCAAATGATCAGCGACCCAACTATCCAATACCACCTGCTAATAAGGATCTTGACAATTTTGAAATAGTCGATCTCCTGGCTCGGCAGTTTATGTCTTACTTGTTCGGTTTCTTCCATGAACTTTACCTTCGTACCAGATCAAATATTATTAACGCCGTATTAAACAACAGAAGTAGCGGCTGGGCAATCGTGGACACGTTTTGAAGATTTTCGCTTCTTGCTGCCCTTCCGTTTTCCGAAACATAAATAATGTCGCCGCTTTGAAGAATAGCATTTGGGTCGTTCACCGATGTGATACTGCCAAGGTCAACATCGATGACCTTCGGGTTTTTTTCGGACCCCCTTATAATTTTTATATCCTTTTCGTTCGCCGCCTGTGTTAAGCCGCCGGCCTGCCCAATAACTTCCACTAAGGTAGTTTTATCTTTTACCAGCAAAATGTTCCCCTGCGTTTTAACCTCGCCTAATAAAGTAACTTTTAGATTTACGATCTTTAGTTCGATGATGGGATTTTTCAACAGGCTGTCTGCATAAAGCACCTCGATTTTTTTCTGGGCCTCCGCCCGGGTTAATCCAACCACCTTTACATTGCCTAAGGCCGGCAATTTTACGGTACTGTCTTCCTCCACCTGGAAGGATTCACCCGACTGTGCGTTGCCGCCTGACGTGTTCGAGCTGACGGGCATAAGGTTGGCGATATAGCGGATGTCCTGCAAATTTCTTATCTGTAAAACATCCTGTGGCTGGATCCGATATTGATCCAGTGTGACAACCTTCCTGGTTGCAGTGGTATCCGCCGGCGCAAGCGAATTTCGTTTTTCAAAAAGGACCTGGTATTGCTTGTTGGAACATGATGTCAGCGCAAAAAATGCAAGTAAAATTAAAATGAGGTAACACTGTCTGTTCATTTTTTCCTGTTCCAGCCTAATTAGGTATCAAGGTCAAATTTATACAAAATTTACGGTTAAATTGTATTATCGCCCACGGGCATGGATTTTAAACCCTGCCTTCAGGCCCATAAAGTAGCCCTGATATGCAATGGCGCCAGGTTCCTGTATCAATCCTTCTCAAGGATGTTTTGATACAGGGTTTGGTAACGGCGGGTAAGGGCAGCCTTGTTAAAATCTTGTCTTATTTTCGCTGGTGCAATCTCTCTGATCCGGGTCAGCCCGGAATTGGCACCGGCGATCAAATTAAGCTTTTCGGCAATCAGTTCGGGATTGAGCTCACAGGTCCAGCCAAGTTGGTTTTCTGTTACATAATCAGCCAATCCCACAAACCTGCTTACCAGCACCGCCGTGCCTTCGCTAAGACTTTCAATAACCACATTGGCGAAATTTTCATCGTGTGAGGGCAGAACGAGCAAATCTTGGTCCGCAAGGAATTTAAACTTCTCATCATGCAGAAATCCAGCCCATCTGACATGTTGTTCTGTGCCGTTCGCCTGCGCCTGTCTCTTTAATGCGGCTATATAGTCTGGTTGTCCGGCGCCCGCAATAACCAGTTGATAAGGCACTTTGAGTAAAGGCAATGCGCCGATCAGCAGGTCAAGGCCCTTTTTTTCTTCAACTCTTGAAAAAAAAGCTATCCTAAAGACGTTGCTGCTTTGCTTACCCGGCACGAAATTGTTCTCAGGGAACACTACAAAATTGGGAATAACAGTAACGCTCAGCGGATTAAAAACAATTTTAACTGCGTCCGCTTCCCTGGCAGACGTCGCGTGGAAATGGCACCTTTTTAGTAAGGGCTTGCCAATTACTGCGTGCATGAGTTGTTTGATCTTCCTGTTTTTGTTGCCAAATGAATAAGGGCTCAGCGTTCCTCTTGGTGATAAAACGACTGGTTTATTCCGCATCAGGGCTATCAAAACCGAAAAAATTGAGACGGTATTCCACCAGGTATGTACATGGATAATATCGAACCCTTTCACATCTTTCCATAGTTTTTTCAACAATGATGGCGAAAAATGGGTATGGTCGCCGGTTATCCGTTTAAAATAGGTCACAATTACACCGTCCACATTTACTGATTGTCCGGGAGTCACCGGTAATTCCTCCGAACCGTTGGCAGTGGTAGTGTAAACGTCGGTATAAATGCCGGCGGCGGCAAGTTGTTCGCTCAACATGGTTACCGACATTGTTGGACCGCCATAAACAAATGCAGGCTTGTAGGCGGCGCATATCTGCAAAACCTTCACACTTCCTCGAGTATATTTCGTGAGCGGAGCAATTTGAATATCACCAGCATGGTAATATAACTCCAAAAAACGGTATTAACCAGGAACTCCAGGCTCAACCCGCGCCAGAAAATTTGGAACAGGCCGCTGAAGATCAGGGCAGTGCCTAAAATATATCCGCCGAACAATTTTTCCGCCTTTATTGCAATGAGCTGCGCAATGGCGCCATAGGCAAACAAAAAGACGATGATTCCGACGAGGCCGAAGGACAGGTAGGCGTCCACTATAAAAGCCGGTTTGGCAGAAACACTTGAATTGGAATTTACTACGCCGGCGTTGTACACACGCTGCATAACCAGTTCTTCGGTTGAAGGTTTCGTAGGCCAAAAGATCCTTGGTATGACGGCGATAGCCGATTGCTCAACAAGTTGCGGGCCGTAAAAATCAACATAATCCGGCGTCGACTTTACATATTGTATAAACATATCCATTTCGCTTAGCCGGGATGTCAGGAAGCTCCAATTGGTTTCGCTCTTTTCGTCGCTGTTCAATGCTTCATTGAGCGCGTCTTGTGATGCATTGTCTGCCGTTTCCTCTCCCGACCAGGCTTGTGCCCTGAAACTGGTGACGTAGGAAGGAAGAAAGGAGAATAAAAACAGCATCACGGGGATAAATAAAATCGTGACGATTTTTTTATAGCTGGGGTACAAGAATATGCCCAGGATCATCACGCTGAGAATAATGGGCTCTTTAAACCCTGAAGTCAGCGCTTGATAAAAGTTAAACGCATATAGGGCCAAACAAAGAAGCGTATTGCCGATCTTTCGAAGCGGTATAGCAAAAGCAAGCGCTAAGGTACCCGACATAAAGCTAAGTGAGCTCAGTTGGAAATAGAATTGCGACAGCCCCGGCAATCTCAAAAACAGTAACGACAAAGGGAAAGTTGTGACAGCAATAGTGAGCAGTAAATTTGCCAGTTTATCCTTGGCGACGTGGTACCTGGACACCACAGGATAATTCATAAAAGCCAGTATCCCCGAAACAAATGCGGCGTGACCAAGGCAATAATAACGCTGACATTGGGCCGCAAAAGCAAGCGCTTCCGAGTCTATAGCAACAAAAACGTTGGTTTGAGTAAAATATTCATAGCCCAAAAGGTTAAGAAAATAAAATATGGAAGTGCAGGCCATATAGCCGGCAAATATGATCTGCACAATATAGATCGGGCGCATCAATTGCTCAGCAGGGGAACGGTCCGTTGGCAGCGATCTGATCTTGCCCGTAAGCGTCATGTAAAAGATAAAAAATGAGCCCAGCCAGGCAATCAGATAAGAAGCCACCGGCACCGACTGCACCAGAACCGACAAGAGCCAGGGTATAAACAATAGTAAATATTTGCTCCAGTTATTATCCATTTTGCTTTACGATGGCATGCAAAACAGGTTGCCGCTTTCAACCATGGTGCTGTCTGCCAACAGTATGCAACCTACCGGGGTGATTTGGTAGAGCGTGTAATTCATTTGCTGCAAAAATAAAAAGCAGCCGGCTATAGCTTGGCCGGTATTATCCCAATAACCTTTATCATACTCAAAAATTATCCTGGGTTTATGCCTTTCAATCGTTTGCTTTAGACCCCTTAATACCTGGAATTCAAACCCCTCTACATCTATTTTAATCAAATGCACTGCTTCAAGGTTGCTTACCTCGGGCACACTGTCCGGAATTTTAATAAGGACAACTTGCTTTTCGGCGCCCGGCGCATTTTTATTCAGGCTGAAAGTACCCTGGTTCCAGGAGGAACTATCTATTGTAAATTCAACCTCGCCTTCTTCATCCGACAATGCATAGGGGAGCAGCGTAATATTTTCGGCTTTGTTCAAGGCCATATTACGCCTGAACTTTTCTTGCAGATAACCCAGCGGCTCAACGGCGATGACCTTTCCCTCGTTACCAACGCATTGCGACATACGAAGACTTTGGAGGCCGATATTGCCGCCGATGTCCAGCGCGGTTTCTCCGGCCTTTAAGGAAATCCTAATCAGTTTATTTATCTCGTTTTCATAGGTTCCGGTGGTCAAAATAGACCATTCTATATAGCTGTCGGCCGAAGTGTAAATCGCGATATCCTCGCCTGTAAGCCAGGCAATACCGTTTTTTATCGAAGCTTTCAGATCACGGGAAGGGCTAAGCAGGTGAGTTAACCGCTCCTTCCCGGGAAGTTTCCAGTTGCGCGTGAAATCCAGTTTTATACGGTCAATCCGGTTCATTTAACATTTTGTTTTCTATTGCCCCGGCAATATTAGCGAAATTCCAGCGCGCTATTATTTTTGATGATATTTGGCCGCATTGTTTCAGGTGTTCCTTGTCGCTTGTTAACCAGGTTAGTGCTTCAGTAAGTGCTGCACGATCGCCGGCCGGAAAAACCGCGCCGTTTTCATCTGACACCAGATCAACCGCACACCCTACCTTGTCCGAAACGAGCGCCGGTTTTCCGCAGGCCATGGCTTCATTTACTGCCAGGCCCCAGGATTCGCCCGGTCCTTGCGAAGGTAAACAGAAGAGGTCGCAGGCCTGGTATATAACGGGCATATAGGATTGATTTTGAAAATTTAGAAAGTGTACATTTTTCATGCCTTTTGCAGCTGCTTTAAGTCTCTCTTCCAAATGACCATTTCCCGTAAAAAGAAGGTGCAGGTTCGGCAGCTTTAACGCGATAAAGGCTTCCAGCAGCAGCAGCGGCGACTTTTTTTCTTCAAACTTTCCCGCAAATAAGATCAGGATGTCGTTGGGAGTCACGCCAAGCTGTTTCCTTAGCGTTGTCACCTCGTCGCTGCGACCGATGGCAAAACGCGCGTTATCAACAGCGTGGGGGGCAAAGCTAAGCTGTTGTTCGGTCAACCCATACTTTTTTAAATAGGCCTTATTGTTGGCCCCCACATAAAACGCATGGTCAATAAAATGATAAACCCATCTAAGGAGAACGTAACGCAAAGCTGCCCGAAGCAGGGACGAATTGTCAATAAGTGTCGAGTCTCCCCGAAAGTAAACGTGTGTTTTCCCACTAAAATAACGAATCGCGTTCAGGTGGCTGCTATAGGCCCAGCCGAACACCAGGATGGCATCCGGCTGAAAATGTTCTATTCTCTGGTTAAGGGTTGGATTAACGATCCCCCCAAAGTGATGGGAACCAGGGTCCTTTGCGGTATTTTCCACCCACTCGTATAAATACTCATCGAGCAGGGGCAAATCCCAGGTAACAGTTTTACCAAAACCGGGATCTTGTTTATTGACCGCCCCTTCGCCCCAGGTATAAAATACCTTAATCAGGATTCGGTTTCGCTGGGTTAATAATGCGAATACCGGTGCGTAATACTGAATAGGGTGGGTCGTTATGATAGCCAGCCTTTTCATTTGGTGGTAAGGTTGCCAACGGATAGGAAGGGCTTTTCTAAAAGACGGTAGCTTAGCAAGGAAAGCGGATATAAAATAACAGCGCTAATCAAGGTACTTACAACCGGCGCGGCGATACCTTTAAAAAGAGGAGCGTAATGCATGACAAAACCTGCAACGACCGGGAACACCAGTGCATGCAGCAAGTAAAAGCTATACGATATGCGTCCCATTGTTTTAAATAACCTATTGCCTAAAATCAGGTTGAGCCATTTGACAGAGGTGATGGATAAATACAATATGCCGGCAAATCCTATCCCCATAAAGGTGAATCCCAGTAGCTTAAACAAATTGTAGTAGTAGAATGATAAATTTAATATGGGCTTTGATACCAGCACTCTGCCCGAATAGACAATAACTATAAATGCAATGAGCCATAATACCCGGTTTTTAAACCAGGTGTTGTTTTTCATGACTAAACGAGCGGCGATCACGCCGCATCCGAATTCAATTCCGCGAAATATTATTGTCCCGGTAAAGTTGTCGTTCGTGTTTTTCAGTATAAAAACGGAGATGATGGCAGCCGAAAATATAATACCGAAAATGATGAAGAATGTGTTTTTAAAGCCGATCCTGTTTTGGTAGATGAGCACGAATGGAATAATAACATAAAACTGCCACTCCACAGTAAGGGTCCAAAAATGAGAGGCCGTATAATACCTGCCCAAAAAATAGTTTAAATAAAATACGCTGTGCAGAAACGAGTAAAAAGCGTTGACGTTGTAGTGATGAACATATTTGTTTACTACGATATAAATAATGGTCACCACATAGAAAGCCGGGGAGAGCCTTACCCATCTTTTGATCAGAAACCGGTAGAAATCGTGGTAGGAAAAACCACTTTTGTTCGCATAAAAATAATACATGCAAAAGCCACTGATCACAAAAAACAACTCAACGCCGTTAACCCCAATGGCTAAAAAGTCGGCTATGTCGATTTTGCCAATATAGAACCTGGGGTTGCCGTGGATGGTCCAGGTGTGTATCCAAAGCACACCCAGGGCTGCCAGGAATCTTAAGCCATCAAGCGTTTGAATGCGCTGTTTCAAAATGTTTAAGGGCGAGCTCAAAAAGCTCAGTTTGTTTGGTGGTTAAGATTTCAGCGCTATAGGCCTCAAAGCTTTCCAGTATTTCAATGGGTGTTGAATGGCCGCTGACCCAGTTTTCCAATACCTGGTACACGGCGGTAACCGACGCTGATGATTCTTTATCGAACGTAAGAACAATTGCATTAGCGGTGCAGTTGCTAAGTACATCGGCCGCGCTGCTATTTTTATTAAATATGGCCAGTAACGGTTTTTGCATCAGGACGTAAGGGTAAATTTTGGAGGCCGTGTAATGCGGATCATCCGAGCCGGGAATAAACAGCGCGTCGGCCCGCTCAAGTACGGATAGGGTATGATAATAGCTTATTCTGTCGGTGATCTCAACTACCTGGCCTTCCACGCCTAAGGATTTCGCAAGCGGAAATACGCTCGGCAGGCCGAAACCGGCTGGTGCATAACTGGTGCCTATAAAGTAAAGTTTGATTTTGCGGAATGAAGCCGGGGCATTGACTAACCCCAGTTTCAGCGCCTCGAAAACGGGCCTGATAGCCTTGTGCATGTCGGGACCCGCCCGTCCCACGTACACTACGTTGAATGTCCCGGCGCTTAGCAGGTTGATGAACTTGTCGCGGTTGGCATCTGCAACAACAATGTCCTGGCTGAAGGCTCCAAATGTGATGACAGCGAATGGCACGTCTGCTAATTGCGGATACCGGGCCTTTAGTGTATCGATATAGCTTTTGGATACGCTGATCAAACCATCCACACTTTTCATCGCCACACGCTCGAGCGATTTATGAAGCGCATACATCAGCCGGTATTTCGGCGGGCGCTGCGCTTTGGGTTTATCATCATAATGGTCGGAGTACCAGGGATCCTGCATGTCGATGACATAAGGAATGTTGAATTTTCGCTTCCAGTGTGCCCCAAGCACGCATACCGGGAACTGCGTGGTGGAAAAATATACCAGGTCGTACCGGTCGGCAGCCAAAAGCTCGTCCACTTTTTGCCGGTATTGCCAGAGTGAGCGCAATGCGATGCTCCCCAGCCCCAGTTTGGCCGTAAGGTTTTTGTTGGCGGCTTTTACCTTATAAATTTGAATATCTGGCGGCAAACTGGCTAACAGAAGATCATCTTTAACAAGGTCCGCATAAATTTCGTCAACCATTACAATGGTGGGTTCCCAATCGTTCGCAGCAAAATATGGTAAGCTGGTACGGATGCGCTGCATATCCGCAGCATTAACCGGCGGAAAGTAGGGAGAAATGATCAATACCTTTTTCAATCGCCGCTACCCGCTATGTGGTTTATGAATTCCTTCAACCGGATAATATAAGGCTCCGCGTTGAATGTAATTGCGTTAGTTTCCGAAGCCCTTTTTAGGCTATTTACAAGCTGCTGGTCTGCAAGTACGCGGGCCATTGCTTTTGCAAAGGATTGGGGCGTATTGTCCGCTGTCACAATGCTTTCATCAGCCAGTTCATAGCCACGGCGACCAGACGGGGTGGTAAGGCAGGGAATTCCCCAGTTAATAGCCTGTGCCAGTTTAGTGGAAGAGCCCCGGGCGTACCAAAAAACCGGGTTAATGGACAAAGACCAGGTTGCAACTTCGTTTACCAGCTCATCATCACCAATAGGCCCCACATATTCGATAAATGGATATTGTTTTTCAAAAGTCTCGCCGACACTCCGTGGGCCGCCTACGATGCGCAATTTACCGTTGAAACCCGTTTCATCCAATGCTTTAGCCAGGTACCGGATCCCATATAGGTTTGGTATGTGATCAAGCGTTCCGGCAAAGCCGGCCACCTGGTGTTTGGGCTTCCATTCGACTAAGGCTGGTTCCAATATGCGCGGAAGATATAAAACCTTATTTGCGCCGATCCAATGGTTAATGGCGATTTCCTGTTCGCTCAAAACCACTACGCCATCAAGGAGCCCAATGAAAAAATAATTCTCTTTTACAAGCAGTTTACCAAGTTTCCAGGTCTGTAAAAAGGCGGGCCTTCCGGGTTTTGTGATGTCGTTGAGGAAATCGGCGCTTTCATTGCCATGGGATAGGCCAATAAACTTCACATCAGCCGGAAGCAATTCCTTAAGCGTCTCTGCCCATGGAGAGAGGCTGATTTGGTTCAGGAACACGAACTTTATGTTCGAGGCCTGGATGGTTTTCACCAGGTCATCGACATATGGCCCTGCGTCATAGTGTTCATAGGTATCCAAACGAAGCTTGATCTTGATTCGGTTAATGAAACTGAAAGATGGTTTTACCGGAAATTCCTGCACATCGTACCCCGCCATCCGGATATACCGGATGTACTCATCCGTACAAAGCTGAACGCCGCCGCGAATATCCGATCTGAGATAGCCTGCTTCAGAAATAAACAGCACAGTTTGATTCATCGTGATATTCGTTCGTAGAGTTTTTCGTACTGCCTGGCCAACACCCTTGCGCTAAATTTGTCTTCCACTATTTTTCTGCACGTAACCCTGTTGATGTCGCCGGCCTTTTTTACTGCCGCTACCATCTCGTCCACGTTGTCGCAAACAAATCCGTTTTGCCCATCACTTACAACTTCCGGGACAGCGCCCCTGTTAAAACCGATCACAGGCGCACCGCAGGCAAGTGCTTCTGTCATTACAATGCCAAATGGCTCATCCCAAAGCACCGGCATTAAAAAAGCTTTGCAGTTCTGCAACAGCTCATTCTTTTGTGAATTGTTTACCGGGCCAATATACGTGATTTGCGATTGGTCGATGAATGGGCTAACCTCTTCCTCGAAATATCGCTGATGCAGCGCCTCGTTCGGTACATTTCCCGCGATGATCAACTTGTTGCCAGTCTTTTTAGCTACCTCGATCGCGATAGCGGTGCCCTTTTCTTTTTGTATCCGTCCTAAAAAAACCAGTGGCGCGTCGACAGCAACCTGTTCATTTACCTGGTAGTCGGCTGGATCCACCCCGTTGTAAATCGTCGTAACATCACAATAATTCCTTATCTGGTCGGCTATGAAGTTGCTGCAGGCCGTAAAGTACAAAGAGTTGGCGCGCGCCAACTTTACCGCTTTCTTGACCTGTGATATCGTTGGAGGCAACTGGTAGGATACCACCTTCGGAATTTTGGAAAACATCAAAAACGCAATGTTGCTCATCCGGCCGAAGGTGTGCACCACGTCGAAACTGCCGAATGCTATTTTTGAAGTAAGGCGGTTTGTTTTCAAAAGGTCCCTAAAACCATAAGCCGGGTTTTCGGTATACGGCACAAAACTACTCCCCGGCTTTGAATCCGGGTGCGCAAACAGGGTTACTTCGTGACCGAAGCTCATCAGTTGCGTTATGAGCATATATACAATTCGCTCAATACCCCCGTACTGTTCAGGCGGCACC
>Ga0302315_10005639_pt1 | contig 10657 bp, 9 predicted proteins | sample III_Palsa_N3_1_FD_200532 | JGI IMG/M metagenome (GOLD analysis project Ga0302315, IMG submission 200532) | Peat permafrost microbial communities from Stordalen Mire near Abisko, Sweden - III_Palsa_N3_1 | ecosystem: Environmental > Terrestrial > Soil > Palsa > Peat permafrost | place: Sweden... | reverse complement strand
ATCGATGACGAGACCCGCCCCGTCGAGGCATTGGGGATTGAACGGCGTAAGTTCACCACGCCACTGAGCGGCCGCATGAGCCGCCTCTCCTGTAAGCGTCTCGCGCGCGCTAAGCAGCGCCACTTTCACCGGCCAACCGGCAGCCTCGAGGTGACGAGCGGCGACAAAGCCATCGCCGCCATTGTTACCCGGTCCACAGAGAACGGTAACCGGCCGCATCGGCCAGCGTCCTCCGATGGCGAGTGCGACGGCGCCGCCAGCCGCCTCCATGAGCGTGTTTCCGCTCACGCCGAGCGCCTCGGCCGCGCGATCAGCCTCAACCATCTCGCTAGGCGTCAAAAGCGCCAGGTCAGGATGCTCGAAGCCAGTGTGCGTGTGCGTATACATGTCCATCCGCCGCCAGGCGATAGATTGATCGCCCGCGCAGCTCGCCGAACAGGATCGGAATCTACTGAGCAGCGCCCTGTGTGCCTTGCAGCCAGATCGAACTGAACCCGCGCCGACCGTGGCGGGCCGGGACGACAAGGTCGGCCAATGCTCAGATGATGTCGGGGTCCTGCTCGCTTCCCTGATCGCCCAGCGACGGCCCGAAGCGCGAGGACCGCTACGTAATTTCCGTCCCTGACGCGGCGACCCTGTCCCGGCCTAGAGTCGTGGTGGCCTTAAAGCAGGCTGACAGCTGCAGCGGTGAACCTTCGGGTTCCGCTCGCGCCCTGCCGAACGTGGCGGCGCGTTGCACGCGTCTCCTATGCCGCAAGGCGACAATCGCCGAGCCACAACCGCAAAGGGATCAACGATGAACGCCATGACCAAGCTGACGACCATGAAGGCGCTCGTTTATCACGGCCCTGGCAAGAAGGCCTGGGAGGAACACGCCAAACCGACGGTGATCGACCCGACCGACGCCATTGTCCGGGTCACCAAGACCACCATCTGCGGCACGGATCTGCATATCCTCAAGGGCGACCTGGCCAGCTGCAAGCCCGGCCGCATCCTCGGCCACGAGGGTGTCGGCGTCATCGACAGCGTCGGTCCTGCGGTCACCGCATTCAAGGCCGGCGACCGCGTACTGATCTCCTGCGTCAGCGCCTGCGGCAAATGTGAATACTGCCGCAAGGGCATGTTCTCCCATTGCACGACGGGCGGCTGGATCCTCGGCAACACCATTGACGGCACCCAGGCGGAGTTCGTCCGCACGCCCCACGCCGACACTAGCCTCTATCCCATCCCCGAGGGCGCCGACGAAGAGGCGCTGGTGATGCTGAGCGACATCCTGCCGACCGGCTTCGAATGTGGCGTGCTCAACGGCAAGGTTCAGCCCGGCTGCACCGTGGCCATCGTCGGCTCGGGACCGATCGGTCTGGCGGCGCTGCTCACCGCCCAGTTCTATTCGCCAGCCGAGATCATCATGATCGACCTCGACGACAACCGGCTGGAGGTCGCCAAACGCTTCGGCGCGACCCAGACCATCAACAGCACCGATGGCAAGGCCGTCGAAGCCTTGATGAAACTGACGGACAGCAAGGGCGTCGACACCGCCATTGAAGCGGTTGGCATCCCGGCAACCTTCGAGATGTGCGAGCAGATCATCGCGCCCGGCGGCGTCATAGCCAACATCGGCGTGCATGGCGTGCAGGTGGCCCTGCATCTGGAACGGCTCTGGGACCGCAACATCAGCATCACCACGCGACTGGTCGACACCGCCTCGACGCCGATGCTGCTCGAAGTGCTTGGCGCCCACAAGATCGATCCGACGCTGCTGATCACCCACCGCTTCAAATTCGAAGACATCCTCGAGGCTTACGAAACCTTCGGCAACGCGGCCAAGACCAAGGCGCTGAAGGTGCTCATCGAGGCCTGACGCGGCGCACGTTCCCCTCGGGGGGCTCCCGACGGACGACAGTGAAAGAAACAACACCATGACCTACCAGAGCCTTAGTCCCTTTGACGGCAAGCTGATCAAGGGGTTCGACGACATTAGCGCGACCCAATACGAGACCAAGCTGGCCGCCGCCCAGACCTGCTTCGAGACCTGGCGTAACAAGACCTATGCGGAGCGGGCGATCATCATCGCCAAGGCCGCCGAGCTGCTGCATGAGCAGGCCGACGCCTTCGCTCACACGATGACCCTTGAAATGGGCAAGCGCATCGGCGAGGCCCGCGGCGAAGTGGAGTTCAGCGCGCGGATTTTGGCCTATTACGCCAAGAATGCCGAGCGCTTCCTGGCCCCGATCAAGCTCAACCCGACGGTGGGTGAAGCGCACATGGAGAGCAGCCCGATCGGGGTGATCTTCGGCGTCGAGCCCTGGAACTTCCCCTACTACCAGCTGGCTCGCATCGCCGGTCCGCACCTTATGGCGGGCAACACCCTGGTGGTGAAGCACGCCGGCATCGTGCCGCAATGCGCTCTCGCGTTCGAAAAGCTGCTGCTCGACGCCGGCGCGCCGGTTGGCCTCTATACCAACCTCTTCATCTCCCACGAGCAGTCGGACAAGGTGGTCGATGACCCCCGCATCAAGGGCGTCTGCCTGACCGGCAGCGTGGCGGCGGGGCAAAGCATCGCCGCGCGGGCGGGCAAGAACCTCAAGGTGTCGTCCATGGAACTGGGGGGCAGCGACGCCTTCATCGTCCTTGAAGACGCCGATCTCGACCACACCATTCCCTGGGCGGTCTGGGGCCGGATGTACAACACCGGCCAGACCTGTTGCGCGGCCAAGCGCTTCATCGTGGTCGAAAGCATTGCTGACAAATTCATCGAACGCTTCCAAGCGGCCCTGAGTGCGCTCGAGGCCGGCGACCCAATGGACGAGAAGACGACGCTCGGTCCGCTGTCCAGCGAAGCAGCCCTGGTCCAACTGCTTGGGCAGGTCGACAACGCCGTGGCCAAGGGCGCCAAGCTCCTCCTGGGCGGCAAGCGGATCGATCGCCCCGGCTCATACATGGAGCCGTCGATCCTGACCGACATCAAGCCGGACAACCCCGCCTTCCGGGACGAGTTCTTCGGTCCGGTAGCCAGCTTCTTCCGGGTCAAGGACGAGGCGGCGGCGATCGCCCTGGCTAACGACTCTGACTTTGGCCTCGGGGGTTCGGTCTGGACCAAGGATGTCGCCCGCGGCAAGCGGGTCGCCTCCAAGGTCGAGACCGGGATGATGTTCATCAACAACATCGACTGGTCCGACCCGGAGCTTCCCTTCGGCGGGATCAAGAACTCCGGCTACGGCCGCGAGCTCGGCGACATGGGCATCCAGGAGTTCGTGAACAAGAAGCTCGTCCGCACCGCGAACGAGCACGCTCCGACCTAGATCGGATCCGGCGAGGGCGTCGCTGCGGCGCCCTCGCTCCATGCGCCGCCTTGCAGAACTGGAACCCACATGTACGTGAACGTCGCCGTTCTGAAGGAGACCCAGCCGAACGAACGGCGCGTCGCCCTGACCCCTTCGGTCATCCCCAAGCTGATCAAGCTGGGCGCCAAGTTGCATATGCAGGCCGGCGCAGGCGAGGCCATCAAGCTCGCCGACTCTGCATTTAAGGATGTTGCGATCCTTTCGGATCGCGACTTGATGGTCGCGGACGCCGACGTCGTGTTGGCGGTCCAGCCGCCAGCGCTCGCGGTGATCGACGCCATGAAGCCAGGCGCGATCCTGGTCTGCTTCGTATATGCGGCGAACGAGCCGGAGCTGGTAAAGCGGCTGCTGGCCAAGAAGATCACCTGCTTCGCCATGGAGCGCATCCCGCGCATCTCGCGGGCGCAGTCGATGGACGCGCTGTCGAGCCAATCGGCGCTGGCGGGATACTATGCGGTCGCATTGGGCATGACCCACATGGCTGGCGTGCTGCCCAAGATCACCTCGGCCGCGGGCGTGATTGGCCCGGCCAAGGTTCTGGTCATGGGGCTGGGCGTCGCGGGGCTAGAGGCCATCGCAACCGCGCAGCGGCTGGGCGCGGTCGTCGAGGGTTACGACATCCGCCCAGCCACCAAGGAACAGGCGCTGTCCCTCGGCGCGACCTTCGTCGACACCGGCGTCGATGCCACCGGCAAGGGCGGTTACGCCCGCGAACTGACGGCGGAGGAAAAAGCCAAGGTCGACGCGGCCTTGACCCAGCACATCCAGGCCTCGGACCTGATCATCACCACCGCGGCGATCCCCGGCAAAGCATCTCCCAAGCTGGTCAGCAAGGCGCAGGTCGCGGGCATGAAGTCGGGCGCGGTGATTGTCGATCTCTCCGCTGAGGGCGGCGGCAATTGCGAGGACACGACGCCGGGCCAGACGACTCAGGTTGGCGGGGTGACGATCGTCGCGCCGCTGAACGTGCCTTCGCTGCTCGGCAAGGACGCCAGCGAACTCTACGCCAAGAACCAGTACGCCCTGCTGGCCCTGATGATGAAGGACAACATCATCACCATCGACTGGACCGACGAGGTGATCGCCAAAACGGCCCTGACCCATCACGGCATGCTCTGCGACGCCGCCGCCAAGCCAGACGACGCCGCGAAGCCCAAATCCTCCAAAGCCCCCGCGAAAGCGGCTTGAGCACGATCGGACCGACCATGAGTTTCGATATCGCGATGACCGGGTTTGTCGCCCTGTACATCTTCATGCTCGCGGCCTTCGCCGGCTGGGTGATCATCGGCAATGTGCCGGCGATCCTGCATACACCGCTCATGTCGGGCTCGAACTTCGTGCACGGCATCGTCGTGGTCGGCGGCCTGTTCGCTCTCTTTAACGCGAGCACCCGTCTGGAACAGGCGATCGGGTTTTTCGCGGTGTTGCTGGGCGCCGGCAATGCCGCCGGCGGCTACGCCGTCACCGACCGCATGCTCGCCATGTTCAAGACCAGCGACGCAAAGCCGAAGCCAGCCCACGCCCACGGCCATGGCAAAGTCCACCACCTGAAGAAAAGCTGAGTCCCGCCATGTTGACCCTGGTCTCTCAAATCGTCATCGGCGCGGCGGATATCTGCGCAGCCTTCCTCTTCATGTTCGGCCTGAAGCGCATGTCGTCGCCGGCGACGGCGCCGTCAGGTATCCGCTTCGCGGGACTGGGCATGATCGCCGCGGTGCTAGCGAGCTTTCTCTACCTGTTCAGCGTCGACGCCGCGGCGCGACCACACATGATGGTCAATATTGCCCTGGCCGTCACCGCCCTGCTCATCGGCGGCGTGGGCGCTTGGTTTGTCGGACGCAAGGTCGCCATGACGGCCATGCCGCAGATGGTGGCGATCTACAACGGCATGGGCGGCGGCGCCGCCGGCGCAATTGCCGCGGTGGAGCTCTTCGGCGGCCGCTCTCATGGGGCGACGCAGCTCGTCGTCACCCTGTTGGGCGGCCTGATTGGGGCGGTTTCGCTGTCCGGTTCCGTCATCGCCTGGGCCAAGCTCGATAGCGTCATCAAGAAGCCGCTGCGCGTGAAGGGCCAGCAGTTCGTCAACGCGGCGGTCATGCTCGCGACGCTTGCCGTCGCCGGCGTTATCGTGGCGTCCACCTTGGGTGTTAGCGGCCTGCTGCTGCCCACGGCCACCTGGATCTGGATCTTCTTCGGTTGCGCGTTGGTGTTCGGCATCCTCATGACGTTGCCGATCGGCGGCGCGGACATGCCGGTGGTGATCTCCATCTACAACGCCTTCACCGGTCTGGCCGTGGGGCTCGAGGGTTTCGTGCTGCAGAACCCTGCGTTGATGATCGCAGGTATGGTGGTCGGCGCTGCGGGCCTGCTTTTGACGGTGATTATGGCCAAGGCGATGAACCGCTCGATCGCCAATGTGCTGTTTACCAACTTCGGGACCGTGGCCAAGGCCAAGCCCGGCGCCATCAAAGGCAGCGAGCGTCCGACGGAAGCGTCCGACGCCGCGATCAAGATGCGCTACGCCTCAAGCGTCATCATCGTGCCGGGCTACGGCCTCGCGGCGGCCCACGCCCAGCAAAAACTCTATGAGTTCGTCAAGCTGCTGCTGGCGGCCAAAGTGTCAGTCAAATTCGCCATCCACCCGGTGGCCGGACGGATGCCGGGCCAGATGGATGTGCTGCTGGCCGAGGCTGGCGTGCCCTATGACATGATCTTCCAGCTCGATGACATCAACGACGATTTCGCAACGGCTGACGTCGCCCTGGTCATCGGGGCCAACGATGTCGTCAACCCAGCCGCCCGGGTCGACAAGTCGTCGCCCATTTTCGGCATGCCCATTCTCAATGCCGACAAGGCCAAGCAGGTCTACGTCATCAAGCGGGGTCAGGGCAAAGGCTACTCAGGCATCGTCAACGCCCTGTTCTACTCACCCAACTGCAACATGGTCTACGGCGACGCCCAGGCGGTCCTGGTCAAGATGATCGAGGCCGTAAGAGGCCTCGGCGCCGCAGCCGCCTGATCCACAATGAGGCGATTTCGCCTGAACCCGAACCCCGAAGGGGGATCAACATGCCCAACAAGATGCAAGCCGCGGTCGTCACGGCGTTCAAGAAGCCGCTGGAGATCCGGGAATGGGATGTTCCGACACCGGGTCCTGGCCAGATCCTGGTCAAGACCGAGGCCTGCGGCGTCTGCCACACCGATCTGCATGCCGCCAACGGCGACTGGCCGCTTAAGCCCACGCCGCCCTTCATTCCGGGACACGAAGCGATCGGCATCGTCGTCAGATTGGGAGCGGGTGTGACGATCGTCAAGGAGGGCGACCGTGTTGGCGTGCCCTGGCTTTACTCGGCCTGCGGCCACTGCGAATACTGCCTCTCGGCGTGGGAGACCGTCTGCGACCACGCCGAATTTGGCGGCTACACAAAGAACGGCGGCTTTGCCGAGTACGTTCTGGCTGACCCCAACTACGTGGCCCTTATCCCCAAGGGGCTCGGCCCCAAGGAAGCCGCGCCACTGATCTGCGCGGGCATCACCACCTACAAGGGGATCAAGGAGACCGAGGCGCGACCAGGTGAATGGATCGCCATTTCCGGCTGCGGCGGTCTCGGCCACCTGGCGATCCAATACGCCAAGGCCATGGGCCTGCTGGTCTGCGGTGTCGACATCGAGGACGGAAAGCTTGAGCACGCCAAGCGCCTTGGCGCCGATCTGGTTATCAACGCCAAGACTCACGATCCGGCCGAAATTCTCAAGAAGGAGACTGGCGGCGGCGCCCACGGCGTGCTGATTACCGCACCCTCGCTCCCGGCGTTCAAGCAGGGCGTCGCCATGACCCGCAAGCGCGGGACCTGCGTACTCGTGGGCCTGCCGCCTGGCGCTTTCCCGCTGGAGATCTTCGGCCTCGTGGCCGGCGCGGTCACCGTGCGAGGCTCGTTTGTGGGCACCCGCAAGGACATGGCCGAATGCCTGGATTTCGCGGCCAGAGGCAAGGTGAAGGCCGACATCGAACTGGCGCCGCTGTCGTCGATCAACAAGATCTTCGAGCGGTTGGAACATGGCGACGTCCCATCTCGCGTTGTGCTCGATTTCACTGACACGAAAAGCGAGAAGGCCGCTGGCCAAACAAAGGATGCGGCGCGGGCTCCGGCTGTCGTGGCCTAACACGACCCGCCTAGACGGCCGCAAACCCGCGGCCGTCTGGGCCTCTTTCTCAGCGGCCCCCGCCGCTGAACACTCAATCCGAAATGTAACAAAGGCGCTGGCCAAATCGGCCTGGAGACCGGCTATACCCCAAACCTACCAACCCCGTTCCACCGACGCGCTGTTTGAGCGGGTCGATGTGGGAGCCTTCCAGCTCTCCAATCGGATCGTGATGGCGCCTCTGACGCGTAACCGGGCTGGCCCAGGCCTCGTGCCCAGCGTGTTCGCCGCCGATTACTATAGTCAACGTGCTTCGGCCGGCCTGATCATCGCGGAAGCGACCCAAATCTCCGCTCAAGCGCAGGGCTACTCCGGCACGCCTGGTTGCTACACCGACGCACAGGTCGCGGGCTGGCAGAAGGTTACCGAGGCGGTACATGCCGAGGGCGGGACCATCGTGGTGCAGCTGTGGCACACCGGCCGGGTCTCGCACACCGGCCTCCAGCCCGGTGGCCAGGCGCCGGTCGGCCCGTCGGCCATTAAGGCGAAAACCAAGACCTTCATCGCCGGTCAGGGCTTTGTCGATTGCTCGACGCCGCGGGCGCTCGAGCTCGAAGAGATCCCTGGCATCATCGCGGACTTCCGCCATGCGTCGATGCGCGCTCTGGACGCTGGCTTCGACGGCGTGGAGTTGCACGGGGCACACGGCTATCTGCTCGACGCCTTTTTGCGCAACGGGACCAATCACCGAACCGACGCCTATGGCGGGTCGATCGAAAATCGCGCGCGGTTGCTGCTCGAGGTCACAGAAGCCTGTGCGAAGGCGATCGGCGCGGATCGGCTGGGGGTTCGACTGTCGCCCGTCTCCACGGCCGGCGACTCCCATGACAGCGATCCTCAGCCGTTGTTCGATCATGTGGTCGATCGGCTCAGTCCCCTTCGTCTGGCCTACGTGCATGTGGTGGAGGGCGAGACCGGCGGACCCCGGGACAGCCTTCCCTTCGACTACGCCGCTCTGCGAGACCGCTTCGAAGGAATTTGGATGGTCAACAATGGCTACGACCGCCAGATGGCGATCAACGCCGTCGCCAGCGGCCAGATCGACCTAGTCTCGTTTGGCCGCCTGTTCATGGCCAATCCGGACTTGGTGAGACGGTTGAGGGACAACGCCGCGCTCAACCCGCTGATGGAGCCGGCCACCTTCTATGGCGGGGGCGCCCACGGATACACGGATTATCCGATGCTCGATCAGGCCCAGAAATCCGCGACGGCCCGAACTACGGTCACGTGAACGCAGCAACACCCGCTCGCGTCCTTGAATCGTCAGCTTAGCGAGGACAAGCCAGTCGATGCACAGTGACGGGTCGATCTGGTCCGAGACCGCCGCCTGGGTGGAAGCCATCGGCGCCATTGCGGCGGTCATCGGCTCTGGCTGGGTAGCGGCCAGCGAGTCGCGCGCCACGCGGCGGCGCGAGGAGCGCGCGGCGGCAGCGGCGATTTTGAAGGAGGAGCGAGGTGTTCTCGCCACCAAGACTGCGGCGCTCAACCTCGCCATTCTGGCGTCGACGCAGATCCACGATCTCCACGTTCTGCTGGTCGATGAAGCCTGGCGGGGAAGAGTCACGCGGGTGTCCGCCAGCCGCGCGCTCCTTGCGACAGAGCGCATGTTGACGTCGTTTCCAATCCAATCGTTGAACGATGCGCCGGCCATGGTCGAGTTTTCGCGCTTCCCTGCATCCCTGGCGACCGCCGCCGAGATTTACGCCAATCTCGAAACCGCTGTGCGGGCAGCAGAGGAGTCTGGGCGGGCTGCCATTTTTGACGCCAGCAATCAGCAGATGGCGAGGTTGGATAGCTCCGCTCAGCGTCAGCTGAGCGCCCTCAAGAAGGCCTTGGGACTGGAGACGTTGAGCACTGACGATAAGGAGGATACGCGTACGCCATTGCCATCGCTCCAGCTGTGAGCGACAGCGGACTTCGAGTGGCGTGCGACCGTACGTAGATTCCGAAGCTACCGTCCGCAAACCTTCCGGCTGGGGTCGTTCACCGACGTTTGCGGCTAGCGCCACCCATCTCCCCGAGTGCAGCGGCGATGCTCGTACAGATTTCAGCGGCATCGTCGCCACGGATCTGAGCACCTCGGCCCGTGAGCCGGCGGTTGCCCCCCAGCTGCGGGCTCACCTCTTGGCCGCTGATGGTCCAAGACCCTTGCCTTAGCGCGACGAAAGGCCGAGTGAGCCGCTCTGGAGTGACGGGGAAGCGCGGGGGCCAATAGAGATTGTCAAGGATCGGTGATGGCCGATCAGGTGAGTTTCTTGATCTAGCGCATAAGCATTGGGGGAGCCCGATACGCCCTTTCGGCCCGCCCGAGATGCTATGTATATGCTGTCGATCTAAAAGCGGCGTTCCCGGAAGTTCGGCCAATGGCCGAACGCGGGAAGATATTGCGCGGCGTCGCGGCCGCCAATATCCGCCGCACAAGGCTGGCGCTTGGCTGGTCGCAGGAAGCACTGGCCCATGAGGCCGGTTTGCACCGGACGTTTATTGGCCACGTCGAGCGCGGCGAAACCAACCTATCAATCGATAACCTCGAACGCCTGGCTGACGCGCTGAAGATTCCAGCCTCCGAATTGCTTGTGGCCGAGGCGGTTGCTCCGCCCCCGCCGGCAGCCTCATAGCGCCTTTTCGTGCAGCGGCCGCAGTTCGAAAGCACGGTCTTTGACGCCGCCGTCGCCGCGGGAGCGGCGCGCACGGCTCAAGAGCTGATCGAGGCCCTCGAGGGCGCGTTCGCCCTGCTTGGCTTTGAGTATTTCAGAGTGGTGGAGGCCGTCTCCGATGGCGAGGCGCGCGTGCTTCGCTACATGATGGGCAAGGTCAATCCGGAGTGGGAGGCCCTCTATGGTGAAGACCGGCTGGCCCAACAGGATCCCCGGCTTCGCCGGGCGCTGACGTCGTCGGAGCCCTTCTTCCTGAGTGAAGTCCTGGCCGCCGCCGATGTGCAGGAGGCCGAGCGCACGATGGTCCAGCAGGCTGAAGCGTTCGGGATCATCGAGAGCTATGTCCTGCCGCACCGGGACGCCGACAACCGCCAGTTCGCCGTGGCCCTGATCGGGCCGGGCCGGCCAATCGACGGGATTTATCGCGTCGCCGTCCACACGCTCGCGTCGGCG
>Ga0302315_10005638_pt1 | contig 10659 bp, 14 predicted proteins | sample III_Palsa_N3_1_FD_200532 | JGI IMG/M metagenome (GOLD analysis project Ga0302315, IMG submission 200532) | Peat permafrost microbial communities from Stordalen Mire near Abisko, Sweden - III_Palsa_N3_1 | ecosystem: Environmental > Terrestrial > Soil > Palsa > Peat permafrost | place: Sweden... | reverse complement strand
GGGTATGCGAACGACTCTTTAAGGTTAAGCTCACCACCAACGACCGCAGTCACACCACCCGCTTGGTTGAATATATTGTGTTCGGGAACAACTTCTAACCGAGTACTTGGATATGCACTGGTTATTGCCTGACGAAGAACGTCCAGCATGTCGGCAGGCACTGCAGCATACAAATGTACAAAGCCTTTCGTACCAACGATTTCAAAGCTAAACTGCCGCTGACCAAACCAACGATGCTTGAATCCCTTCTGTGTTGTGCTCGCAATAATGTTGTAAATTATTTGCGCTTTCGATATATTTTCGTCAACAATATCCCTTATATCGCGACCATTGACCTCTGTATCATCACTGATTGGTGGCAAATGGATTAGCACAGCCACCATGTCGATTCCACGTTCGAATGCTATGTCTTCATGCTTGCCATTACGTAGTTTTATAAACAGCACTGGGCCAAGTACAGCCAGCGCAGCTATAAAAATTACAGCTACTATACCAACCACTTCCATCAATGATCCGCCTGACTAGGTACAATGTGATACTGGTCAGCTAGGTAAGCCGCCTTTAGTTGACTCATCGCTTCGCTAAATAGATAGGGATCGTTTGCATACTGCAGAGCAAGCTGCCTAGCTTGAGCAACACCATGAGCCGTAGCATCACCAACAGGTTTTGGCGGCAACGCAGGGTCTGACGGAACAGCGCCAGCAGGTTGTTGCTGGTCCGTAGGATGCACTGCAGGTAGACTCGCAGGCTCACTTGGGTGATGGTTCTGGGGATTATTTGGAAACATGACTATATATAGTATATAACGGTCTTACCACTCAGCATAAGTGCTGGACTAGGATTTTGGCAACCCAAAGCTGACTCTGCCCACATATATGTAACCGAGAAGAACTATCGCGGCCACGGTAATTACATCTCGTAGTGTAAGTTGGCCTAGTGATTGGAGTACCAAAAGTAACACAGCACATGCACACACCACCAATCCTAGACGTTTATGTGGTCTGCCACGTGCTAGATATCGTATCCTAGTTTGCTGTATAAGATTCCACGAGCTGTAAGTCGCCATAAAAAGCAATATGAACGGCACTATGAGTGCTACCACAGGGAGCTCACCTGGTGCCGATATCGCCAAAAATACACCCAGACACACCCAGGCGAGTATTGTATTAAGTAGTAGTCGTTTAAGGCTCATGTTTCGATATTTTCCCTGACGTGTAAATACGCCCTCTATGCCGAGCGACAATGAGGGCGTATATCTTTATGATAAATGGTGCCACCGGCGAGAAATCCGCCCTATATATAGAATTTACAGCGCTTCTCGCCTGAGGTGGCTATGACTGACCGCTCTTACTGCCGGTAAGGCAGCTTGAGCGATAATTGAGTTTTGAGTGAGCGAACTTTTTTGTTTTTGTTTTTGTTTTGCTAACTCTGAGTTCTATACTACTACAGCTCTTCGTTTTTGTCAATAAGCTTATGCTTTTTACTATAGTCTTAGACATGGTATCTACATCATCCCAACTCATGCGATACTTTCAAACAAGCCATTTCCGGCTAGCTCCCGTCGGTTTTCATGATCGCATTTGCTATCACATTTGGGCGTTTTTCCGACTAGACATGATGCCCTGAAATCGTGTGAAAATTGCGTGCAAAAGTTATACACAGGCCCTTGTCAAAATGCTTATATTTTCTTGTTGACACTACGCCCCTGACGCACTACTATATCTTTAGCACTGAATAAAAAAAGTGCTCAAAAACAAAAAGTCAAAAGGTAAACAACGGCTTCTCGCAAGCCGTTGTTTCATATACAGCCAACAGACAAAGCTCGAAAATGTATACTGAAACGACCTGGTTCTTCCGAAGAATTAGGCCGTTTTCTTTTACCCTCATTTGTGACTATCGTCGTCACGCGGGTATACCCCGAGCACATTAGATTTAGCCAAAACCACGCAGCGCAAAGTTAGCCAGAATCTCCCAAAGCGGCCATGCTGGTCACACTGAAAAATGCCCGCATCCAGACAACCTCACATAGGAGCTGTCCGAATCTCGCGGTCGATTCCCTCAAACAGACTCGGTAGTCGAAACCATAACCAGGACTATAAAACAACTTCCACAGGCTTAGTGAGACGTAAAGTGTTTGACCTCTGTTGTCTGCTCTGTTACAATATAACGACGTAAAACAACAACATAAGGAGATCCTGTATCAGCACTAGCACTCGCTTGAATGGGGCAATTCGAGCACCACAACTTCGGGTCATCGACAGTGATGGCAAACAACTCGGCATCATGGGCCGTTCTGAAGCCCTGCGGTTAGCCGAGGAACAAGAGTTGGATCTGGTGGAGATTTCACCGAATGCCGACCCACCAGTAGTAAAGATTGTCGATTGGGGCAAGTACAACTACCAGAAAACGAAGCAACAACAGGCCAACAAACGGAACACCAAATCGCTTGATATGAAACAGATGCGTTTTGGACTCAAGATTGGTGACCATGACCTCGAGGTTAAGATGAAGAAAGTGACCGGTTTTCTCGAAGCCGGCCACAAAGTCAAAATCACGCTAGTCTTCCGTGGTCGAGAGCTAGCCCACAAAGATATAGGATTTAAGTTAGCTGAACGCGTCTTGAACGATTTTGGAGACGCCATCGCCGTTGACCAGCAGCCCCAATTAAACGGCAAACAGTTATCATTTGTCATAAGGAGTACGAATAATGCCAAAGCTAAAAACCCATAGCGGTACCAAAGACCGCGTAAAAGTCACCAAGAACGGTGTGGTTCGTGCTCGCAAATCGCACGCCAGCCACTTTCTAGAGAAGAAAAGCGGCGCACGTAAGCGTAAGCTGGCCGGGCTAATGACTATGAACGCCAACAACAGCAAGAAGATTAAGCAGAACCTAGGAGTCTAACAGAGATGCGAGTTAAACGAGGCGTACCCGCACACGCCAAGCACAATAAGATCCGCCGTGCCACCAAGGGCATGAGCCACCCAAACCGGGTAAGCATTAAACGCGGCAAGCAGGCCGTTACTAAAAGTTTGCAGTATGCGTACCGAGATCGCCGTAACCGTAAGCGTAGCTTCCGCCAGCTCTGGAATGCGCGCATTAATGCTGCAGCACGCTTGAACGGCACCACTTACAGCAAGCTGATCGCAGGTCTCAAGGCAGCTAAAATCGACCTAGACCGTAAAGTTCTAGCCGAACTTGCCGTAAATGAGCCAAAAGCCTTCGAAGCAGTTGTAAAGGCCGCTAAGTAAGTCCTACCGGAGTCACTCCAAATGAAAACACCTCGGTATATCCGAGGTGTTTTCATATCTAGCGTCAGAATGCCTGTAAGCCGGGTTCTGTCGAGATTGGTCATCTATCTAGGCCTGTCGTTGCCAACGGGCTCGAGCGGTATATATTCGGGCTGGCGGGAACCAATGGGACACTTATAAGGTGTCCCAACAGGGCCCATTCCTTGCAGCAGACAGGGTTTACCTCTAGTGCGCGTCACCGCGCACTGCTGTGGGCTCTTACCCCACTCGTTTCATCCTTACCTATTACTAGGCGGTATCGTTTCTGTGGCACTTTCCCTAGGGTCACCCCCGGTCGCCGTTAGCGACTGTCATTCCCTATGCTGCCCGGACTTTCCTCGTACCAAAGGCACGCGACCAATCAGCAATCTGACGTTAGAAGTATACCACGACCTCTGTTACGTGTCATCTGTCGCTGATCACTGACCTGCAGTAACCTCATCCAATACCTTGTTGACCTCTTCATCCGCAAGCTTATTAAGCTCACGTGGCACATGGTCGAATGTAATCTTACGGAACTTTCTAGCTAGCTCGACGCAGGCGTTATGTATAGGCCACAGTTCGCGATTCTTGATTTTGAAAATATTTTTCATTTGGTTTACAACCAGCATACTGTCCATATATACACGTACATCACGCGCCTGAAAATCATGCAGAGCATGTTCCAAACCAAGTTTCAGCGCCTGGTACTCGGCCTGATTATTAGTAGTGACGCCTAGGTATTCACCATTTCGAAGCACCACTTGACCATCCATATTGAGCAGTACGTAACCACTTGCACTAGGTCCCGGGTTACCACGAGAACCACCATCAGCATACAATTGTATCTCTGTTATTATCGTTGACTTTTTGTCATCATTTATTCCCAATTCGTGTGTAGCTTGCGGATCTACGAGCACATCAATCGTGTTCGCAAGTTCGCGGTCGCGGTCAGTCACATGGATGCCATTCTCGTGCGTACTCAGCCAAATATCTACTACGTTCAGGTCGTTTTGCCAACGTGGGTGATGGTCAGCACGGTCTGCCGCTTGAGCCACCCGTTGCATGAAGGCCCAAGCCTCATGAAAGCTATGAAAGCTAAATTGTTTATATAAACCATGTTTTGTTTCTTGCCACATGCCTCAATGCTACCACGAAACTAGCACTCCCCGCCCCTATACGCTAAAATACACGTAGCTTTTAGTAAAAATACTAGAGTTAGATGAGTGATCGAAGAGAATGTGTGTGAATTTGTTCAAGCAATGAGAACACATACACAGTTCCTCAATAATGTGGACATCGGGGTGTAGCGCAGTTGGTAGCGCGTACGGCTGGGGGCCGTGAGGTCGCAGGTTCAAGTCCTGTCACCCCGACCATTTGAGATTTTATGAGTTTTGAAACACGCCTTAACCGGCTTTTTATCCAGTAATCAACCGCTTCGGCGATACACACGTTTCAAGTAGGTTAAACGGGTAATTCAGTCTCTTACGGATATGCCTGCAGTTCTAAGAAGTTCCTCGGCGTTATTGACCATATAGTGCCGCACGAAGCCTACATTGACGGTGTATATATGCCTGTGCTAACATGCAAAAAGTTTAACTAAAAACAAAAATATTCAAATTAAGGAGCTTCAGATTATGAGCTACGACCAGTACTCCAAAGACCCACTAGAGAATGAGGTGGACCACTTCGTGCACCCAAACGAAACTCGCTCTAATGGACAAATCGCCCATGACGAAGGTTTAGACAGTCGTCTACACATGTCTGGCGACGATGATCCTGATGCATACTGGGGCGATCACGATAAGCTTTACGACGACAAAGTAAGCGAGCCAAAAGCCGAGGACACATACGACTTTACAGAAGAAGATATAGGACTTTACAGAAGTGCAACAGCATGGCTTGAAGGTGCTGCTGCCAGTTACGAAAAGCAGGTTGAGAAGTTCGGTAATATAGTGGCCAATGGGTTACCGTGTGCGGGCGAGTCACTCATCATGTGCAGAGCGAGACGGAAATTGCTGGACTCTCCCATGTCCATATTCAGTTCTTAGCAAATGTTTATATTATTGTGTGCACTCAATTGTTGTTGATATTATGACGTTTTGCTCATTTACTCAATCTAAGTATCATTAATGCCGGACAGAGGTAACGCTATTGTTTGTAGCTATTATCACAACGATAATTTGGTCTTTATACGTCCTTGTCACAATGTTTAATCAGCCTTCGTGTGTGGTCAAATCCTACGCGAAAGAACTGGCCCGGCGGAATACAGCCGTCATCATTATCTTCAATTAGCTATTCATTCTCAGTCATAGTGGCGTCACTCCCGTTTACAAGATCGGGTGTATCGAGTAAACCAGTGATGGATTTGTTAGTCTCTCGCGAAACTCTCCGTGACTTGGGTTGGAGCTTCATAGCTTACACATAAGTAAGTGGTCGCCAGTAATTCTTGAGGGCTCGAATAGGCCTCAGAGTAAGTCTCACAATTACAGCGTGGAATGGCTGGTATCGCTAGAGTGCGTGGAAGGCTGACAAACAAAAAAGCTGAAGTTAAATCCTTCAGCTTTTTTGTCGCTGGGCGCCGACGTGACTAACCTGAAAAATTCCAGGTGGGCATCCAACTCTGCAGACCACGGTCTACAAATTCAGGATTCCCTAATGATTAGTATTCAGTTAATCATTTGTCGGCAGAACGCTCGAAACGTCCATGACCCAGCTATATATAGTATACTCGGCAAACTCAGATACTTGAAGTGGATTGCGGTATTGACTATAAATATAGCGGTAATTACAACAAGACAACGCTGTTACGGGAGCACCCTCAGCACGAAGTTATCTAAGGAAAGCAATACATTTGATGCTCCACCCCACAGCACGAGGGTGATAATTATGAAGAAACCATAGGGCTCAATCCGCTCCATAAAGTCTTGGACCGGCTCGGGTGCAAACGCATAGAGTACACGCGATCCATCTAATGGTGGAATTGGCACCAAGTTGAAAACAGCCAATGCGACATTGAGTTCCACGAAGAAGACGGCTGCCTGGTTCAGGAAGGAGCCGAGGTCAACAAATCTCAGTAGTAAAGCTCCAGCAAATGCGAGCACTAAGTTACTTGCAGGACCCGCGAATGCTAGCAGTGCCGCGCCAAGCTCACCAAACTTCAACCGCCCTGGGTTAAACGGTACAGGTTTCGCCGCAAGAATAGGGACATGGAAAAGTAGCAACGTCACCACGGGTAACAAAACAGTCATGAAGGGATCGATATGATGCAATGGGTTAAAGCTAACACGCCCTTTTTCCATAGCCGTAGTGTCGCCCAGGCGAAAACCAACATAAGCGTGCATGAATTCATGCACTGTCATACTCACTAGTAAACAGACAAGAACAACTAGCACATTAACGAGCGTGAGATTCTCCAACATATAGCTCACAGTATAGCATTTTACATACCGGTTGACTCTTCCCTGTTGTTCAGTTAAAATAAGCATCTGAATCTAAGGAATAAATCCCATGAATAAGTGTGAACTCACCGGCAAAGGCAAGCAGTTTGGCAATAATGTCAGCTTTAGCCAGCGCCACACCAAGAAAGTCTGGAAGCCCAACCTCCAGGCTAAGACCGTAATGGTCGATGGCAAAAAGGTACGCCTGCAAATTAGTACCCAGGCAATCCGCACGCTCAAGAAAAAAGGCTTACTAGCCTAAGCTGGCCGATACCACAAAAAAGCTCCGCAATTTACTGCGGAGCTTTTTTGTGGAGTGAGATACTAAGTTCCACAAGACAGAAGGCTAGCTCAAGTAGATGGGACTGTCGACCCCAACTCTCGCTATTTAACTGGCTCTAGCACAACGAGTTGAGTCGTGTCGGTAACCTCGGATGGTTTGAACTGTAGCTTACTGATTGTCTCTTTTGGTTCCATACCTAATGCCTGTAGAGCGTCATGCAACTCAGCCTGAGGAACCTCATAATGCAGCGCCTTATCGGCATAGTGTGTTGGTACGACTAACTTAGGCTCAACTGCCTTTATGAGCTGAAGAGCTCCAGTTGCATCTAGGGTATAGCCATTTCCGCCTACGGGCACAAACATTATGTCCACGATGCCGATAGACTCAAGCTGCTCGTCTGTAAGCTTCGGGAAGACATGGCCAGTAACTAACACGCGCGTATCGCCCCAGTCTATTTTGTAAACTACAGCTGATCTTTTCCCATTCTCGTCCATATGTGCTCGAGCCTGCAGACCGAAGATAGATATACTACTAGCTTCGTATTCCCCAGGTATGTCGATAACTAGTTTAGGCTTGCCCGCAACGGCGCCGTGCTCACCAGTAAACAGACAGATGTCACCGTCTTTAGTGATACTCTTGGCGCCAAGCGCTGTAAGATTATCATCGATTACTACCCTGTTCTGTTTGTTCGAAAGTACCAAACAGTTAGCACCATAAAATTGTATATCCATGTATATAGCCTCCTTAACTCAGTAGTCCCGGCTTGTCGAGCAGCACCTGCTTTTTGGCCCGTAGGACATTAGACGTGAACCGGTCTTTGATTTGTAAACGATAAGTAAAGTCATCGAGCGAAAAAACCGTGTAGCGCAAGTCTTTGCCTTCTTGTCTTTCAAGCTCTGTTACGTATTTGTTAAGTGCGTTCTGGTTTACGTTACCAACTATGAGCACATCAACACCTGCAGTCTCATCACGGGTAAACTGGCCCATCAATGCGGCTACCTCAACGTTACCAAGAGCTTTGAGGTCTAACGAATCATCATGTAGCGGCAGCTCGATCGCCTTCGTGCTCCGGGTAGTCCCTTTGCGAGCCTTAGCTACCCCACCGCCAAAAATCTCTTGGAGCGGGGGGTAGAACTCATACTTCTGATTCACCTCGTAATAAACTTTGTTGTTACTAGTGTCGCTAGTAATCAGTCCAACGCTTAGTAGGTTAGCAAGTTCACGGCGCACCGAATTAATCTGCTCGTCAATTTTACGCGTTATCTCGCGTACATAGAATGAACGATTTGGGTTCGAATAAAAAAGCTGTAGTAGCTTTACCCTCGTCTTGCTCCCAAACAGTTGTTCGATCATAGCTACATTGTAGCAGGTTTTGGTACGTTGGCTAATTAGTTTTGTTCAGAAATGTTGTCAAAACACCATCAGCGTAACTTCGGTCAGTGAGCCACTGAATACTCTGATTACGCTTGAACCATGTGCGTTGCTTCTTGGCTAACTGTAAGTCATTCTGTACGATCTGCTCCTTTGCAATGCGTAGCGGAGTCGCGCCCTGCACGTAGACAGCAAGCGCACGATAGTCTGGCGCACGCATAGGCTCGCAATCCCAACCGTAAATCTCACCCAATCGTTGCACCTCCTCGACGAAGCCATCCGCAATCATTTGGTCGACACGACTAGTGATCCGGTCACGCAGCTCATCAAGGGAACGCTGCACACCCAGAACTAGCGTGTTTGACCTCATAGCTTTTTGGGTCGGTCGAACACCGTTGTTCTCGATTAGTCGAATGACTCGGCGCTTGTTACGCAAGTCGATCCCGTCCATATCGAGTTCAAGCCCATCGGCCCGAATAAGCAGCTGTTTAAGATCCATTGCGTTCAACTCCGCCCGAAGTCCAGGGTCAGAAGGCGGCAAAAACCCATAGTCGTACAATATACTATCTATATACAGTCCAGTACCCCCAACCATTATAGGTAACTTCCCTCTTCTAGTGATGTCAGAGATGGCCTGCTTTGCCAGACGCTGAAATACAGCCGCGCTAAAGCCTACAGCCGGATCAGCCACATCAAGCAGATGATGGCGTACCCTCGCGCGATCTTCTGCTGTAGGTTTGGCTGTACCGATATCGAATCCACGATATACAGTCCAGCTATCAGCACAGATAATCTCGCCATCAAACTTCTCAGCTAATTCCATTCCGAGGGCCGACTTACCGCTCGCCGTCTCGCCCACAATAACTACAAGTGGTGACATCAGAACATTTCCTGTTGCTTTGGGCCCGTCCCGAGCGGCCACCACAGCAATTCATTAACGTCGACCTTAAAATCGTCCGACACCAAAACACCTTCTGATCGTAAGTGTTCAGCATGACCTGGTCTTCCGCCAGGATAGCCCGCCGCCAGGCCACCACTTTTATTTACTACACGCTGCCATGGTAATGCCGGGTCACCGAAATGGGCAACGCCACCAACAATTCGTGCCGCGCGCGCATTACCGCATAGTGCCGCGAGTTGGCCGTATGTCATCACTCTGCCTTCAGGGATCTGCGCCACCAACGCCTCTATCCTTTCACGAAAATTTGAGTCGAGCTTTTCGTCCATTACCCTATAACGACGTCTTCGTCACCCTGCTTTTGGCTTCATGAGCAACGGTCTTCAGAAAGTCTTCAATGCTACGAGGCTCATGTGGCGCCTCTACCTCAATATCACTGCGTACCCGTGGTACCACTTCCCCGCCGTCAATTTCCTTTTCGCCTATCACGACAGTGTAGGGGACTCTCCAAATTTCCGCTGAGCGAATTTTCTTCCCAACTGATTCATTACTATTGTCGACACCTACACGAAGCCCTAGTTGACGGGCTCGGTCTGCCACTTTGGAAACAAATTCCACTGTGTTCTCTTCTTGGTTGACCGATATAAGCCGCACCTGTTCAGGTGCCACCCATACCGGGAAACGCCCGGCGGTGTGCTCAATATACACACTCATAAACCGTTCAATACTCCCGAGTAGCGCACAATGCACCATTACTGGCTGCTGGACACCACCGTCGTCGGCGGTATATTCGAGTTGGAAGCGCTCTGGTTGTACGAAGTCTAGCTGCACCGTAGCTACCTGATGTTCTCGTCCCAAGGCATCGGTCGCCATAAAGTCGATCTTTGGTCCATAGAAAGCTGCCTCTCCTTCGGCCTCGAAATACTGTAACTTGTTCTTCTCCGCTAGGGAACGGATAGTCGATTGCGCTTCTTCCCAGAGGGCTGGTTCACCTAAGTATTTGTCGCTGGCGTCGCGGAAACTCAAGCGTGCTCGTAGCGTCATTCCAAGCGTACTATACAGTGTCTGCACATCTTCAATTAGCCCAGCAACTACAGCTTCAACCTGGTCGCGTCGACAATAGGCATGGCTATCGTCTTGAGAAATCGAGCGAACTCGACTGAGCCCACCAAGCTCACCCGTCTTTTCGTCACGGTATACTGTCGTTGTTTCGAAGTACTTAATAGGCAAATCACGATAGCTTCGCGGCCGGCTTGCGTAAATTTGGTTGTGGTGTGGGCAGTTCATAGGCTTTAGCGCAAACTTATCAGATGTCTCCTGGCTCTCTACCAGAAAGAGCTCGTCACCGAATTTATCCCAGTGACCGGAAACCTTATACAGTTCAGTCTTAGTAATATGCG
>Ga0302315_10005634_pt1 | contig 10664 bp, 10 predicted proteins | sample III_Palsa_N3_1_FD_200532 | JGI IMG/M metagenome (GOLD analysis project Ga0302315, IMG submission 200532) | Peat permafrost microbial communities from Stordalen Mire near Abisko, Sweden - III_Palsa_N3_1 | ecosystem: Environmental > Terrestrial > Soil > Palsa > Peat permafrost | place: Sweden... | reverse complement strand
AGGGTCAACTGCGATTTATTCCGCGCTCCTGCTTGCCAGATTACATTGTCCACCTCTCGTAATGGTAGCCCTATTTGTTTGGCTGCAGCTTCAAGGAGTGCAAGAGCCTCAAAATCATTGATGACCGCGCCTGTTACGTCCGAAACAAATCTTATGATATGCATATCTGGTTTAGTGGTCTGTACGCCAAACAACATTCGAAGATATTGGAAGCCTGCCAGTGCGAACCCCCTAACTCCTATCGTTCGATATTCGCCTGGCGTCGTCGCATGTGCCCAGGTTACTAGCCGATCCCATTCCGTTTCGCCTGGATAGCGGCACCCAATTCCCAGCATTGCAGATACCACTTCCCGTAAAATATTCTCTCGTCCAACGAAGCTATAATTTAGTTCGCTTGCAAAGAAACTGCCTGGTTCAGTGTACCGTTCAAGTAGGTTACTTAGCGTTAGAAGGTCCGTGACCTCAGGATGTTTCTGACAGAATGACGTGACCCTTGGAAGTACAACGCTATCGTAAGGGCGATTCAACGACAGAATACAGTCAATCACGCAGAGAGCGGTTCGCCCTGGCCAGCCATAATCGGGATTAACAACGAGTTGAGTAAATTGCGGGACCTGCAGGGCGACTTTGAGTTTATCTACCCGCTCTTGAAAAGGTAACATATCACCCTCGGCATACGGTTTATTGACGGCACACCACTTTACTGCTCACGGGGGAGATGAATCGTTTCTCTTTAGGACTGCGCCGCAGTTGCTGGTCACCGAACTATCAAGCAATTATACCGCGAACAGGGTTATGGCCAAGCCCCGCATTGCAGCAGCCATTTTGTCTGATGTCTCAACACAGATGCGCTACTAATGCCCGCGGCTCTCGGCAGCCTCGTAACTTCTCGGCATCACCTGGTCGTAGTAGGCGACATATGCCTTGGTAAGCTCTCTGTACCTTAGCCGCTTCCCGCTGATCAGATTCATCACTCCTGCAAAACGCTGAGAATCGTTCAGGTCGCAGTGATTATGCCTGAAGCTCTGTTCATCAATGTAGCGAGCAAGGTGAAAGGGCTCGCACTTTGTATAGGTCCCTTTCATTGTTCGCTTGAGATGGCAGAAGAAGTTCTCAATCCCGTTGGTCGAGACTTTGCCCTTCACGTATTCAAGCGCATGGTCAACAAAATCATGAACGTACTTCTCAGACAACCCTTGGTAAGATTTAAATGCATCCGTGTAAATGGTCGAACCTGGTTCCACGATTTGCTTGATGTGGCCCTGCAAAGTCTCTTTGTTCCTGCCTACAATCACCTTCGAGACGACCTTACTCCGCTTAACATCACCAGAACCCCGCTGTAAGAACGCCAGCACCACAGATTTCCCAACGCCACCTGTACCTGCGTGTAACTTCTTGTTTTTGTGTTTGAACTTTTCGAGTCCGCCTAAAAAAGACTCGTCAACCTCGACAATACCGCGCAGCATTTCATACTGCTCAGTGGTCAGAACGTATCGGATGCGGTGCAACACGAACCAGGCCGATTTCTGGGTATTTCCCAGTGCCCTGGCCAATTCACATGAGCTGATTCCATTCTTGGCGTTTACAATGAGCCAAAATGCTGGAAGCCATTTTGTCAGCGGTAGTTTACTGTCTTCGAGGATGGTTCCGACCTTAATACTAAACTGCTTGCGGCAGCTATAGCACTTGTAGCGCTGAACGGTTTTCATGTATCGAGCACCAACCACACCGCAGTGCCGACAGGCGGCCTCACCCTTGCAGTGCGGCCATATCACGGACACTATAAGTTTGTGGCAGGTCTCAGGATCGCTGTAATACACTATTGCTTCGAGAAGAGTTTTCGGTTTGTACGCCATGTAGGAACCAAGCTAGTCAGTTCGCTGTCCTGAGGAAGCTTGTCCATTCCGTGATGTTCTTCTGGCCCCTAAGGATCAGAATCGAATTCCACCTCGTGCATAAAGCCGAAAACCGCACATACAAACAGAGAAAGTCCTTAGAAAACCTGGAGGCGTGCTAATTTCTAGGAATCAGACATTGGAAGCTTAATTGTACGCTGGGGTTCTTGACGCCAAAAGCTATGGTAATACTTCAGTCTTGGTCGATGGAACCAGACCCCAGAACTGAATTACCGACAGGACTGAATGGTATTGCTTGATTAGTTCTGGCGTTGACGCTCACGTCGTTCGAACGAGAACGAGTTTCCTAACAGGAGTTTCACAATTGCAGGAATGGAAACTGCTGTAGGCTGAATAGTACAATTGGACATGCGGAGCAATGTACTATAACCGTGGGGTTCGAGGATGAGATACACTCATCTGCTAGAAACTGGCGGGTTTGATATTTGTGTTGTCAACAAACAATATGTGGTATAACCTATACAGGCAGGGTTAGCCTCTGCCCCCGAGCGGTTTGGGTTTATGCTGCCAAGGGGCAGTAGTAGGAGCAAGTCAGATGGCAATAACACAACTAGAACGCTCAGTCGAAATTTCTACAGGGGAGACTGTAGAAACGATTCGGTCTACACCACTAGCGGAATTGCGTAAAAGGCTAGAGCTTCGCTTTAAGAAATCTATGCGATTTGCCCCAAAATCAGACACTCTAAGAGGCACGATCTTACGAAGAAATCGCGGAGAAATCCTTTCTCGTGAACAAGTCGAGGCCAGTTTGGACAAAGCACTGCGTAAATGATGAAATGGTCTGGCGGTGCTCCAAAAACCCTCGCAGAGCTTTTTGATTTTTACCATAACTACGTTAAAATATTATACGCGGATATTTGCACTCAAAACACTCTTCCTGACGAAACACTTTTCGAGCTAAACGCGGCACTAGATCACATATCACGTCACTGGGCATACGGCGAAACCGAAGAGGCAGTGGTCAAGAAAGCGTACAGCCATTTAAAGCGTAGCTGCTTAGACGTGTTTAAGATTCGTGTTCAGGACGCTAGAAGAGAATTTGATGAACTCAGAAAAATTGACACGAGTGTATTAGACAACGGCGAGTTTGACCGCAACCTCATCGTGCTCTTCAGCAAGATACGATCCGATGCAACTGAGGCCCGCAGCCGCGAAGGTATGTTGGACGAAAATGAAGAGATACCCGCATTTGATCTCTGGGGCAATGTCCACGCGAATTGCACGAAACTTCACACCGAGTTCTACCTCCACAAAAGCATACCTTGGGCTAAACGCCGAGATTTCGCCAAATCGTTCACTGCGAATCTTGTAAGCTTTATCATCGGCGTCGCTAGCTCCTACTTGGTGTGGGCAATAACTTCTCAAAGTCTATATCCTAAACTAGTACGCCAGACCACAGTTCAAGCCGCGATACCGATCAAAGCGGTGACACCAACCAAAGCGGCTACCCCACATTCTGCGCCACATGTTGAGCAGAAATCAAGTCGCCCCGTCACATAGCACATATTAACGCCCTCCAGTTAGTCATCTAAAACTCATGTAGCCAGTTATGCGGCCTTGGGACTAGCACCAATAGACTCAATCCATTATAGCTTGGTAAACCTGGGTTAGGATTGTATATAAGTGCCTTAATTAGACAAGGGATTTAGGAGCCGACCGCTCTAAAACGACAAAACAGAAAGCGCTGTGGACTCGATCTGATCCCCCCAGAATTGGGAGCTAGGGGGCGATCCGGAATCTTACTCCTCTCCCCATTCCGATGCGGGAGAGGGTTGGGTGAGGGGGTCTTTTCCTACTCTATATAATCCCGCAGTCGGCGGCATCGGGTAGGATGTCGTAATTTCTTCAACGCCTTAGCCTCAATCTGCCGAATGCGCTCTCTTGTAACCTGGAAATGACGCCCCACTTCTTCCAATGTATGCGGGTACCCGTCATCCAACCCAAAACGCATCTTAAGAACGTCACGCTCACGCGTCGTAAGCTGGTCCAGCGCCTCTTCAATGCGCTCGCGCAGAATCAAATAGGTGGCGGCTTCAGTCGGGGAAACAGACTCGTCGTCCTGCAGAAAGTCGGAAAGGTGGCTGTCTTCTTCTTCGCCAATCGGGGTTTCCAGCGAAAGAGGCTCTGGAGCGATCCGTATAATCTCTGAAACGCGCTCGGTCGGCATATCCATATGCTTCCCGATCTCTTCCAGGGTTGGTTCGCGGCCCAGCTGCTGCAGGAGCTGCCCACTCGTCTTCACCAGACGGTTTATGGTTTCCACCATATGGACGGGGATTCGGATCGTACGGCCCTGATCGGCAATCGCTCTCGTAATCGCCTGTCTAATCCACCACGTAGCGTACGTGCTGAACTTATAGCCCTTACGGTAGTCGAACTTCTCAACCGCTCGGATCAGCCCAATGTTGCCTTCTTGGATAAGATCGGGGAAAGACATGCCGCGCAGCGTGTACCGCTTGGCAATAGAAACGACGAGGCGAAGATTAGACTGCGTCAGCACGGCCTTGGCGACATTGTCACCGCGTTCAATACGCTTGGCCAGCCGGATCTCTTCTTCCAGCGACAGCAGCTGCGTCCGGCCGATTTCGCGCAGCCACATGCGCACGGAATCGTCGAGAGGCATACCTTCCATGGCCACGAGGTCTTCCTCGGCCATTTCCTGTTCGCCTGTAACCCCAGTATCGTCAAGCGACGCACCGCGGGACGAACCTTCGTCCGCGAGCGTGGCCGTGGCCATCTCTTGCGCCTTACTGACTACCTGTACACCCTCATCCGCGAGATATTCGAGGACATCCTCGATCTGATCCACGCTGATGTCGGAGTGACCGCCCAGAGAATCGCTAATCTCGTCGTAAGTAACGCCACCGCGTTGTTTACCACGAACGAGCAGTCGCTGGACATCGTCACTCTCTGATACAGGGCTGTCCTGACGCGCTGCCGAATCGGCTGCACCCATATCTTTAATCATTAAATGCTCTTTAACCTGAGACCATAGTTCGCACTGATTTCGTACCCTTCAGCTCCGCATTGAGCCGAATAAACTCACGTATGGCAGATTCATCACTGCTGCCCCCAGAAATCAACTCATTCAATACAGCAAGTCGCTTTTCCCGCGCCTTGTTCTTTATGTATAGTATAGCCTGTTCTACCAGCGCCTGCGACATTGGTTCAGAATCATTTAGCAGCAATACTGCGGCCGCATGCAATTCCCTCGCACCTGTCTGGTCATTTATCGCCGAGGACACCCGCGGCATTACCCCGGATTCCATAATAGCGTACGCAGCAGCCACCATGGGACGCACTGCTCCCTCAGGAAACTCTTCCAGTTTCATCATTCCCCGAACAGTGTCCAGGAGAACAGCATCCTCACTAAAGAGGGCCCTTAAGATCTGCTGCTCCGCAAGTTCAACAGAAGAACGTCCGGACACGATGACAGGTTCCGGGGCGTCATTGCCCCTTCCTTCATCCACCGGCACACCGCTGCGCGTTTCCATAAAAATCCGAACATCCTGCCGAACCTGATCCGCCGCGAACGCGCTTCCGAGATTGACCTGAGGGTGGTACTCAGCCACCATCTGGATAAAGCCTTCCCGCTCCACGATACTGTGCACATCCGCCAAAATCGGGATAGCCTTTTTCAGCAGCTCCAGACGGTCTTCCTTGGTAACGCTCGGGCTGAGCCTCAGCAGACGCCGCACCCGATACTCCGACATCGACACCGCCCCGGCAACTGCATCCGAAAATTCTTTAACCCGGTTCGCACGAAGCAGACTGTCGGGATCCTCACCAGGAGGCAATTCCATCACGCGGACTTCTACTTCCTCAGCGGAAAATATCTCCGACGCCCGAAATGCAGCCTTCAGTCCTGCGGAATCCCCATCAAACGCCAGAACTACAGACGGAGCCAGCCGCTTCAGAGTTCGCACATGATCCGGGGTTAGCGAAGTCCCCAGTGTTGCAACAACGTTATTAAAACCGGCCTGATGGGCCGCAACCACATCAGTGTACCCCTCAACGACTATGGCTTGCCTGAAATCCGCAATGGCCTTTCGCGCCCTCCAGAGTCCATAAAGAGTATTGCGCTTTAGGAATGCCGGCGTTTCCGGCGAGTTCCAGTATTTAGGCTGACCTTCCTTCGATTCGCCGATTAACCGGCCGCCAAAAGCGATAGGCCTTTCCTGAACATCCAGAATGGGGAAAACGACTCTCCCACGCATCCTGTCATAAAGTTTGCCGTAATCAGACCGGCCAACCAGCCCCGCAAGCTCCGCATCGGCCATCGGGATACGCTGGGCGGACAGCGCGGAAATAAGTCCATCAAAGCTGTCCGGCGCATACCCAACAAAGAAACTGCCAACGGTCTCCCCTGAGATTCCCCGGTTGGCAACATACTGCTGGGCTGCGGGAGTTTTTTGAAGTGATTCCTGAAAATATTTTAAAGCGGCGAAGTTTACTCGATGTATTCGGTCCCGCTCACTTGGCCCAGTATTGCCGCCATCAGATTGACCGTTCTTTTTAGTGAGGGTTACTCCATACCGCAAGGCCAGACGTTCCAACGTTTCAAAAAATGTCAGATTCTCGATTTTTTGAAGAAAGGTGAAAACATCCCCGGATTCACTGCACCCATAACAGGTCCATAAGCCGATAGACGGATTGACGTGAAAGGATGGGGTCTTTTCGTTGTGGAACGGGCACAGCCCTTTCAGGCTGCTGCCCGCTCTCTTAAGAGTAACGTATTGTTCGACTTCTCGGACAAGATCGGCTCTGCGTTTTACTTCCTCGATCTCGTCACGTTCGGCCATTCGTGGTACTCTTGCTTGACTGCTCCGCTTTCGTGCAGTATGCCTGGCGCCGTTTAGTCTACGGCAGCGACGATAATGCCGACCAGTTTCTGATTCAAGAACTGGAAGGCGGCATGGAATTTCTGGATATAGTTCATATTCAGAACACGCCCGTTAATATTCTGGCTCTCAGGGAAGCCATACTTAACATTCACAGTAGCGAGCGACATACCAAGAGCGATCCCGCGAGCCGTCTTGTAAACAGACTTGTACCCCGAAAGGTGAATCTGAATGACACGCCCACCGGAAGATAGCGTAAACTCAAGCGACGTGCCATCCGGGCGATCGTACACCCAGGTAACCGTGCTGTCCGCCGCTGGAGTTCCAGTAGCGCCCGCACCGGGTCGTCCGTTGGGATTACTCTGATTCATGCCGCCGGGGTAACCACCGGGAGCGCCGCCAGGACGCTGTCCAGGATAACCGCCGGGGGCGCCGCCAGGACGCTGTCCAGGATAACCGCCTGCCCCACCAGGATAGCCGCCTCCGCCTGCGCCAGGATAGCCGCCAGGGGCTCCCCCTGGAGCAGATCCAGGATAGCCGCCTGCGCCCGGTCCGCCAGGACCACCGGCGGTCGAACCGCTCGTGCTCGCCGCGCCGCCGCCAATATCAATCGCGCCATCCGTCAAAAGAGCCGACGACTGATCGCCAATGCGAACTTCATCTGGAGTTCCAAACTTTTTAAGTACGGCATCCGATGGGCTGAAGATCTTTATTCCGGCCAGGACTCTTTCAGGCACGGGCACCGCATGAGCAGGGCTCACCGCCCCAAGCGTAACAATCGCAGCAGCAACGCCACAAATGCCAATTAGTCCGGCGAGCTTTTTGCCAAATCGCACCCTCTGCTCACTATGTCCAACAACCATCTTAAGCCTCCTCACGTCAGTGTATGTCAATATTTTTGTACCTCAGCCGCTACGCCCCATGACATTGAAGCGACACAGCAGCATAAATAGTTTCAGGCTGTAGTACGTCGCCAAGGGTGCGGTCCCGCGCATTGGACCTGCCCCTTGCCATTCTGCGGTATAATTCGGCACGGCCCATATAGAATTCCTTCCACACTTTTCATTGAAATTAACGAAAAGTATCAAATTCTTTAAAAGTTGACCAATAACGAGGCTTCTTCTTATAGTTACGGGTTGCGACAGACCGTTGTTCCCCAATCATTTTGCCGGATTCGACCGGGAAATGAAATGCCACTGAACAATCTGCGATTTTCTCCGTCACATAAAACATCCGATATGAGCCATGTGGAGAGATCCGATATGATTGGACAATGGGCGAGAGATGCCGTTAATTTCACACAGGGGATTTGCGTGGATAATCCCGACAAGGTGCTCGTAAACCGATGTCTGGCTGGAGACGACTACGCCTTCAGCGAAATCATTGGCCGCTACAAGGGCAAACTGTACAACTACATCTTAAGAATGACAAGTGACGCCGAAGATGCGGAAGACCTGACACAAGAGGTCTTCATACGCATGTACTCGTCACTCGATTCATTCCGCAGGCAATCCAGCCTCAACACGTGGCTGTTCCGAATCGCAAGCAATATCTGCATCGATTCCTACAGGCGCAATAAAAAGCACAAAGCAATTGCGTATTCTCTCGACGAGCCTGCTTTTGGCGACGACAGCTCCGAAAGCTCCCACGAAGCGCCGGACATCTCCTACGAGCCGCATCGGGTCTTCATGAGGATAGAAACCGCCGGGCAGATAGAAAATGCCCTGAAGAAGCTTCCGGAAAAGCTGCGTGAAGTAGTTCTGCTCTACGATGTCGAAGGCATCTCCTATGAAGAGATCGCACAAATCGCCGACTGCCCGCTCGGAACCGTAAAGTCCCGACTGTTTAACGGCAGGGCGCAGCTAAGAAAGTTGCTGACAGACTATACATCAAACTAGATCGATGGTGTATACTTAATTTTTCGCTGGCAGCCTGGTATAGAAATAGACCGGTGTATATATGACTAACTGTGAAAAAATTGCTCCACTCATTTCAGAGTACGTGAGCGGAACCCTGGATGCCAAAAACCTGTCTGTCGTGCAGTCGCACATCGGACAGTGCGCGGAATGCGCCAAACTGGCCAGTGACTTTCAGTCTCTTACCGAAGCGCTCGGGAACGTCCCCTCCAAACAGCCGTCGCTAAACTTTGACGGCAACCTGGCCAAACGACTGGCCGAACTGCCCAAACCGTCCGCCAAGCCGCACCTCTCGTTCAGTAACTTGCGGAGCGTACTCAGCGTGTCCCCACGCCGGGTCATGCGGCAAACACTCGCATTCACGGCCGTGGTCGCACTGGGCGGCCTCTTCCTCGCATTGAACATGCGATCTGCCACTGTCGACAATTCCGACATTCTGCTCGCACATTGCGTGCAGCAGCACCGTATCGATGCGGCGGCGCAGCCTTTATCCGACCTGTCAGCGCAGGCTCTCTCTGCTCGGCCGGATACACAGGACCCTAAAACAGATGCGCTCTCCGATATCAACGATTCTGAAAACCTCTAAAACAACCTGTATTAGGGCCGTCCTTGCTGCTGCACTCATTGCAACAGCCGGGACGGCCATCGGCGGCCCGTTGAATGCGGGACACGTCAGGCCCAACAGAGCACAGCGCCAGACCTATGTTTCCCAGAGCGACCCCGCTGCCGTTTCCTTAATCACCATGATGCTACGCGCCGAAAGTACGATGAATATCGTCGGCACTCAGGTTACCCAGGTCAACCGCAACGGCAATCTCGTGCAGTCCATACAATACGTCACCAGGGCAGGCGACCACGCCCTGCGCATGGACTATCTGCAGCCGCGTAATCTGAACGGGGAAAGAATAGTGGATGACGGTACCTACCGATGGCGCTACATCCCTAAGAGAAACACCCTGCAGGTTGGCCCAAGCACCATAAGTAAGCTCGACGGACGCATCCGGCAGCTCATGAACCACCTTAACCGGCAGACCTTCACCATGCGCGTGGTCGGATCCGATAACATCGCCGGCCACGATTGCCAGATCGTGGAAGTCGACAGCCTCACCGTCCCACCCGTAGTTATGCGCCAATTCTGGATCGATCCCACAAACGGCGCGCAGCTTCGCATCAACCAGTACGATAACACCGGCACTCTAACCAGCGCCTCGTACTATATGACCATTACCTACAACGCCGCAATCAACCCATCGCAATTCGCGCAGCCGCAGACCCCGCAAGGAGTAAACGTCGTGCCGCGCCCGGCCGCCAATCCCCTGTCCAACGTCGAGCAGGCGGAAGTCTCCGCCGGCTTCTCCGCCCTGCAGCCCACATACCTGCCCCAAGGCTTCAAATTTCAGTCGGCCTCCGTAATGAGCTTCAAGGGATACAAAATCATCGGCCTCCGCTACGTGAACGGCGTCAATGACGTCCTGTCGCTCTTCGAAACCCCAGAAAAAAACCGCCCTCTATCGACCATAGTCCACCCTAGAACAGGCGTAGCCCAAGCCACAATCAGCGGATTTCGAGTGATCATAGTAGGCAGCGCCGCAGACTCCGACCTCGATCAAATGATCAACTCCCTCCACTAAAAAGCGGTATAGTCCTGTGCCTTGCGAATAAGAAAAACCCGTGGCATGGTTTCCAGCCCTGGGGCAACCATGGGGCCTCGTGCACTGCATTACGCTTCAGGGCATGGTTGCTCCAGGGCTAGAAACCATGCCACCCGGACGATGCTTGCACCCCAAACGCATACCCAAACACCGCCTCCACCAACTCATCCCAAAAAAAGTAAATCCCAGGCACCTCACTCATCTCTGCCAGCCGAACCCCCACCGACTCACTCCCCTCAGGAATCTCCGAAAACCCATCGACCTGAGCCACAAAAACAGGACAAATTCGATCTTCCCTCCCGGCTGCCTCCAGACGATACCAGCCAATCGACCTCATTC
>Ga0302315_10005630_pt1 | contig 10667 bp, 8 predicted proteins | sample III_Palsa_N3_1_FD_200532 | JGI IMG/M metagenome (GOLD analysis project Ga0302315, IMG submission 200532) | Peat permafrost microbial communities from Stordalen Mire near Abisko, Sweden - III_Palsa_N3_1 | ecosystem: Environmental > Terrestrial > Soil > Palsa > Peat permafrost | place: Sweden... | reverse complement strand
GATAGCCACGGCATCGCCCTGGCGCATGACATCGGCAATGCGCAGCGTAAGCTTGCGTCCTAGAGACCCCCCGGGGTGCAGTTTGGCGTAGTCTTCTTCGCTGAATCCGCGTGCACGCATTACGGTGATGGCCAACGCATCGCCCATGGCGATCATGGCCGTTGTGCTGGTTGTAGGAGCGCCGAACAAGCAGGCTTCTTTCGGAACGCCCACGTCAACCACGGTGCGGCTGGCTTTGGCCAGAGTGGAGTGTCTGTGGGACGTGAACGCAATGATCGGGATTTCAAGCCGGGAAATGCCGGGGAGAATGGCCAGGAGTTCGTCGGTCTCGCCGCTATAGGAGATGGCGATTACGGTATCGCCGGCCGCAAGCATGCCCAGGTCGCCATGAACAGCTTCGGCGGGATGTAGAAATAGAGCGTGCGTGCCCAGGCTGGATAAGGTGCTTGCGAGCTTATGCCCCACAGCGCCGCTCTTGCCCATACCGGTTACCACGACACGTCCGGTTGTGTTCAGCACCAGGCTGACACTGAGTGCCCAAGTGGGCGCATCCAGTCTCTGCGCCAGGGCTGTTAAGGCTTCGGCAGCCTCCAGTAAAACCCGTTTGCCTTCGCCAAGCCAGGCGTCTCCATCGACACTGTCTGTAATCATTGATTGGTATTATACACGATCACACCAAGCAGTCGGGTCAAATCAGTCTTTTTACAGTAACGGTGCTCTCAGAATACTTGATTTGTGGGAAGGGCTTTCCCAAGGCGAGGCAGGTGGCAAGGTACGGAAAGTTTACTCCAGCCTCCGCGGATGCGGCCACGGTGAACCAGAATCTGGGGTTGAACTCAATAACTTTAATGGAGCCGTCGCGTTCATCCAGCCGCATGTCCATGTGGGCCACGCCAGAGTAGTTGGCATGACGGATGATTTCCGAGCCGATGCGCAGGACTTCTTCGTTGGTCGTAAAGTGGAGCGAGATTGGGCCGGCCAGCGTCTGAACCGTCCAGACAAGGATCTCCCCGTCAACAGCGAGTACGCTCAGGTCGATGTCAGAGCCGGGGATATATTCCTGGGCGAGAACGGAAAAATCGCCGGATTTTTCTAGGGCAATCCTGACTTCCTTTAGCCGGTCGTCGTCCAGAGCAACGACCACGCCTCGGCCTCCCTCTCCGGCAATGGGTTTTATAACAATGGGGGCTTTAATCCACGGATCGTTGAGGCCCTGCAAACTGGTGATTTGTGAAGTGACGGGATGCGGCAGTTTATGCGTCTCCATGAATTTCGCGAAAGTGGCCTTGTTGTACAGCAGGCCCAGCGTCTCAGTATCGGGAAGGGGAATGGTTTTGGCGCCGAGTCGATGGGCTATGCCCGCCAGGGTGAAGGTTGACCCCGTGCCAGTGGGGGCGATGACGTCGATTCGAAACTTAACACAAGCTTCGTCGAGCAGACTGACCAGTGTGTCCGCGCAAGCCCGGGGGCCTAGTTGCTCGACGAGTAAAAACTGATCGCAGTATAAATCCGATTGAAGAGGTAAACAACTGGGCGTCCCGACAATCGTTATTCGGGCAAAGCGCTTCTTGAAACAGAGAACCACCTGTTCCGTTATCAGTTGATCGTCGGCCAACAGAAGGACGTTCACGAAATGGCACTCCAGACAAAGGGAATGTATATATGTCTGGACTATTGTACCTAGCGCGGATTGTTTTGTAGAGTGGACTTTTGCGGAGATTAAGGGCTATAATCACCGCATGATGTGCGGAGATTAAGTGTGTTTATCTACGAGCTTGAGGATTGGCCTCGATATTATTGGGACGCAAAACGTTTGGAAAGTAAGCTCGCCGAGGTTCGGCATCGGCAGGGGCGGTTGATTGGGAGGATGGAATCTCTGGGATTCTCTCTTCGCCATGAGGCTCTTCTACAGACTTTGACCCAGGATGTTGTGGAGTCCAGCGAGATTGAGGGCGAAGTGCTTAACCGTGAGCAGGTGCGTTCCTCCATTGCGCGGCGCCTTGGCATCGATATCGGGGCTCTCGCGCCTGTAGATCGTAATGTCGAAGGTATGGTGGAGATGATGCTTGACGCCACCCAGAACTTCGAAATGCCTCTCACGCGTGAACGGCTTTTCGGCTGGCACGCGTCGCTGTTTCCGACAGGATACAGCGGACTGCTGAGAATCCAGACTGGGACGTGGCGTGACGACGCCCACGGGCCAATGCAGGTCGTCTCTGGACCCGTCGGCCGGGAGCACGTCCACTATCAAGCTCCATCGGCGTTGGCTGTCAATCGAGATATGGAGGCGTTGTTGACCTGGTTCGAAAGCGGCGAGGCCGTCGATCCTGTGCTGAAAAGCGCACTGGCCCATCTCTGGTTCGTGACCATCCATCCGTTTGACGACGGTAACGGCCGCATTGCGCGCGCTCTCGCCGACCTCGCTCTTGCACGGTCCGAACAAACGTCACAGCGTTTTTACAGCATGTCAGCGCAAATACATGCGGAACGTAAGACATACTATGACATGCTGGAAACGACTCAGAAGGGGACCCTTGACGTGACGCCCTGGATGGAATGGTTCCTGAACTGCCTCGACCGGGCGTTCGACAGGACCGAAACTACCCTGGCCTCGGTTTTTATAAAGGCTCGCTTCTGGGAAGCCCATTCCGGCACACCATTTAACGACAGGCAGCGTCTAATGCTCAACATGTTGACGGACGGATTTGAAGGCAAGCTGACGTCGTCCAAATGGGCAAAGATCGCTAAGTGCTCCCAAGACACGGCGCTCAGGGATATTACAGAACTTGTGGCAGCAGGTGTGCTCTTTAAGGACCCATCGGCGGGTCGAAGTACGAGCTACTCTCTTGGGACAGAAGACTAAGGCAACGCGCATAATCACTGCGTCACGAGACGCGTTAATTGCTGCGTGCAGCTAAAAGGAGACCTCAATGCTAGGAGCTATTGCCGGGGATGTCATCGGGTCGGTCTATGAGAGCAACAATGTCAAGAGCATGGACTTTACGCTGTACCACCGAAGCGCCAAATTTACAGATGACACGGCGATGACACTGGCGGTGGCAGACGTGCTTCTTGAGGGCGGAGCTGGAAGCCGCGAAGCTTATATCGACAAATACCATAAGTGGTTCCATCTCTTTCCCCATGCGGGATACGGACGTACATTTCAGCAATGGGCCACATTCCGTGTAACACAGCCCTACAACAGTTGGGGTAATGGCTCTGCTATGCGCGTTAGTCCGGTTGCGTATGCTTTTGAAACGCTTGAGGAAGTCCTGGAAGAGGCTGAAGTTAGCGCGTCGGTGACTCACGACCATCCGGAAGGAGTGCGTGGAGCTCGCGCTGTTGCGGGATCCGTATTTCTTGCACGCACCGGGGCCACAAAGGAAGAGATCAAGGCTTGGGTCGGTAAAGATATTCAATACGATCTTTCAGAAACGATTGACGCGATTCGGCCCAAGTACAGGTTTGATGTCTCATGCCAGGGATCAGTGCCGCAGGCCATTATTGCGTTCCTGGAATCCGACAGTTTTGAAAGTGCGATCCGTAAAGCTATCTCGATAGGGGGCGACAGCGATACGATTGCGTGTATAGCCGGGAGTATCGCCGAGCCTTTCTATGGGGGCGTACCGGACAATATTAGGCTGTTTGTCGAGAGCAAACTGCCGTGGCAGGTGACGACTACGATGGATGCTTTTACCGCTAAGTATCGGGCGTAACCTTACCATTATGTAGTAGCCTTTTATGCCCTTCGGGGTGCCATGCTTGTAGCTCGGGACAAGCATGTCTTTCCTTTGCGGCGTAGGATTTTCTCGTCGTAATGGAGTGAAGGCGGTACAATGTCTTCGAGGACAGTGAAATGTGTGGACGAATCGATTTACATAACAGCGTTGAAGAAATAGCCGAGCGTTTTGTCGCGGAGTATATGGACGGGATTCTGTTTGAGCCAGGCTACAACTTCGCGCCGACGGAGGCGCTGCCGGTTATCCTGCCGCACGAAGGCCGTCGACTGATCACTATGCAGCGGTGGGGCCTGATTCCCTTCAGCAAGGGGCAGCCGCCGCTCTTTAACGCGCGGGCCGACAAGCTTATGGAGCTCGGTCGATACCGGGTTGCTATAGAAAAGCGCCGCTGCGTAATCCCCATCTCGGGCTTCTTTGAATGGAAGCGCGTCGGCAAGGAGCGCTTTCCGTATTACATTAAAGCGGCCGACGAAGACATTATCGGACTTGCCGGCTTTTGGGAAGGCCCCAAGGACCGCACCGAGGGCAGGTCCTGCACGGTGATTACCACCGATGCCAACGAGGTTCTCTCACCGATGCACCACCGCATGCCGGTCATGCTCACCAGAGAAACGGAAGCTCTCTGGCTGAATCCTGAGATTGTCGATGTCGATGAGCTCGTCTCCCTGATGCTGCCTTATGCCGACAGTCTGATCTCCTTTACGCAAGTGGGCCCGGCCGTCAACAAAGCCAGCAACAAAGGCCCGGACTGCCTCACTCCCGACACCGCGGAACAAGCACAGCTTTCCATGTTTAGCTAACTTAAGATCAACTTTTGGAGGATTTATGACTAATCTGCCATCGTCGCCGGCCGTCCGATCGGCCTTGCAGCCCTTCGTGGATGAAGGCATACTTGCCGGGGCTGTCGCGCTTTCTGCGAGCGCCCAGGGAATCGTCTCGCTGGATTGCGTCGGCTTTGAGAACCTCAGCACCAAAGCCCCCATGCAGCCGGGGTCCATGTTCTGGATCGCCTCTCAGACCAAGCCCATCACAGCGGCTGCCCTTATGATGCTGGTGGACGAAGGCAAGTTGAGCATCGACGATCCTGTTGTTAAGTTCATTCCGGAATTTGCCAACCAGTGGCTGGCCGTCGAGCAGGACGAGGAACATATTCTTCTTAAGAAGCCTGTAAACTCCATGACGGTGCGTCATCTGCTTACTCACACCAACGGAATGCCTTTCCGGTCGGCCATCGAAGATCCTACTCTGGACTTCCTGCCTTTGAGGGAAAGCGTTATAAGTTACACCATGACTCCGCTGCAGTCGGAGCCGGGGACACATGTTGCCTACTCCAATGCAGGGATCAACACGGCGGGTCGCCTTATCGAGCTGCTGAGCGGTGTCAAATATGTGGACTTTATGCAGACGCGGCTCTTCGATCCGCTTGGCATGACCGATACGACCTTCTGGCCGAATGAAGAGCAGCTTGAGCGATTGGCGCAGCCTTACAGGCCGAATGAAGAGACGGGCATCCTGGAAACCGGACCCATTCCTCAACTCCAGTACCCATTAAGCAACCCGGCGCGTACTCCCATGGCCGCAGGCGGCCTGTTTTCCACGGCTTACGACATTTCCCGCTTCTGCCGAATGTTTCTAAATCTTGGAGAGCTTGATGGACACCGATATCTAACAGAAGCGACTGTACGGGACATGACCAGAAAGCAAACAGACGACGCTGTTGAAGATAAAGTTGGATTAGGATGGTTTCTGTTCGACGACCATTACGACCACAGCGGCGCTCTGTCGTCCAACATGTCTCTGTATCCCAACATGGACCGTGCGCTGATCTATCTGGTGCAGCACGCAGGTTTTGCTGGGAACGGAGCAGAGGCCAGGTCCCGCTTTACGGCAGCCGCGCTCGAATCGTAAATGACACCGTTTGCCAGAGTTGAAATCACCGCGTCCGAGGTCCGACGAGCCCATGGCCCTGGGTTCGTCGTGGACCGCCCTGAGGGAAGCGGAGATTATCTTTTTCTCTTCTTTCACCTTCCGGCTAAAGTGAATGATCTGGGCGGCTTCCGGGCGGTTCCAGCCAACATGTGTATTATTTACTCGCCAGATTTTAAGCAGCTCTATCTGGGCGACGAGATCCTGGACAACACATACTTCCACTTCCACGGAGAAAACGTCGGAGAGTGGCTGGAGTATTGCGGCGTTCAGGTCAATACGGCGATGTCGCTTGGCACGCTGGCCGACCTGGTGCCCTTCCTGCGCGAAACGGTGAGCGAGCAGCTGCGTCAGGAAGATCGTTGGAAGGAGGCCGTGTCGCTTATCGCCTGCCAGTTTTTTGTCAAACTTGGCCGGATCGCAGGCAGGCATCAGAGCCTTTCGGCCTACCACGGTCTGCTGCAGGAAAGGATACGCACCGTACGGGCAACGGTGCATTCGAATCTGTCGACAAAGTGGACCGTGCCCCAAATGGCAAAACTCGCCAGCTTGAGCCCCTCACGATTCGCCGCGCTCTACCCCGAGTACTTCAAGTGCACCCCCATGGAAGACCTGATCAATTCCCGCCTCGACCACGCCACCTACCTACTCAAACAGACGCCACTCACCGTAGACCGCATCGCCGAAACCTGCGGCTTCAGCAACCCTCAACACTTCAGCAAAATGTTCCGCCAGCGCAGAGGCCAATCCCCCGGGCAGTGTAGATAATTGTAAGCTCCTCCGAGTGGCATGGTTTCCAGCCCTGGGGCAACCATGTCCTAAAGCGTAACGCTGTGCACGAGGCCCCATGGTTACCCCAGGGCTGGAAACCATGCCACGGGTGGGGCTTTGTTAGTGCGCTTTCAAGCGAATCACAGATACAGAATACGGCGCGAACGTCTGAGTAAAGGTGCTTCCGGCATCCTTAATCCAGACCTGCACGGGCGCAACTTTCGTTGGATTGTCTATACTGTTAACATCTTGCGGCTGTCCCGATATGCTTTCCTCGGTTGCGGATTTTGAGATGTGTCCCGCACCCTGCAGGTTAAGACTGATATCCTGCGGATCGCTGCTTGTGTTGACCACCTTCAGGATGACATCTCCCGATTTAGTTTCACGGCTCGCGACTGCGAAAATGGGCTGCGGGGGCTGCACGGAAAGGTCCGTGGCCGTGTCGATAAGTTTATCGTCCAGATAACATTTAATCGAAGTCCCCTGAACTTCAATGCGGATATCGTACCAGCGTCCTGTTTCAACGGTCGTGCCAGAGCCTGCGCCTATTGAGTCTTTTGCGCCTTCCGTGGATCTCTCCAGGCCGGAACGCGTATTGCCCCAGCCGCCGATATTCCACCAGATGAAATTGTTGCTGTCCTTAACGTGGAAGAGGATTAGAAATCCTTCCGCTCCGCTTATCTTCTTTGCCTTCAGGCTGTAGGTGTAGTCCGTCCAGTCGGGACTGCCTACTGTCGATGTCTGGTTTTCGTTGTCGCTGGTTTGTGCGAGGGCTCCGTCCTGGATCTGCCAGGTTCCCGCGCCCGGCTTCCATTCCGCGTCTCCCTGATCCAGATGCGACTGGTAGAGCGTCCCATTGTTGCTGGTCACCTGAATGTCTTTAAACTCGGCCTCTGTTTTCCAGGTGCCCACGCCGACAAACCCATGCGGGGCTTCGGGCGCCTTAACAACTGTCGCAGGCTTCAGGAGCGTCACGGGTAGTTCGACATCGCCCCGGTTGTTGCTGAACATTTTTTGGACGTAATAAGAAGGAGAACCGAAGCTGTTTAGAGCGTCGTATCCAATCAAATTCGTGCCCCATTGCCGCGAGCCGGGGTTCACATTAACGAACAAGGGCGCGTACGAAGCAAGAACAACTTGATCCGAGTTTCTCTCCATGCCGGTCATCCACGCGGCATCGCCAAGGGCTGCCTGCATAGTGGGGGTAGGACTGCCTTCCGTAGAGGCCCACTCGCCGACAAAGATCTTCGGACCGGACCGGTCGTAGCTGTCGTACTGATGGGCGTGGGCTTCCATGTCGGCCGCCGAGCGGTAGTAGTGCTCGTCGACAATGTCCGGTCGCCGGCTCGTCACATCCTTTCGAGTCGCAATGAGCAGCAGGTTAGGATACTTGGCCTTGATCGCATCGTAAAATTTGGCGAATCGAGCGTTGTACGTGGCGGGCGGACCGAAGAAGTCTTCATTGCCGACTTCAATCCAGCGCAGTTTGAACGGGGCAGGGTGCCCGTCCACGGCTCGCTTCTTTCCCCAGGGCGTGTCGACGCTTCCCGTGATATACTCGATCTCATCCAGCGCATCCTGAACCAGCGGTGTTTCATCGCCGTCGTCGGGCAGCCATCCGCGTCCATCGGTTACGGCAAGCAGCGGCTGCATGTGCAGGTCCTCGCACCACTCGAAGTACTCCAGAAGCCCCAGTCCGTCGCTCGACCGATATCCCCAGGCCCCGCCGTCACCCGGACGCTGCGATACCGGTCCAATGGTGATCTTCCACTGGTAGTGTCCCGGATCCAGATAGTTTCCGCCAGGCAGACGCAGAAACGACGGGTTCATATCGGCCAGCTTCTGCATTAAATCGATGCGGTTGCCGTTGGCTCGATTTTTGTAAGTCGGAGGAAACAGTGAGACCAGGTTCAGCCACACGGTTCCTGCATGCTGCACGGAGACCACAAATCTGTTGGTGAGCGACGCCGGTACATTACCCGTAGTCATGGTCACCGTGTACTGACGCCACTCGGTCGAAATGCCTGGGATCGTGGCCTGGGCAAAGACCGTCGCGCCATCAGAGCTCTCTATATCCACAGTCACCGGCCCGCTAAAATTAGCGTCGCCCTTGGCAAAGAAAGAAGCCGTGTACTTCGTGTTCGGCTTTACGGGAATGCCCCAAAAACCGTCGTTCGCCACACCCACACGGCCCGTGGCCGATGCCGACGCGACATCCAATCTCAAACTGGTGGACAGTGCGGAATTTACCGGCGCGTTCGTGTCCAGCGTTATCGACCCGCTGCCCGCGCCACTCTGCACCTGCGACCAGTGGACCGGCTTGTTGGTGTTGTCCTTAAAGATCCGGTTCTGGATAAGCTCCGCATAGAGCCCTCCGTCGTAGGCGTGGTTGATCTCTTCCGTCATCAACCCATAAAGATCCGGACTGATCTTAGGCCCCGGATGACCCGCATCCACTGTAAGAGTCAAAGGATCGGCCAACAGCGCGCCGCAAACGCCGATACTGCCCAGCGCCAGCCATGCCAAAGAGATAGCTTTGTTCAATTTCATAAAGGTGATTCTTGTACTTTAGTGTTAAGTCTGATCGCCATTATAAGACATTTTTAGAGTACTGACGAGATCAAAAACCACTGAAAACTTGTCATATGCTCTTACTGGACGGACCGATAGAGGTTAATCTTGACATATATAAAATTTTGATATATAATCTGTATTAACTTACAGTGAAGGTACTACTATTTTGTTTCGAAGCGACCTGGACGCGCTTGTGCTTGGTGTTCTGCAATCAGGGCAACTTCACGGGTACGAGATAACGAAGAGGATTAACGCTCAAGATGATTCTATCTTAAGCGTTAAGGAAGGGCAGCTCTATCCAATCCTTCATCGGCTTGAAAATGAGGGGAAGATCGTGGCAGAGTGGATCCCGCAAGAAGGAAAGCCGGCGCGCAAGGTATATGCGCTTACCGAGTCGGGCCATGCCGAACTCGTGGAGCAGCGAAAAGCATGGGGAAAGTTTGTCCTGTCGGTAGACGGTTTGATAGGGCCTGGCACGCTGGAGGTCAATCATGGATAATGATCTGATAGAGGGGCCTCTGTTTGATTTTTTGCGTGACACAAGGGGGAGTTTGCGGGGTCATTTACCGGCGGCGCGTCTGGATGCCTTTCTGAATGAAGCCAAGAGCAAGATTACAGAGCGAGCGCGGGTGCTGGTCGCCTCCGGCATAGAGCCGCGGGAAGCGGAAGAAAGGGCGGTTGCGTCCTTCAACCAGGGAAGGCTTAAGACCGTCGTCGGAAGTCAATCCAACAAAGGTCCGATTGCTGTTCTATTGAATGAAGCGGAGCGACGACTGCGGCGTTCCATCCCCAAGGAGCAGTTGGAGCTAGTTCTTGATGAAGCTAAAGGCCATCTCTTAGACCGTGCGGACGATATAGCTGAGTCTGGTCTGAACCAATCAGAGGCTGAGGCAAAAGCCGTGGTTCTTTTCGGTGACGTAAATGAGTGGGCGAATGAGATCCGTCATTCCGTTTATTCGGACCCGCTCACCGAGAAGGCCCGCCTATTGGCAACCTGCTCGGCTGGTTTGATGTTGGCTTTCCCAACGCTATGGTCTTTGGGGCAAAGGAGCTCGAATATTGTCTGGACCGTGGGTATGGTTGGTCTCGCCCTGGGGGCGTTTCGAGCGCGGCAATGGAAAACGTCTCTCATAGCTTATCTTGGACTGGCTGCTGCCGTTTTATCGTTCACGTGTGGCAGTTTAAATTGCATATCCATGATTCCAGGCTTAGTGGCCTTTCCGCGTAGTATCGTTTCCAGCCCTGATATGCTGGCAAATCAACCAATCCGTAAGCTACATTCAGACATCGCGTTGCTGCAGCTTGGTCTTCAAACGTATCCTTCATATGGATCGATTGGACACGTTCCGCAGTCCTTACGTGTCGGGACGGCCTACATCGTTCCGCGCTCCAAACCCATTGTTAATTCCGTGAGCGACGAGATGTTAAGCCAGAGCTGGTATTCCGCATTCACGCCGCCTCCGGCAAATGTGCGCGCCTTGTCTAGTGAAACTCAAGCACATTTGGAGTTGGAAACAAATTATCAGACTGTTCCCACAGCCGCAGCGGCCGCACAGGCGTGGCGCAGTACGGGCAGCTACTGGCTCTCTCAAGAGACCATAATGTCGAATGTCGAGGGGCCCATGGACGCAAGATTGCTTCAGTCCCTCCACCATC
>Ga0302315_10005629_pt1 | contig 10671 bp, 7 predicted proteins | sample III_Palsa_N3_1_FD_200532 | JGI IMG/M metagenome (GOLD analysis project Ga0302315, IMG submission 200532) | Peat permafrost microbial communities from Stordalen Mire near Abisko, Sweden - III_Palsa_N3_1 | ecosystem: Environmental > Terrestrial > Soil > Palsa > Peat permafrost | place: Sweden... | reverse complement strand
TCATGCACGGCATTCGTCCGGTCGGCAAGACCGAAATCGATGATCGCCGCAGCACCGGCATTGTCTCCCGTATCGGTCCAAAGGAGATTGGACGCGTGCAGATCGTTGTGTGTCCAAAGCGTCGTAAGCGCGGGCAGCAGAGGGCGCAACTCCAATTGATACGGAGTGAGTAATTCCATTGCCTCTTCCGCATGCGAGTGCACGCATGGATGGCTTGCCAATGCCGGACGCGCTGCCAGATAACGGCGCAACTCCGCGCGCGAATTGGCGGCCGCAAAGATCGTGAAGCTGGCTACAAGTGGGCGAGGCTTGCGTCGGGGCGCGCTGAATCCCTCCGCGGCAAGATGCAATTGCGCCAGCGCCTGCCCAGCGGAGCGAGCATGCCCTGCGGTTTGAAACGGAGTCCAGGAGGGCGCATCTCCGTAAAGATCGAAGCTCTCAGGCGCTTCATGCACCTCGTACACGCACTCGCGATGCTCGATTGCGGTCTCGCCTTGTGCGTTTGCAAACACACGCGGCACAGCTGCTCCATGGGCGTGCAGATGCTTCAGAAATCGGTGCTCCTCCAGCAATCCTTCTCGGTCGCGCACGCTGCGATGGTGGCGCTTGATAAATACTGGTTTGCGCTCAGTCGTCACTACGGCGGCGGCGGAAAATGGCCGAGGGCTCGCACGCAGAATCTCAAGTGGGCCGCCGAGCTTGGGAAACTGGACCAACAACGCACGCACTTCTTCCATCGTCAGCGGCGCCCAGTCGGGCTCCGCCAGCGTGCCATCCATCCCGTGCGCTCTCACCGTCGCGGTCATTGCATGAACATCTTTCTGCTCAATCAGCGAAACAACAAATGCGCAATCTCAAAAAGTGTAATGGGCTGAGAGCCGCACGGTCGCTGGCGCACCCAGCCAGATGAAGGTATCGCCGTAATTGGCGCCGGTGTCGCTCCAATAGCGCTTGTCGGCAATGTTGTCGGCATAAATTCTGAAGGTCACGTGGCCTTGCTCGCCTCCAGGCGTGTAGCGCGCGCCGAGGTTGAAGAGGTTGTAGGCAGGCACGCTTACCACATCGTCCCGGGTGGCTTCCTTGCGGCTTGTATAGCTCCAGCCAGGCATCAGATGTAATCCGCGCGCGTGCGGCACCGTCACGTCAGCAAATGCAGTAGTGCGAAGGTGCGGAACATTGATCACCTGCTTGTTGTCAAAGGAAGGCGTGCCGGTATCGTTGGAGACTGCATTGATCGCCGATGCCGATGCCGTCAATCGCAGCCATGAAGCTGCTTTCCCTTGCGCATTCAGTTCCACGCCGTCGTGCGTTTCGCGGCCCTCGGATTCAAAGCACAGAGTGCCGGGCCCGCCAAACTCACTTGCCGCGCAGAAGCCGTCGGGAGCCTGAGTCACTTTGGGATAAATGAACGGCGCGCGCATGCGATAGAGAGCGGCGGTGAGCAAAATGCGCTGGCCCGGCTCGTACTTGGCACCTACTTCAGCCTGGCGCGTCAAATAGGGTTCCAGAAACTGGCTCGCGTTATCAACCCACCAAGGCCCCTCCGGCCCAAGCGACAACATCACTCCATAGTTGCCATAGAGCGTAAGGCTGGTCAGCGGGTTGAACGTGACGGCGTACTGCGGGAGCCACAGAAGTTTGTCCGTGATTGTGGGTGGAGTCGCCGGGCTGGTTGCGGTGAGGGAGTAGTTGTTGTCGCGGAGTGAATCCTCGCGTCCGCCGGCAAGCAGTTGAATGCGGCCGGGAAGATGAATTCTGTCCTGCACAATCGCGGACGACTGGTGATTGTCTTCCCACAATGCGCGCGGGCCGGCGGATTCAAGCGGACTCTCGATGGGGATTGGCGCGATGGGCTGATAGATGTTCTCCGATCCGATGTAGGTGTACACCGCACCATCCTCCACCGTGGAGGGCGCGTTCGCTGGCGGCGCTCCGGGCTGGTGCACGCTGCGCAGGAAGAGCGCGCCCCCGCCCGCTAGATCTTGTTCGATTGGCCCGGTCTTGATGCGGCCGATAAGCAGTGCTTCGGCCTCGCCGTCGATGCGCAGTTCGCCGGGATCGCGATAATCGTAGATGCCGTACGTTCCGTCCGGGCAGAAGAAGTATGCAGACGCGTTGGGTGCGTTCGGGCAATTCGGCAAGTAGGTCGCCGGATCGAGGGACGAGCCATACGCGTAAATCACGTTATCCTGGATGAGCGAATGGCTCAAACTGGCCGAGGCGAAGGCCAGCCAGTTGCGCGGAAGGCTGTAGTCCAGGCGCGTGCTGGTATTGAATGTGTCGTAGGTGTCGGGAGGGCCCCACGACTGGTCGCCCAGCATCGTCGATGGGTAAATCCTGTTGATATCCGGAAGCGTCGTGCCGTCCAGGAGCTGATAGCCGCTTCCGTCGCGCTCGGTCTTGTGCTGGTACTCGAAATCACCTTTCAGGATCGCCTTCTCGCTCAGTTTCCAATCGGCCGCGCCTGCGCCCATCGCGCGCCAGCCATTGGTGTCGTTCATATAGCTCGCAATTCTCTCGCCGGCCAGGTTGATGCGCGCGCCAACCTGCTTGCGGCTTCCGAACAGTCTTCCCAAATCAACTGCTCCGTACGCCGTGCCGCGATGGTCAGTCGCAAGATCCAAAGCCTGCACTGTTGCCGGCCGCTTGGTTACGTAGTCAATCAGGCCGCCCGCGGAGGCCACGCCGCTCTCCACACCGGCAATGCCTTTGAGGAACTCGACGCGCTCCTTGTTTTCCAGCGGCACATCCTGCTCTCCGGCAATCGTCATTCCGTTGATCGCGAGTCCAGTAGCCAGATCGATGGGAAATCCGCGAATTTCGTAATCGCCATAGTAGCCAACGGGGACGTAATCGTCGTCGATCGAAGCGTCGTTCTTCACCACGTCAGAGAGAAGGCGCGCTGCCTGGTCGTTGAGCAGATCGCGCGTAATCACGGTGGCGGAGAGCGGTGTCTCCTTGAGTGTTGCGCCGTCGAGCGTGCCAACCGATATTGCATCGGCAAGATAATCGTCTTTAGTTTCGCCATGCACCACAACGGTTGTCGTAACGGGCTTGACCTGCTGCGCTGCCGGCTTTGCGGCATCGGCGGCCTGCGCGGTCGTGGGTGGGGTTGTCGTTGTGCTCTGGCCATATCCACAGATTGGCGCGAATAAACAGCAGGCCAGCAGCAGCGTTGGCAGCTGCAAACCGCGTGAGCGCCCGGTCACCTTCAGACAATGAATTCGATTTTGAGCCGTGATCCTGTCTTCAACATCGAGCATGGTTTCCCCTTGTTTCCGGCTTCTTGAAACAAGAGAACTCACCATGGATTTTGAGGAAGAATGCCGATTGGCTTCGAAAACTTCCCACGCCGGCATTATCCGGATCGGGTTCTAGGGTATTTTCTCAGCCCCACCCAAGTGGAGCACCCCTGTTTCAATAACTTGATTGAAACACTCCGCGGCCGGTTTGGCAAATCTGCCGGCGGGGCGGGACTCACCCCGCTCGCGCCGTGGTCAGGTTAGCCCTGACCTACTTTGAACGCGCCGACCAGGCTGGTAAGTTCATTGGCCAGGCTTGAAAGCTGTTGGCATGCCTCCACCGATTGCTGCGAACTGGCCGCCGTCTGCTGGATGATTGCGGCGATTTCGTTTACGTTGGCGGAGACAGATTGAGTTGTATAGGACTGCTCGGTTGCCGCGGCGGCGATTTGCGTTACCATCTTCTGCACCGATTCAGACCCGTGAATGATGCTGGTGAGCGCCTCGCCAGCCGAGCGCGCCGAAGTCACGCCGCTCTGTACATGGCTCATGCTGGAACGCATGGCATCGACAGCCACCTTTGTCCCCTCCTGAATCGCGTGCACGGTGATGTCGATCTCCTTGGTGGCAGCGCTGGTGCGTTCGGCCAACCGGCGAACCTCGCCCGCCACCACGGCGAAGCCTCGGCCATGTTCCCCGGCACGGGCTGCCTCAATTGACGCGTTCAGCGCCAGCAGGTTGGTCTGCCCCGCGATTTCGTTGATCACGTTGACGATCTTCCCGATTGCGTCACTGGAACGTCCCAGTTCCTCGATGCGCGTCGAAGTTTCCTGGTTCGCTGTCAATAAATCCCCAATGGTCTGCACCGTGGTTTGCACGGTCTTGCCGCCGGAGTGCGCGCTTTCTTCCGCGCTACGCGCGTCCACGGCGGCGCTCTGCGTGGTCTGGCTGATCTTCTGCACAGCATCGGACATCTCGCTCATGGCTGTGGTGATCCGCTCCGCCTGCTGCTGCTGCTTGGCGGCCTGCTCGGCGGTCTCGTGCGCGGTTGCCGCCAATTCCGTAGCGGCCTGCCCAACGCTGTTGGCGTGTTCGATCACGCGCCGCACAATCTCTTCCACCCGTCCAATGAACACATTGAACTCTTTGCCTACTTCGTCGATCTCGCTGCGCCCCTCCACCTCCATGCGGGTTGTCAAGTCGCCCTCGGCAATTTGCTTCATGTGCTGCACCAGCGAGAGCAGCGGATGCACTACCTTGGACTGAATCACCCAGAAAGCGGCCGCGCAAACCAGCACCACAAAGCAAAGCATGATCAGTCCGGTCAACCGGCTGCGCACTGACCACGCATCCACCAGGTTCAGCTGCTTTTGAAAGCCGGAGAGAATGGCCTTGTCGAACAAGATCATGTCGTCTGACAGCATCTTGTTCTCTTTGCCCAACGCGCCCGCTTGCGCCATGAGGTCATCGCTGGGCCCATCCTTGGCGATCAGGATGGCGGTATAGGTATCGTGGTCTCTGGTACGGATTGAGGCGAACTGGGCAATCAAGCCGTCGGCCTGTTTGCTCAGTTCCGGCGACGAGGCCAGGGCAGTCTTCACTTCATCCAGCGTCCCGGCCGTAGCCTCGGCATCTTTCTCTGCGCCGTCCAACGACTTGGTATCCTGCAGCACAACCGCATCGCCGTAGCGCTTCTTCATCCGCTCGAAAGATGCTTCTGCGTGCTGCATCTTCAGCGCAGCGGGAAACAGCGAAGCAGAAATCTGGGACATACTACTGTGCGTGGATGTGCCCGAAATCTGCACCATCGCCAGCAATAATAGGTAGCCGCCGACAAGCACTGCGAGAACGCCCAGGATACTGCCTTTCACCTTTATGTTTCGAAACATGCCGTCACCTTACCGCGAGGACCTTGACGCCCTCGTGCGGAGTTGCTTTGCTGATGTAACCGATGGCGCCTGCATTGTGCGCCACGAACTCTACCACCGCCGCTTCGGAGTCGAGCGACTTGGGCATGGTGGCCTGTCCTGAAAACACCAGGCTGCGCCAACCGGCGCGGAACGCCGTGTCGTTCTTGCCGATGTACGCGGCGAGAAACTCGTCATGCGTACCGCCCGACTTGAGCAGCACTGGCGTGACCTGCGACCCGTTAAGGCTGGTTGCGCCTCCGGTGAAGACATCCTTCAGATCGCCTTTGGAAACATCGGACGCTTTTACGCCGGGATTTGCGATCACAATCGCCTGTGCGTGTGCATAGCCTGCAAGAACCAGAACGCCAAGGGCAAAGAAGAGAGCTATGAACTGCTTTTTCATGATGATCCTCGATTCCTTTCCCGTTCTAGAAGCTCACGCCGACCCTGAGTGCGGTCAGTTTCGAGCTTGGCAGGATCGTCGTGTTGTTGGCGTCCTCGTAGCTGAGCGATGTGCCCTGGATGAAATGCTCCTCGGCTTTGATATAAATAAACTGGTTGATGTCATAGCGGCCGGAGACGGTCCAGTCCTTGGTGTAGCGATCCGGACCCAATTGCTGGTCATGATCGACGTTCTGGCTGTCGTAAGCTCCTGCGGTCAGCTTGCCTGTCACTTTGTAGCTAGCCATCAAGTACCAGGCTCGCGGGTCGGTGCTCACGGAACTCACGGGGGAGTCGGTGAGGCTGAGGATCCCGGGGCTCGCCTGCCGGTTCCACTCCCCGGCCAGCATCCACTTATCCTTTTCGTATTTGGCGAACCAGGAAACATTGTTCCAGGGCGCGAATGACTCCGACCCCCCAACCAGCGCCACGCTGCCTTGGTTGGCATGACCGTTGGAAGCGCCGATCATGAGGCCGGTGATCGGTGTCCTCCAGTGAATAGCGGCTCCATACGTCACATAGGTTAATGGGTTCAACGGGCCATTGCCGGAAGCAATGAGGTCGGCAAATTGTCCGTCATTCGTGGGAATCACTTCTTCCCCGCCCCATGCCTTGTAATCCAGCCTGCCAACTGCCGGGGCGAGTTTGAACGTCCCATAGACTACGGCGCCGTAGTGAGCCAAGTCGGCATTGCGGGTCGTAATGTCATAAACGCTCTGCGGCAACAGCGCCCACATATAGGACGGATCGATGTCCTGGATTTCGTTGAACAGGCCCCATGGCGTCTTGACCTTGCCAAAGCGCACGCCAAACTTGTCGTTGACCTTGTAGTCCGCGGCGGCCCAATCCAACACAATGGCGTTTCCCGAGTCGCCGAGCAGATAATAGCGGGCCTGAACGGCGACCCGCAGCTTGGGTGTGGGAACTGCACTGACGTTGAGAACAGCCTCTGTCCATGCCGGGCTGCCATCGCTCGAATTCGCGTAAAAGATGTTGTTGTGCGTGGTGTACAAGAAGCCCTGCGCCGCATAGCCGTGGATCTGAATGTTCAGATCGTCTATGCTTTGCGCCGCTGCTGGAACACTACCCAGCGCCAGCGCCAGCGCGCCTATCAAGAGTCGATTCATCGCCTATCTCCTTGACTGCGAAAAAAGTTTGGCCTTATTGAGCCATTGCGCTGAATCTTTTCGCTGTTGGCAAAAGATCCAGCCGGCCCCGGCCAGGGAGCACGCCCGGTTGGCATGCGTTTGCCAGCGCTCAACAGTGCAACCCTTCCCGCAATATCGGCTCAGGTGCGCTTGACGTGAGTACGCGGCCTCCCCCAAAGCCGGGAGATAAGGGGGCTGAGATTATTTCTAGACAAAATGGGAAGGATGTTTGAGTGGGAATCTAAAGCTTTGAGTTTGATTTGAAGTATTTAATGGACGTGGTTCATACCTTGATTCAACGCCAGAGAGACTCGATAAGTCCGCGATAGGCATCGAGCTGCGGCACTTGAAGGCCACGCACCTTGGCGGCATCGTCGGCGCGGCGCAGCGACAATCCAGCAGCGGCGTGGGGCAGAGACAGAAACTCTGTAGCCTCCGCAAAGCTCATGGGGCCACCCTGCAGGGCAAGGCTCTCTTGAGAGGCTGGCGAAAGTGCGGACAGGTAGCCGCTCTCCGCATAACAGAGGTAGCGTTTGGCCGCAACATGCAAGCAGATGGGATCAAGCACAGATGCAGGCAAGCGATCTCCGAGAGCCGCGGCGGCAAGCTCTTGGTGCTGCGTGTCCAGACCGCGCATGGCGGCATCCTCGCCTTCGCTGTGTAGCAGGTGGCCAAGATCGTGCAGCAGCGCGGCCGCAATCAGAGTGCTTTCGCCGCCTCCGCTCTGAACGCACCATGCGGCTTGCAGAGAGTGTTCGAGCACAGTGACAGGCTCGCCAAAATAGGCTTCGCCGCCTCCGCTTTCAAGAAGCTCAAAAACATCATCCACCGAGGTGAACCGTTGCATTGATCTCAGGCCTCCGCAACGGCCGGTGCGCGAAGCCGTTGATGGAACGCAAGCACCATGGCCACCAGTGCGGTGAGCAATGCCACGCCGGCCATGGAGAGAAAAGCATTCTTCCAGCCGAAGGCTACCGTGATGCGCGCCACAGTGTCGCCGGAGAGCCAGCCTGCGAGGTAACCGACTCCATCAATGATTCCCGCCGCGGTGGCGCTACCGCGCTTGCCGCCAAAGTCGAGGCTCATGGCGCCGGCCAGATACGAGTAAGGGCCCAGCAGCAGAAATCCGACCAGCGTCACCAGCACCACCGGCGTCCATTGGCTGGCGTGGCCCGGCGTCCGCGCCAACACCACCAGGCAAATGGTGCTGGAGGCCATGCCGAAAACCAGAACCAGATTGCGGCCGTTGAGTCCCAGCTTGTCGCTGACCACGCCGGCGAGCAGAACACTGATTCCGCCGAAGAGCGGGAACAGCGCGCTGCGCCCAGCGGCCTGGCTGCTGGTGAGGCCTACAAACTGGACAAAATAAGTGGGCGTCCAGAAGTTGAAAGTCTCGCGCAGCAGAGTGGTTCCCAGTGAGAGAAGGCATACCAGCCAGAAGGGAAAGCTGGTGACTAGGGGTCGCACGATAGCTATCAGGCCGGGATGTTTTTCGTTTTTGTGCTCGCCTTCGGCGCCGTAGACGTTCAGCGGGTTGGCTTCGGGGGCAGGCAGGCCGCGCTCTTCCGGTGACTCGCGCAGAAAAATCAGGTTGGCCACCAGCAGCACAGCCAGTGATCCCGCGGCGGCAAGAAACACGCCGCGCCAGCCCAATCCAAAAGCCATCAGCCGGCTCATCACCCAGCGGCAGGCTGCGTCGCCGAAGAGATAACTCAGGCTCAGCACCGCCATCACTGTGCCGTAGGTCGAGTAAGAAAACCAGCGCGAGCTAACCTTCACCAGGCCCACCCAGCCCATGGATTGAAACAGGCGGTTGCCTACCCAGGCCACCGTGAACAGCGGAAAGCCTCCGCCCAGAACGAATAGGACGGTAAAGAAAATGGATCCAACCATGCCGCCGAGAAAGTTGCGTCGCCCGCCGAACAGGTCGGCCATGGAGCCGGAGATGAACTTGCCTGCAGCGTAAGCCATGGTGCCGGCCGAAGCAATGAAGCCGAGGCGCACCTGTGCCTGGTTGGCGGTGACGCCGTGCTGCGCAAGATCGTGAATCAGATCGGGCAAAACAACGGAGAGATTGGAGCGGCAAAAGTAGTAGCCCGAGTAACCTACGCCGAGCAGCACAATGGTAGCCAGATGCCAACCGGTGAAAGCACGTTGCGGCGTCTGTCGGTCAACTACGTTTGGAGGGCTTTGCACACGGGCAGACTATCATGGCGGAACTTCATCGGAGGCCAATCGGAAGAGAAAGATCCAGCGGCCACCGACCTCCTTCGCGGCACGGCGCAAATTTTTCGTAAAAATACCGCGCCCTGTGCCTCCGCAGGCGCTACATTTGAAATGAAATCAATTCAAAGGCGAAGAAACAGCATCTCTCTTGTAAATTTCTCTTGAAAGGCTTCCTCATGCGTGGTTTCTCCTCCTCTGCCCTTGCCTTCCGTTGTGGGTCCATGCGCCTGCTTGTTGGCTGTTGTCTGATTGCGCTCGCTGCCGCGCCCGCACATGCCCAATCTACATTCGGCGAAATCCTCGGAACCGTGCACGATTCTACCGGCGCCGTTCTGCAGGGTGCTCAAGTCACGCTCGAAAATACCGGCACGTCTGCCGCGCGCACCTCGGTGACTGACTCGAATGGGAACTACTCCTTCAGCAATATCGACGTGGGAACATACACGCTGACCATGACAGCGCCGGGATTTGAAAAGGAGTCGCTGCCCGCCATCTCGCTCACCGCCCGCGAGACGCGCCGCATGGACGCGACGCTTAAGGCCGGCGCAGAGTCGCAGACCGTGGTGGTGGTTGAAGATGCCTTGCCGGTCATCACCACCGATGTTTCCAACCTGGCGGAGACCAAGGCCGGCGACGAGTTGGTCGAATTGCCGGTCGCCATTTATTCACGCTCCACCGGCTCCACCAGTCCCATCTCCACGCTCACCACCGAGGCCGGCGTGCAAACCGACGACAGCGGCGAACTGGCTGTCGCGGGCACTACCGCCGCGCTACTTTCCGTCACCATCGACGGAATTTCCTCCGTCGGCGTTGAATACTCCGGCCCCGTCAACGAGATGTTTCCATCGTTCAACTCCATTGAAGAGATTCGCGTTTCCGAGTCGAACAACGGCGCCGAGTTCGGCGGAGTCGCCGACATTACCACGGTCTCCAAGGCCGGAGGAAATCACTTCCATGGTGGCCTGTTTGAGAACAACGAGAACACCGTCTTCAACTCCAACAACATTTTTGCGCTCTCCAAGCCGAAGATCATCATGAACGATTTTGGCGGAACGCTGGGCGGCCCGGTGAAAATTGGGCGCCTGTTCAACGGCAGCGACAACACATTTTTCTTTATCAGCTTCGAAGGTCTGCGCCTGCCGCGCGAAACACCCATCGTGCTGAGCGTTCCTTCAATGGATATGCGTAGCGGCAACATCAGCTATTATCTCAACCAGACTTACTGCCAACCCTCACCATCCGACTCAAACCCATGTCCCAACGGCTACACCGTCTATAACCCCGATGGCTCAGTGCTCACCAACTCGAACACCGGCCCGTCGGTCACGCCCAGCGCCATCTCCACTCAACTGCTGAATGTGCTGATGCCCACGCCCAATCTTGGTGCGCCGGGGTCGTTCGCCAACAACTATCAGATCAATTTTCCCTCGCCAATCTCTTCCAACCAGGGCGACGTGCGGCTGGATCGCACACTCTCGTCGCGGCAAACCATCTTCGCGCGCTTCTCGTACAAGAATCGCCAGGTCACCACCGCGCCCTCCGCCGCATGCACCTTCACTTACTGCGCTGAAGCCGGCAGTCCTCTGCAAGGCGCGTACAACACGCCAGAGATTGACGAGGGCATGACCTTCGCCCATAACTTCATTTTTTCGCCGCACCTGCTGAACGAGTTTCGCGGCGGCTATAACGCGCAACACACGTCGG
>Ga0302315_10005624_pt1 | contig 10673 bp, 11 predicted proteins | sample III_Palsa_N3_1_FD_200532 | JGI IMG/M metagenome (GOLD analysis project Ga0302315, IMG submission 200532) | Peat permafrost microbial communities from Stordalen Mire near Abisko, Sweden - III_Palsa_N3_1 | ecosystem: Environmental > Terrestrial > Soil > Palsa > Peat permafrost | place: Sweden... | reverse complement strand
TCCTGTATTTCTTCACTTGATAAACTAAATTCTTGCATTCGCCGATTATACAACATCATTAAGTGCAGTTCTACACCTAAAACTAGATTGCAATGGGTATAGCGACCATTATATGGATTTGTTAACCTGGGGTATTGGAATTAATTGTCTTGACCCAGAACTAGGGTGTTATAAATTGTTAGCTCATTTATTAGATGGTCAGCATCGATTACAGCTTATGCGGAATGTAGAAGGAAAAATTATAGCGGGCAGATTCATTCATCTTTTGTTGTCTGATATTGAGAATCCAAAGCCAGTGTTAGCAGTCGGTAAAACTTATTTTCTAGGCTCTACTGCCCTCGAAATAAAACAAAAAATCCAACAAATATTTGATACAAGAGCTGAACAAATTGCACACAAAATGCAAATTCCTCTATATGCGATATTAACAACTGAAGCAGATAAAGATATGCATCGTATACATCCTCTAGAAGAAAATGCTAAAGGCATTTTTAATACTTTAGGCTTTACCAAAATGGCACACATAGCTGGTGGCATGGATTATGATTTTTATCCGATAGAAAGCCTAAAACAGATAAAAGATATTACAGTTATCTATGCTTATCAAACCCTTTATAATCCTTTAGTGCATAATAAATTTATGTTGTCTGCTTATCAAGAAAAAACAAGCGTGTTAGAAATTATAAAGGCTCAAGATGAAAGTTTAGATAGTAATTCAAATTTGAATAAATCATTTACATAGACTGAAAAAATTATATAATGAGTCGAGTTATACTAAATATTTATTAGGGGGTATACAATGCTTGAAGAATTCATGGCAGCGCTAGAAAAAGGTGATGCATATAAAATTGAATCTTTACTTAAAAAATCAGAAGTAGAATCGATTTTAATAAGTCAAGATTTCTTAGACAGGGCTTCTGCTTTAATAGCCTCTTTTGAGCAACATACTCTTTCTTTAGGATTAACTCTTTATTCTGCCACTCAAACCAATGATTTAGTTTTCGTAAAGAATTTAATTACTTTTATAAATGCATTAAAACTTAAACCAAATATGCCTCTTGCTATGACACATGCAATTGAAAATAATAATTTTGATATGGTAAAATGCTTATTACAATTACCACATCTGAGAGAAAAAGTAACCGAATATGATAATTTAAATCTTAGTACCGCCTTAAAAAAAGGCAATCTTTTAATAATAAAATATTTATTAGAAATTCAAGAAGTATTAGCTCTAGCTCAATCACAAGGTTATGTACTGTTACTAAATGCTATTTATAACGACCAATTGGAAGTATTTGATTTGTTATTACAAATCCCTGAAATTACAGCTCTTGCTGCAACTAACAAAAATACTATATTATGTATAGCTACCGGAAAAGGATATTTCCGAATAGTAAAATGTTTACTACAAATTCCAGAAGTGCGAGAGACTGCATCAATTGCAAACAATGGTGCTCTTATGCGAGCAATAGAGGGCAAGTATGACGAAATTATCAAACTTTTATTATCGATTCTTGAAGTAATAGAATTGGCAATAGAACATAATGGATATAGCTATAAAGGTGAAGATGAAACTAAAGTAATACAAGAAACACTTGCTCCGCTCTTGCAAGAATTAGAAAATACTTTTTATAATGATTGTACTAAAACCGAATCTAATGCCTATTCTCCCAATAAAATTTTTTTACATACAGCTCCCTTTGATATTTTAAAGATAATTTCTTCTTATGTAAGCCCGACTAATTCTCCTGTGTATATTAAGAGTCCCGCTACCACAGTAAATATTTTACATCCCATTACTTCTACTGCAACTGATAATGACGAAAGGGAATTTGCAGAAGTGGTCATCAATGCAAGCCAAAATATAGAAACTACCCATTCAAGTTCAAGTTACCATTCGGAAGCAGAGAACTCTTCTTCTAGTGCTCCACCGATCTATTATGGTTATTCATTAAAAAATTCCAAAGATGAAGAAAATGCAAGACAATTAACTCGTAGAGAAAGAGCTGATTTATGGGCGGCTAAATACCATCAGTGAATTGGTTAATAAGGTAAGGTAATAGTTAATGTAGTCCCCCGCAGGGGCATACTTTCTAACATAATCGCCCCTTGGTGATTTTCGACAATAATATTATGAGCTACTGTCAAGCCAAGACCTTTTGCTTGCGTGCCTTTATGTGTGGTAAAAAATGGTTTAAAAGCATTTTTACGAATGTGTTCATCCATACCACGGCCATTATCTGCAATAGTTATAAAAAGATAATCTGTGTTATGTGATAAGCTAATTGTTATACAAGCATTTTCTTCCAGTCCCATAGTGGCGGCGGCTGCATTTTTAAAAAGGTTTAATAATACATGTTCAATTTCAAGTGGATTTGCTTGAATAAGGGGAAGATTACGGGGATATTTTTTAATAATATTAATTTTTTTAAAATCAGTATGTTTAGTTAAATTGTAATCAGTACCAGCTAGTTCTAAAGATTTTTCAATAACTTCAATAATATCTATGTTAACTTTCGGGGTAATAACTTTTCTGCTAAATTGTAAAAGATTAGCTACAATTTTTGCAGCTCGTTCCCCTTGTTGTTGAATACCCTTTATAAAATTAAAGACATTTCTTTTTTCCAAATACAGTTGTACTTTTGCTAAATCAAGCTTTAATAGGGTAGCGACTTCTATATTTGCCGGTAGCGTAGGATCTAAGCGACGCATAATATTTTGATTGCTTTGCAAAATACTTCCTAAAGGATTATTAATCTCATGGGCAACCCCTGCCGCTAGACTGCCCATAGCAGTGGTTTTCTCACTGTCGTACATGATTTTTTCAAGTTTAATTTGTGTGGTTACATCGTCTAACCTTAAAATAATATAAGTATGATGAAAAAATAAAAAAGGATGCAAACTTACCGCATAAAAAAATTTTTTTCTGTGAATGAGATGGGATGCTTGTGGCATAAGTGGTCTATCTTTAAGGGGGCGTATCGTATTGAGTAGAGGTAGTAAAACTTCAAATTCTGGCTCAATAGTAGTAATGATTTTATTAAGTACTTTATCCGACCATTGTAAAGTCTGTGCTGCATTTACGTTGTAATGAATAATTTTATGATTTTCATCCAATTCAATAATAAGAGAAGGTAAGGAATTTAAGACAATATCTAAGCGCAGATTAATAAGAGCAAGTTTTTTTTTATTACTTTTTATTCGTTCGGCCAAGGTATCCAATTGGAGTGCCGTTTGTAAAAATTCCTGAGACAAATGGGATGAACATATTGGCATTTTTTTTTGGAGGAGAGCAGATAAAGGGCGCCGGATATAGGTATATATTCCGTATATTAATACGAGCAATAAAAAACATAATACAATGAAATTGCCCGCACAAGTATACCAAATACTTATAGTAGTCGTTGTTTTTTTAAGGAAATAATAATGTAGGTAAGTAGTAAGCGCACTTAATAGTATATAAGCAGCAATAATTTTGCTAATAAAATATTGATTACATAATTTCTTACACATACCTGCCCTTAAAAGCTATATAGGTCAATCAATATGAGAAGTGTCTATTATTATATGTTGGCCTTGGGTGATGGTGGGATGATTTTGCATAACATATAAATAAAAAGAATTTAAGGTTTGGGGCGTTTTCAATAAAGCTGGATTTTCTCCAGGAAAATTTTTGGCTCGCAGTGTAGTGCGAGTAGGGCCTGGATCTATGCTGTTTATCTGTAAGTTAGAGGTTGCTTCTAATTCTTCTGCTAAAATATGGACCATACTAGCTATTCCCTGATTAGCAATACCATAAGCCCCCCAAAATGCATTATGGGCAGTAGCTAATGCTACTGTAAAGATAATACGAGCAGTTGTTGCTTGACGTAATAAGGGCATCATATATTGCGTTAGTATAAATGGGCTATGTAAATTTATTTGCATCACATCTTGCCAGATGGCAGCGGGATAATATTCCAATGGGGTAAGCGGGCCCGTATAGCCTGCACAATGGATTAATCCCTCTAAGCTATTAAAGGTATTAAAAATAGTAGCTTGTAGTTCAGTGTATTGACTTAAGTCATTTTTTTTAAAATCTATAGGAAAGATATGAGGAGCTATGCCCTGTATAGCTTCTATCTCTTTTTGTAAAGCACACAGCGCTTCTTTTTGTGGCGCCAATAATAAAAGTTGAGCACCATAGCTTGCATAAGCATGGGCTAATGCTCTGCCAATGCCACCCGTTGCACCGGTAATCATAATAACTTTATTCAGTAAAAAATTAGCTGTAAAACTAAAAACGGTATCGTCTCGTAATAATAGCGGGGGTGTGGCAAGCATTATATAAAACCTATAAATATCAAGTTGAGTTGTAAGGCAATTGCGTGGCAGAATAAAAGACAACTTTACACACAATTGGGGGCTTAAGCTAAATGTTACCAGATATTTTCCAAGGTGCAATTTCTAGATTAAATAAAGCGGTGAATTTAGCGAATATAGAGCTTGAGGTGTTAGAGCGCTTAAAACATCCGAAAGCCGCTTTGCAAGTTTCTATTCCGGTACGTATGGATGACGGCACTTTAAAAATATTTAAAGGATTTAGGGTGCGGCATAATGATAGTAGGGGGCCTACCAAGGGTGGAATTCGTTATCATCCTGATGTATCAATGAGTGAAGTAATGGCACTAGCTTTTTGGATGACCTTAAAGTGTGCAGTAGTTAATATTCCCTATGGTGGTGGTAAAGGGGGGATTATTGTTGACCCTAAAAAGTTATCGAATATAGAACTAGAACGCTTGAGTCGCGCCTATATACAAAAGATTGCAGATTTTATTGGGCCTGATGTTGATATCCCAGCACCAGATGTATATACCAATGCCATGATTATGGGATGGATGAAAGATGAATATAGCAATATTGTGCGTAAAGATTGTCCCGATATTATTACAGGCAAGCCTATAGCCTTAGGTGGTAGTGTAGGTAGAGACGATGCGACAGGGCGTGGGGGATATTATTGCTTAAAAGAATTAGAAAAAAAACTCAAATTCAAGCCTAAAAATATGCGCATAGCTATTCAAGGATTTGGTAATGCCGGTCAACATGTAGCTCGGCTATTATCTGCTGATGGTTATAAAATCGTAGCGGTAAGCGATTCCCTGGGTGGAATATATGATGAAAAAGGGCTTGATATTTCATCATTAATAGCTGCTAAACAGCAAAACAAAAGTGTGCAAAGTACGTTACTAGAAGGGAGTAAAGCCCAAGCGATTACCAACGCAGCCCTATTAGAGCTAGAGCTTGATATTTTAATTCCAGCAGCGCTCGAAAATCAAATTACTGCTGTAAATGCTGCAAACATTAAAGCTTCTATTATTGTAGAGCTTGCCAATGGCCCTGTTAATATCGAGGCAGATCCTATTTTAAATGAAAATAAAATTCTAGTTGTCCCAGATATTTTAGCCAATGCAGGCGGAGTGGCAGTAAGTTATTTCGAATGGGTACAAAATAAAGCAGGGTTTTACTGGGATGAAGAAGAAGTACATACGCGTTTGCATAGAATTATGTGCACTGCTTTTGAAAAAGTATATGCCTATAAAGAACATTACAAAACCGATATGCGTACCGCCGCTTATATTAGTGCTTTACAGCGTTTAAGTGCTGCTATCGAAGCAGGGGGTACAGAGCGATATTTTTCTGGAAAACACTAATCTAGCAAAGCCTTAGCACAAATAATACCACTCCGGACAGCGCTTTCGAGCGTTGCCGGATAAAAAGGGTACATATAATCGCCGCATAAATATACACTATCGTGTATTTTGTGCGGTAGTTTGTATTGGTCGATATTAACCTCACAGCTAAATGCAGCCTTTTGTTCACTAATAATTTTATGTGCTAGCGGGGAATTGAGTAAAGGATAATAGCGGATAATATCTTTCAATACCAATTGTATCAAAGTGTCTTTATTTTCTGTGGGTAAGTTACCGGTAATAACTACGGCTAATATATTAGGCTGATTGGCAAAAGCTCGGTCAAAAATCCAATGGCAAGTTCCCTCTGTTATACCTATAAAAGGGGAGCCAAGATTCACAGGCTCTGCATAATTAAAATAAATGGTAGTAATTTTTTGAAAGCTAAACTTTTTTAATAAAATAATGTATTGCTGGAATAAAGAATGGGGGCTTAAAAGTGCCGCACTTACATCAGGAGGGGTAGCTAGTACTATTTTCTGAGCTACCCTTATTTCTTTTTGAGTGTGTACTCCCCTAAATGTCTGTTTTTCAAATAATAAGCTTTTCACTCGTTGATGGTAAAGGATACTATTATTATGTTGATGCATAAAATTTATAATTTTCTTAGGTAAACATTGACTTAAATCTTCACGCGCCAATAAAAAAAAATCTTTTGTTTGTTGTAAGCTATCTTGTAACACAGTAATAAATACGGCTGCAGAAGCTTGATGGATAGGAGTAGAAAGAGCCGCGAGTGCGAGAGGTTCCCAGAGCATCTTGATTAAATAAGGTGATTGTTGCTTGTTATGCAAAAACTCTAAGACTGAAATGTCAGTAAAATTAAGTACTTTAATTTTTAATAAACGATAAACAAATAGTAAAGCTTTATATTTATCTGTTAGGGTGAGGGTGCTTGTAAACAATACACTAAATACTAGCTGAAGGCGAGAAGTGTTGTATCCAGAATTTTTTAAGTGCAGCGGATGTATGGGGTGTAGCATGCGTAATCCAAAACCGTAGCGCTCAAAAGCGTCTTGTTTTTTATCGGATTGGTCAACATGAACAGTCTGTAATTCGCTTAAGATATTTTGAATACTATGGTATGCACCTGCAAAGAGATGTTGGCCATTATCTACGATTTTTCCAGAAAATTTTATCGCACGTGCTCTGCCCCCTGCTTGAGGGGTCGCTTCTAGAACATAAACTTTGGCCCCTGCTTTGGTAAGTTCATAAGCACAACTTAAGCCTGCCCAGCCGGCACCCACTACTATTACATCCGCTTCAGGCTTTATCAAAATTTTCCTGATGGGTTTGTTTAAAATGTTTATATAGCTTTTTTTCTTGATAATTAGTTTTATAAGCTAGCCATAATTTACGCAGAGGGGGCAAGCTAATACGCTGATGTAAGACCTGAAATTGGCTTTGCTCTATTTCATATAATAAGGTTTCGTAAATTTTAGCCATAATAAGTCCTACCCTTTGGCTAAATCTATCTTCGGGTGGCAATAGAGCAAAAGCCTCCTGTAAATATTGGCGAGCACGCGCTGCTTGAAATTCCATAAGAGAAATAAAGTTTTGGTTATATTGGCAACTTTGCAGCTCTTGCAGAGAATAGTTAAATTCTTTTAATTCAATTTCGGCTAAATAAACTCTATCTCTTCTTACATCTTCGCCTACGTCTCGAATAATATTAATAAGCTGTAATGCAATACCTAAGGTGCGAGCATATTCTATAGTACGAGATTGTTTATAACCTAAAATTTCAACCGCTAATAACCCAACGGTGCTTGCAACACAATGACAATACAGTTTTAAATCAGCAAAAGTTTGATACCCTTGATATTGTAAATCCATTAACATACCTTGCAAAATTTCTTCAAATATAATTTTTTTTAATTTAAAATTAATTAAGGCGATGCTAAGTGCTTGCCCAATAGGGTGCTCTGCTTTACTTGCATACACGCGCTCTAATTCTTCATGCCACCATAAAATTTTTTTTCGAGCTATGTCGGGCTCTATACACCCATCTACAATATCATCTACCGCGCGGCAGAAGGCATAGACTGCATTCATAGCTTGGCGTTGGGGTGGTGTTAAAAAAATAAAACTATAGTAAAAACTCGATCCGCTTTTAAAAGATTGTTCTTGGCAATATTGATTAGGATTGAACATAAGGGCAAGAAGTACTATTTATTAAGAAAAAATATAAATTCGAATACTACCACAATAAACTCCAAAATAAAACAATTTGATTATGCACTATAAATAATATTTACCGGTAGGTCTTTTTTTGAAAAAGTAACTAAACTAGTTAATGAGTCTTATTAAAAATATATTTGCAGGAGAAAACAATGTCATATACTCATAATATTTGCGTTCAGGCATACGATGCCTTATATCACGATTTAATTAAAACCCATGAAGAAGTCTATGCACTCATTACCAAAGATATCCTAACCGAAATCGAGCATGTAAAGCTTTTTGAAATGGAAACAATTCATTATGGCCTTTTGATTGATTTATTTATTAATTTAAAAGAATTTGAAAAAAAACTGCATCAAATACACGATGGTTTAAAAAAATTTGGCCTTATTAATACTATAGAGACACATCGCGTGCAACAATTTCCTCTTTTTGAGAAAAATTATCAAGTACAGCTTAAAAAATATCCTAAGCAACTACACCAAATACTCCAGATTTATAAAAAATTCCCACAAGATTTTTTTGATAATTTGGAACAAAATGAAGCCTTATACAATATTATTCCCCATAAAGAATTTCGTAATATGTGCAAAACTTTAGTCAAGCACTTACAAACTTTTGAATCTTTAAGGAAAGTAATAGAAGTACAAACCCCACAAGAACAAGAAATATTTCCCTCTAAGAAAATTTCGGTAAGAAGAAATTGAGTGTAAAAATAGATAGGCTATTCTTTTAAGCCAAGGCCCTTACATTATTGAAGGGCCTATATGTTAATTACATACTGTAAATTCAAGTAATTTTATTATTTTTTCCAAGACATTCCAGCCTGGTAATATAAAAAAAGCGAAAATTAATGAATTAAAGTATTAGGATTGCCTTGTATGTGAGTTACTTCTTTATTCCATGCTTGTTCCCATGCACTTACAGGGTATTCTGCATTCCATTTATGGAACAGAGTAAATTCTTGGCTTTGTAATGGAATATTATAGCGAACAGACATATACAAATAAGCCCTTGCTATTAAGCCCCTAATAGGAGCTTGTGGTTCTACTAAATGATGACGAGCATCTATTTTGATAGGGCACTTACCATATTGACCGGCAGGAAAGTGAGGCAATTCCGCAAAAGAATAATTGGAACGTGCTTGGTTAATCTCGCCGACCGCAGGCACTATATTATGCAAATCAGCTTCCATACGCTGAAAACGTACATCAATTTTTTGGCAGCATTGCCTGCCCCTGTAGGTACTGCCATCAGCCCTAGTGCATAAAAACTTGCGCCAACAGGGTAAATTTTTACCAAAATGATGTGCCGGCATAATATGTTCAAATTCAATATGTTGTGCCCGTTTGGGATATTTACCTGCCACGTAGCCGCAATTTTTCAAATCGATGTTACCATTTTCATCAAAATTACAATTGCAATAAAAAGTACTGGGATGATTTATAAATATTTTTCGAGCTACGCGCTTTGCTTCTCGAAAACTTTTAGGAGTAGTTGGTGGTGGTGCAGGTAAATAAACAAATAGATAAAACAAAACCATCAAGCTGCCTAACAATAAAGAGCAGATATTTAGAAAAGGCATGATAGCTGTGGATTGAATAAACTTTGATTTCATAACAATGAATCATAACAAAATAAAACAAGTATTCCAACTTAAAGTGATTGCTGCTTTATATTCATTCCTTTTATTTCGGCAAATACATTAACTGCTCTTGGAAATCGACTGTAACATGTTGCGGACATTGAAAACTTTGATGATGATTATACTTTTTCTTATATTTTGGAAAATCAGCACATTTTTGAAAAAAGTTTCTAAATGCTTTCTCTACCGCTTCAGCATCAAAAAAAGTATATCAGAAGTTAATTTCAAAAATTGTATTTTTATTAATCCATAGCATTGTTAATTTTATTTCGTATATGATCTTTACCAGCAATTTCCATAAACCATTTACTCTTTTAAAAATTCTCACAGGGCTTAATATTGCGAAATTTTACTTAAAAATCAAAGGTAGTGAAGGTTTGCTATTTAGCTGTAGGTCAATAATTATAGGGGATTAATGCTGGAACGCGGGAATATCGGTTAAAACTATAATAAAAAAACTTGCATTTATAATAAAAAATTCATTATAATCCAAAAATACCTAAATATAAGTAAAGGATTTTGCTTCAAGGAATGAGTTAGGGCGGTATCATTTTACGTGGAGTAAAAACTATGTTGGTAATTACTAAACGGATGTTGACACAAAATAAAACCCCACAGAGCGGTTTATGGCATAAGAAAATATTCCTATTATTATCAGGCTTATTTGAATTTAAAAGCTCTGTTTTCCTTTTATTGGTTTATAATGGTCCTCCTCCTGCCTCGTAGAGTAAATTATTAAAGTAAATTATTAAAGTAAATTATTTTATTTTTTTCATGTTCAATAGGTAACTGTTGTTGCAAGCGCAAAACGTAAATCATTGCAGCACTTTAGCTCATAATAACTGAGGAACTTATGCCTACTCTTATCCCAGCTCCCTGGCAAGATACTGCTACTAGGGCTACTACCGTTACTTTTACTAGTAATAATAAGCTTACTTCTTTTATAGTGCCTGCGCGCTCGGCACAATATCCTCATCCTAGTCCGAGCACTAGTGTCCGGGTAAATTATCACCAAATCTTAATTACTGCCGCTTGCTTATAGCTTTGATTGGGAGGGGGTTTGTCAAAAATAGCTTCTATTGGTTGATAAATATTATACTTTATCAAGTTAA
>Ga0302315_10005620_pt1 | contig 10679 bp, 8 predicted proteins | sample III_Palsa_N3_1_FD_200532 | JGI IMG/M metagenome (GOLD analysis project Ga0302315, IMG submission 200532) | Peat permafrost microbial communities from Stordalen Mire near Abisko, Sweden - III_Palsa_N3_1 | ecosystem: Environmental > Terrestrial > Soil > Palsa > Peat permafrost | place: Sweden... | reverse complement strand
TGCCCTCGTCAACCTCGGCTACCCCCGTCCCACCGCCCAGAAGGCCATCGAGACGGCCATCGAAAAGAACCCCGAAACCGCCCACGACTTCGAGACCCTCTTCCGCGCCGCCATGCAGTCCATCCGCTAAAAATAAATCTTAAAAATGTGGCGTACTTTTCGCCGCGAAATGACGTGCATTTAAGAACCACGTTTTCACCACAAACTCACCACGAATTACCATCGAAAAACCACGTTTTTCACCCAAAAAATCGCAAAACCCCCTGCAAAAACGCCTTTTTCGCTCCGAAATAAAAAGGTGCGCAAAAAATCAGACGGCCTCGAAATCGTTTGAGCGATTTCGAGGCCATAGGTTTGCAGACGGCCCGTAAGCCGAATTCTGTTTTAGACGATCATTCCTCTACGCGACGCATTACTGCGGCACTTTAGCAACCTACCCGCAGGTTTTGGCTCTCTCCCAGCAAAAGCTGTTCAAGTCTCTCCGCCTGGGCGCATCGGGCCGATACGCTCATCGCCGCCTGGAGAGGAGCGGCGAGATCCCTGCCTATTTGGTCTTGCTCCGTGTGGGGTTTACCCTGCCGCGAACATTACTGCCCGCGCGGTGCGCTCTTACCGCACCTTTTCACCCTTACCCCAAGCCACGTACAGACTTGCCGAAGCAAATCAATAACTTAGGGCGGTTCATTCTCTGTTGCACTTGCCGTCCAGATGGCTTAAACCATCCGTCCCGGACGTTATCCGGCACACTGCCCTGCGGAGTTCGGACTTTCCTCCCCCGCCCAACACCTTGCGGTCCGGGCGGCAGCGATCATCCAGCCGCCTGCAACCCCAGTGTATCCCACCCGATGAACAAATCCGCCCTCAAATCCGTACAAACCACCACGGACAGCCTCGCACTCAGGCAGTCCGGCTGATAATCTCAACCGTACCGAGTGAAGGCTACGCAATGGAGTTCAAAGAGGCCGTAAAGATCGCGCTGCAGTCCCTGTGGGCGAACAAGCTGCGTTCCGTACTGACGCTGCTTGGCGTCGTCATCGGCGTCGCCAGCGTCATCGCCGTCGTGACCCTCGTTAACGGCGCGAACACCTTTGTTACCACCAAGTTCACCAGCTACGGCGCAGACGTCTTCACTGTCTCCAAAATGCCGCAGATCATCACCAGCTCCGAGGATTACGAGCGCTTCCAGAAACGCAAAGACATCCTCTACCCCGACTACCTCTACGTCAAAGACAACTGCAAGCGCTGCGTCGGCATTGGAGCCCAGCAGGCGTCCACCGGAAAAATCGTACGCGGCACCGAGTCCGTCACCGACACCAGCATTCGGGGCTACACCGCTGAGATGCCCACATTGCAGAACCTGAACATCGTGCAGGGCCGCGGCTTCACCGACACCGACGAGGAGCACGCCTCCCACGTCGCCATCATCGGCACCGACATCCAGGACCACCTCTTCTCCGGCATCAACCCCATCGGCCAGGACCTCCGCGTCGACGGCACGCCGTACACCGTTATTGGCATCAGCGAGAAGCAGGGCAGCACCTTTGGCGCAAGCCAGGATAACTGGGTTGCGGTACCTCTTCCCGCATATCAAAAGAGCTACGGCACGGCCAAAACCCTCACCATCTACATCAAAGCCGGTGAAGCAGGCGAGATTCTCGAAAACGCTGCCGACGAGGTACGCGTTCTCGTCCGCTCCCGCCGCCACGACGCCCCTGGCGCACCCGATTCCTTCGAGCTCGACACCAACAACACCCTCGTCGGCTTCTTCAGCACCATCACCCGCTCCTTCGGAGCCGTCGCCGGCGCGATTGCTCTGATCTCGCTGGTCGTCGGCGGCATCGTCATTATGAACATCATGCTGGTCAGCGTCACCGAGCGCACCCGCGAGATCGGCATCCGCAAAGCTCTCGGCGCACGTCCCCGCGACATCATGATCCAGTTCCTCATCGAGTCCGGCACGATGGCATTGGTCGGCGGAGCCTTCGGCGTCCTCGGCGGAATCGTCGTGGCCCAGATCGTTACCATCCTCGTCGGTTTCCCCTCCACCATTGCGCTGTGGAGTGTCCTTGTCGGCCTTGTCATGGCCACCTCCACGGGCATTTTCTTTGGTGTCTATCCCGCACGCAAGGCAGCGCAGCTCGATCCAATCGTGGCTTTACGCGCAGACTAGCAACACCAGAAGAGACGAGACTCAGGAAGGCTGTTATGCGAATCGCTGATACAAAAGAGACGATCAAAATGGCGCTGGACACGCTGCGGACCAACAAACTTCGCAGCGGTCTTACCATCCTTGGCATCGTCATCGGCGTCATGACCGTCATCGTCATCTCCTCTGTCGTCAACGGTCTGAACAACAACGTGCAAAGCCTCGTCGAATCGCTCGGCTCCAACGTTCTCTTCGTCTTCCGCTTTCCCGTCTTCGGTCAGCGCCCTACTACCGAAATGCTGACGCGCAAGCAGCTCACTTATGACGATGCGATGGCAATGCGTGACCTGCATCATGTCGTCGCCGTATCACCAGCGCTGCAGTACACCGACAACACAGCGCCCGGGCGTGGCGGCACCACTGCGATCAAAGCCGGCGGAAAGAAGATGCAGAACACTATCCTTGAAGGCGATACCCCGGCTGAAAAGGAGGTCAACGACTTCGACATGCACGAGGGCCGCTTCTTCGACGAGATGGACCAGACGCGGGCCGCGCGCGTGACCGTTCTCGGCAGCGACACCGCCGACGAGCTATTCCCGGCACAGAGCGCCATCGGCAAGGAGGTCCAGGTTGCCGGGATGGTCTTCACCGTGGTCGGTGTTCTCGAGCCGCAAAAACAGGCCTTCGGCGGCGGAAAAAACCCTCAGGACAACAAGGCCATCTTCCCCATCACGACCTTCCACAGCATGCATCCGGAGCAGCTCGACTACTGGATCACCCTGAAGTACGACGACCCGAAGAACCGCCCGCTGGTAGAGGATGAGCTGACAGAGCTCCTCCGCCGCCGCCGAAAGGTCGCGAACGCAGCGCCGGACAACTTCGCTATCTTCGGAACCGACTCGCTCACCCGCCTCTGGAACCAGATCACCGGCGGCCTCTTTCTTTTGTTGTTTGCGCTGTCGAGTGTCGCCCTGCTCGTCGGCGGTGTCGGTGTCATGAACATCATGCTGGTCAGCGTCACCGAACGAACGCGAGAGATCGGCGTCAGGAAGGCGATCGGCGCAACGAAGCAGACCATCCTCGCGCAGTTCACGCTGGAGGCGATTACGCTCTGTGCCGTGGGAGGAATCATCGGCGTGGTCATCGGCAGTCTGATCGCTCTGGGGCTGCACTTCCTTCTGCCCTCGCTGCTGTCGCCGATGTGGGTCGCCGTCGCGTTTGGCAGCTCCTGCGGCATCGGCCTCCTCTTTGGCATCTATCCCGCGTGGAAGGCTGCCAACCTGAACCCCATCGAAGCCCTGCGCTACGAGTAAAGATCGAAAGCTGTGGCGGTTGATTGGGTAAACTATCAGAATGGCCACAGCGATTGAGGCGATCACAACCCTGCTCACGCTCGCCGGACTGGCCTACCTGCTCCTGGCGCTGTGGGGCACCAGAGACTTCGCCCACTACTGGCAGCGCAGACAGCTCGATGCGGCCTACGCGCCCGACGTCACCATCCTCAAGCCGGTAAAGGGAATCGACCAGCGCATGTACATCGGTCTGGTCAGCCACTGTCAGCAACAGTACGCAGGCAGCTTCGAGATCGTCTTCGGCGTCAGCAGCCTCAACGATCCCGCCGTCGCCGAGATCGAACGCCTCCGCTCGGAGTTTCCTGCGATTGCCATTCGTCTCGTCGAGTGTCATGAACGCCTCGGCACCTCCGGCAAGGTCAGCAACCTCGTCCAGATGCTCCGCGAAGCGCGCAACGAGTACGTCGTCATCAACGACAGCGACATCCGCGTCTCCCCGCACTACCTCACGCGCATCATGGCCTGCTTCGCCGACGCCCAGGTTGGCATGGTGACCGCTCCCTACATCGGCCGCACGGCAGAAAGTGGCCCGGGATTGACCTTGTGGTCCAGACTCGAAGCCATGGGCATCTCCACTGACTTTCTGCCGGGAGTGCTCACGGCGCGGAAACTCGAAGGCGGAATCCGTTTCGGCCTCGGCTCAACGCTCGCCACCAGCAAAGCCGCGCTGGCAAAGGCAGGAGGTCTCGAACCACTTGTCGAATATCTTGCAGACGACTACGAGATGGGCGAACGCATCGCCAGCGCCGGTTATCGCGTGGAGTTGTGCAGCGAGGTCGTCGAAACAACCGTGCCCGCCTACAAATTTCACGGCTTCAAAGACCACCAGCTTCGCTGGGCCCGTTCCACACGGGACTCACGAAAACTAGGCTACCTCGGCCTGGGCATTACCTATGCTCTTCCGTGGGCCATCATGACCTGCATCGCGAGCGGTCTCGCGCTGTGGAGCTTCTCCCTTCTAAGCATTGTTCTGCTGGCGCGGGTCGCCGTTGCACTGTCGGTCGGTGTCGGCGTACTGCGCGACGGTCAGGTCTTGCGCGACCTCTGGCTACTCCCGCTTCGTGACTTCTTCGGTCTCGGGTTCTGGGCGTGGAGCTTCGCCGGAGATACCGTGGTCTGGCGTGGCGAACTGTTTCATCTGCGCGACGGCCGCATCACGCCGGCTGGCTGATTCATTAGTACGGATTGGGCTGGTTGCTGATGATCTCTTTACCGCCGCTCTGGGAGATGAAGTAGGTCTTCCCGCGCAACTCGGGAAGTGGATCGCTGAGGTCCTGCCATAGAAAGATGCGCCGCGGCCCGGTCCACTTCAGACTCATCGAGGTTGCGTCTTCGAAGATCGGAGGCGCATCGGGAAAGAACGATCCGTACCAGAGGTTAGAGCTGCGCCCGTCGAGGATGTGCAGGTCGTTGCGCTGCAGATAGAAGCCAAGCGTGCTTGCGGCTTCGTACTCGCCGTGGATAACGATCAGATCGTCGGGCTTCAGCTCGGGTGCAATGGCATCGGCGAGTTGGGACGAGGTCAGCACCGGCGAAAAGATCTGCAGACCCATATGCGCCGCCAGCAGAAAGGCGAAGGTCGCGCTGGCAAGCCAGAGATTGGCCGTATGCGGTCTGTAGTCGCGGCGGCACAGCCAGTTTGCGAGTGCACCTCCGAAAAGCGCGAAGGCGGTAATCAGCAGCGGAGAGCGAAAGGCGCCCATCGCCTGAGCGTTCAGGTCGAGGAAGTGGCCGAAGGAGAGCGCGTAGTCGCCTGGATTCTGCTTCAGCAGCGAGGCGAGGTCGGTGTTCGGTCCAGGAAGATGTGAGTGCAGCACGAAGAACCCCGCGATCAGAGCGGCGATAGAGCCGAGGACCAGCAGGACGACAGAGATGCGCTGACCCGAGCGCACCAGCGGATTGGGGACCGCGAAGGATTCGGCTTCGCTGGCCTCGTCGTTCAGCCACGCTGCGATGAGCAGGATCATGGCAGGCAGCGCAGGCAGAACGTAATACTCCTGGCGCGTGGAGAGGCTGAAGAAGAGCATGGGAATCGCCGCCCACAGACCGAGCAGCAGGCGCGTACTCTCGACTGCATCCAGCGTTCGGATCGAGACACGCGGACGCAGCGTCTTGCGCCACGGAACGGTGCCGAGGGCGCGGTACAGGAACGCGCTCCAGGGCATCAGCCAGATCAGCAGAAGTCCCCAGAAGAGCACGAGAGGGACGGTGTCGTAGTCGCGTGGGACGCGCAGGTTGAGGTAACGCAGCACCTGCTCGTTGACGAAGTAGAACCAGAACCAGCCATGCACATTGCCTTGCGTCGGTAGTGGAACGGTCCAGTGACCGTGCGTGAAGCTGAGACCTCCAGGATGGCCCTGAGTCGGGTTTGCCAGGCCGATCAGGATGTGCCACGGCGCGGCAATGATAAGGAAGATGAGGATGCTGGTGATCGGGTAGAGCTGTCGCAGGCGGGTGAGTGTGCGACGCAGGCTGCGGCGCGTCAGCAGCAGATGCGCCACAACGACGAGGATAGGAAAGACGATCCCGATCAGGCCTTTGGTGAGGACGTTCAGAGCGCAGCAGGCTGCGAATGCCCAGCAGAGAAGCCAGTTTGGTGTGGTCTGCTGTTCGGTGAGCCAGTAGCAGAAGAGCGCCAGCGTGAGCCACAGACAGACGGCGACATCGGGAATGATGATGCGGGTGAAGATGAAGATGCCGAAGCTCGAGAGCAGAATCAGCGCGGCGTACAGACCAGCTCGTGTCGAACCAAAGGCGCGGCGCGCGAATCTCTCCATCGCGAACGCCAGAGCCAGCACCGCGAACGCCAATGGGAGGCGAGCGGTCTGGGTGCGGACGCCGAAGAGTTTGAAGCTCGCGGCCATGCTCCAGTAGAGGAGGGGTGCTTTCTCCAGGTAGCGGATGCCGTTGGCGTAGAGGGTGGTCCAGTCGTGTCGGACGAGCATCTCGCGGGCGACCTCGGAGTGAACGGAGTCGGCGTCGTCGAGCAGAGGCGGCGCGGCGAGGGTGAAGCTGCAGTAGAAGGCGAGCCAGAGAGCGACGAGGATCAGGCGATTGCGCGTCAGTTCGGATCTGAAGACTGAAGGAGTTGTCTGCATTGCTTGGAAAAACAGGCGAGGCTGCTGAAGCAGAGTCTACGTGAGTGGGGCAGCCCTATCAAAGAGAACAAAGTACGGTTCGCCGCCCGACTATGATGGGAGAGGCGTTGTTGTTTCAGAGCATTCCTGGGAATGGGAGTTGGGTTGAGCGATCTGGTGCAGGTTGCAGCGGCGGCGGGGCCGGCGGCGGAGCTGATCTTCGGCGACTGGTATCCGGCGATGCGGGCCGCCGAGCTGCGCGCAGGGAAGACTGCGAAGGCGCTGCTGCTTGGCGTTCCTCTGCTGCTGGGGCGGAAGACGGGCGGGAAGCTGTTTGCGCTGCGCGATCTGTGTCCGCATCGCGGGATTCCGCTGTCCGCGGGCTGGTTCGATGGCGAGACCGTGACGTGCAAGTATCACGGCTGGCGCTTCGAGCCCTGTTCCGGACAGTGCGCGGAGATTCCTTCGCTTACCAGCCACGAGACGCTGGACCCGACGAAGATTTTTGCCAGCGCGTTTCCCTGCGAGGAGCGGGATGGGTATGCGTGGGTGTATGTGCCGTCGCCGGGGACGGGGCGCGTGGGCGATGCGCTGCCTCCGGTGCCGGAGCTGACGAAGTTCTCCGACCGCTATCGCAGCGCGCACCTGGTGGCCGAGCTGCCGTGCAATGTGGACCATGGCATCATCGGGCTGATGGACCCGGCGCATGGGCCGTTCGTGCATCAGGCGTGGTGGTGGCGGAGCCGGGCGAGCATCCACGAGAAGACCAAGCACTTCGAACCGATTCCGGAAGGGTTTCGCATGTCGGCTCATGCGCCCTCCGGCAACAGCGCGCCTTACAAGCTGCTGGGGGTCTATGGCGAGCCGATTACGACGACGATCGACTTCGTGCTGCCGAATCGCCGGTATGAGACGATCCGGTGCGGGGCGAAGTGGTTCTCCAGCCTGACGACGGTGACGCCGGTGACGCCTTCGACGTGCAGGATCGATGTGTATGCAGCGTGGAACGTCTTCTACCATGTTCCATTTGTGACCTCGATCGCTACGTTCTTCGGGGCGCGATTTGTGCGGCAGGACCAGGAGACGATGATCGAGCAGGCGGAAGGGTTGCGGTTCAATCCGGCGCTGATGCTGATCGACGATGCGGACAAGCCGGCGAAGTGGTACTTTGCGCTGAAACAGGCACGGTTGAAGGGGACCGGAGAACACCCGCTGAGCGGGCCGGTGACGCTTCACTGGCGCAGCTGACACCCCTACCCCCCTGGGGGTACCCCATGTTAACTGCTTTTTTTTTAGCGACTTGTAAAAATAGCTCCCTGCAAAATATTCATTCCATAAGGGTTATGGGTAAAATCTTCTTTCTAAACGAGTTAGCTGGTTTTAGGATGGAAAAGCCCCGATTCGCTCGGGGCTTTTCTTTTTTCCTCTGTATCCAGTATAGCGGATGGAGGGGAACTGCTACGCCACGTGGATCTGGTTGATTTTAGTTGGGTTAGTTGGGTTGGGGGGTTGACAGGTTTTGGGAGTATGGGAGCTTTCCAGTGAGGCGGCAGGAACAGGCAAGAGCAACCGCAGGTCCTTCGACTGCGTGGCTCACAATGATGCCGTGAGTCACTTCGCTCAGGATGACAATTTTTGGAGAGGGTGGAGAAAAACAGACAACAGCAAGGGCAGCCGCAGATCCCTGCGGGATGACAAACAAAAAGGACAGGCAACAGCAAAGGCAAGTGCAATGGAAACGGCGACGGCTTTTTGTTGTTGCCTTTTTTGTTGTTGCCTTTCTTTTGTTGGTGGCTTTGAGGTGCGGCAGGGTCAGAGCTCGGAGAAGACGAGGCAGACGCGGCCTACGATGTAGTCGGCGGGGGACTCGTGGGTGGCGAGGGCGAGGAGCTGGACGGGGAAGTCGCGGGAGTAGGGGCGGAGGATGAGACGGCCTTCGTCGAAGTCGACGAAGCGGAGGAGGAGGGCGGCGCCGGAGCGGACGGCGTAGAGAGTGGGTTGGTGCGCGCGGTAGGGGGCCAGGGAGTTGTAATGCCGATCAAGGACTGCGATGGCTCCGGGAGAGACGAGCGGATGCATGGCAGCGGATTGTTGCGTGTCGGCGCGGATGGCGAGGAAGCGCTGCCAGTGGGCGTGTCTGGTGGAGGGCCGGGCCCGGTTGTCGTGCAGGCGGGAGGCGGAGACCTGGATGGTTTCGATGATCGAAGAGGGCGAGATGCGGGCCTCGTCCATGGCGGCGGAGGGGGAGACGACGGGGACGACTTCGATGGGATCGCTGGTTTCGGGTGGGGTGGGAGTGGAGTTGGCGTTTAGATCGAGAGGGAGGATGTGCTCGATGGAGAGTTTTTGGGAAGCGAGGACGCGGTCGAGACCTTCGAGAGAAAGGGCGCGTTTTTTGTTGAGGAAATTTGAGATATGGGCTTGCTGAAATCCAGCCTGCTGGGCGAGTCGGCTTCCGGTTAGGACGCCCCGATCGATGCGTCGGAGGAGTTCGAGACGAAGGAGCTCGTGGAGATCTTGGAAGTTCATAATGGAGGGTAACCCTCGGCGAACCATATCATTTGGCAAGGCGAACATAAAGCGAAATATTCGCTTGACGCAATAAGTTTTCGATTGAAACTACTGCTAACGAGGGATATACGGAAGTGGAATGCCTGAGGAAAGATTGCGGTTGACAGTAGTTTTGTCAAAAGCTATAACCTTGAGACTTTCCCAATACGGAATCGAAGCGGTAGAGCGACCGGAGACCTCGGAATATGGGGTGCGAGAGCTGGACTGTGTTCGGAGACGGGTGGGCGAGGAACAGGGTGATCGATTTTTCCCAAGGTACGACACCGCACGGAAGCAACGACAGATGAAGGCTGTCGCCTTGACCGACTGAACCAGCAGAGCGAAGCGGCAGGCGAACGGCGTTCCATAGCAACTTAGGCGAGCCCACTCGGCCATTGAAAAAATCGAGGCTCGCCGGGGGAGAAGTACGCTTTGAAAGGGAACGAAGTGAACTACTTGCGCATGGATTTGAAGGTATGTGAAGGGTGCGGGGCGCTTTGGCTCCGTGCGGGCTCTGACGGTGTGTACTGCCGGGGATGCGCTGGGCGACTGGCTGAATTTCCGGCACCGCGAGGCAAGCATGCTGGAGGAAGAAAGCGGCAGCATGGGCGTAGCGGGAGTTTGCGTGGCGGAAGTTTGCGAGTCGTGGGATGCACGGCGGCGGTGGGAGTTGTCGGAGGTGCACGATGAGTGCAGCTTTGGTGATTCTGCCGGCGGTGTGGGCTACGGCTGCGCCTTCTCGTGGGAAGACGCTGCCAGAGGTGGTGCAACAGAAGAAGACGGCTCCGGAGCTGGCGTTCTACCGGAAGTACACGGAGGGGATGCTGCGACGGTATGTGAGGCTGTCGATGGAGGCGGGAAGAGCGCCGTCGTTGCTGGGTCGCGAGATGTTTCGCGGGAAGGTGACGAGCTACCGAGTGCACAGCTTTGAAGATGTGGTGATCTTCGTGCATGACGTGGAGACGTGTCTCAAGAAGCTCGACGAGGGACAACAACATTTGATCCGACGGATTGCGCTGCAGGAGTTTACGCAGCAGGAAACGGCTGGTCTGTTGGGGTTGAGCCTGAGGTCGGTGCACCGGCAGTATGCGGATGCGCTGGATGAGCTGACGGAGATATTCCTGGAACGAAAACTTCTGGAGCCTGCGAAGGCTTGTCAAGAGGCTGGAAGTGCCCTGTAAAGCGTAAGTCATTGTTTTATTTGCAGTTATTTCTGTCTTGAAGTTGGCGTATGAGTTATGCGCCGGCTGTTACTCTGGAAAGGTAGCAAAATTGATACGGGAGAGCGCCTGGTGGCTGCTCTCCCGTTTACTTTTGGGACCGGAGTGACGGCGTCGGTGCCGATTTGGGATGTGAGGAAAAAGTTGTCAAGGGGTGGAAAGTGAGTTGAGGGTGCTAAGTCGTTGTTTCGATGGCGAATATTTCTATCGAAAAGTTGGCGTATTAGTTATGGTCCAACTGCTATTCTGGAAAGGTAGTAAAGAATTGAAACGGGAGAGCGCCTGATGGCTGCTCTCCCGTTTGCTTTTGGGAGGAGACCAGGTGGAACGGAAT
>Ga0302315_10005619_pt1 | contig 10679 bp, 17 predicted proteins | sample III_Palsa_N3_1_FD_200532 | JGI IMG/M metagenome (GOLD analysis project Ga0302315, IMG submission 200532) | Peat permafrost microbial communities from Stordalen Mire near Abisko, Sweden - III_Palsa_N3_1 | ecosystem: Environmental > Terrestrial > Soil > Palsa > Peat permafrost | place: Sweden... | reverse complement strand
AGATCATGAAAATGAGAGAGGAGAAGAAGAAGAAGGTCAAGGAGGTCAAGGAGCTTCCTATTGTTGACCTTCGCTCCGAGTTCTTGGGTCGTTTAGGAGAGATGCAAGAGGACGAGGTGATGAGGGCGATTGGGTTGCTTCACCTGTGGGGTAGCTGTGTTCACTTTGGGGGGTCAGAGGTGCTTGCCAAGTATCTTGTAGTTGACCCCACCTTCCTGACACAGGAGATTATGTCGTCCCTGTTTCACCCTGACATTGCCAAGATGATTAGGAACGGTCTTCTTCCCCACCACTACCTCCGTGACATCTGGCCTGGTTACATTTCCAAGGCTGAATTCCTGCTTGCCCTTATGGAGAAATTTGAGGTTTGTTTTGAATTAGGAGATCGCACCCAGCAGCAGCAGCAGCATGATTCACAGCCCCACCAACCCAAGAAAGATTTCTGGGAGAGGGAGAGTGTCATCACCAGCTACCTTTCCGAGCAACCTCTCTCATCAGATTTCAACCCAGGAGTGTGGCCTGAGGAATGTCCCCAGGGAACCAGTGGATTCAGTCGAATTTACACCTTCAACATTATTCCAAAGGAACTGGTGAGCAGGCTACTTGCTAGGTTGCGACCAAATATGAAAGAGAAAAGGGCTCTGTGGAGGTATGGACTTTATTTGGAGTGTTCGCCCTCCTCACCGGGAAATGTTTCATCGGAGAAAGTGAGAATCTTGCTGAGAGTTTCTTTGGAGAAGAATAAACTTGAGATTGTTGTTCGAGGAGCTGACAGCCCGGTCGCGAAATTGATCATCAGAATCGTGTCGCAAGAAGTTGAGACGGTCAGAAAATACTATCCTGGGATCTCGAGTGAGACCAATGACCACGAAAAGAGAGCTGAGAGGGCAAATATGTGGAGAGAATGGATTCTCTCAGGTTCACCATTATCTTTGGATCCTTTGATTTGGGTTTCTGAAGTGTCAAGGGGACACTTTCGAGTTAGCATTTCGTGGGGAAGACTTCGTGACAAGGTGATTGTCGACGAGTGTGGAAAGGAGGTCACTGTGTCGCATCCTCATTATTATGATGGCAGCCCCCACTTCTCTGACCGTCTCCGGTTAGGGTTAAGGGGAGTGGGCGAGGTTAGCTTTTCCCAGGTTTACCAGTGGTGTTTGGAAAAGAAGGAGAAAAATGAGAAAAAAGTCATGTTTTTTTTAAATTTCTTAATAAAATTCTCTGATGACGTCATACGCGATTATGACGTCATCAAAACGCTAGATCTCGGTACCTACTTTCTTCTGATACTGGTCACATAGTGGTAGCACCTTTGGATCATGAGAAAAATGGATTCGAATGCAAGGTTTTTTCACCTTCATGACATCTCTTTTTTTTTCTTCTTTTTTTTTCTTTTCTTCTTCTTCTTCTTTCAATTCTTCGTTCGACCTCTGGCGGGCCATCAATGTACACCTCCCGTCATCTCCTTTGCCATCCAAGCTGCCACCAACCCCAATCTGGCCGGAACGAGCAGGATCTTTGATGGAAACATTTCTTGGTTCGAGGACCATCTTTTTCTCCTCCACCAGCTCCTCCTCCTTTTTTTTTTTTTTTTTTTTTTTTTTTTTTTTTTTTTTTTCTTTTTTTCTTTTTTCTTTCTTTTTGCTGTCCTTCTCTTCTGCAGGCTTTGGAAGTGGCACTACCTATCAGCTGTATTTCTGCAGTGACACCCCCAGCTCTATGTGATATGATACGGGCTGCGAGGATCTCATCTTTGACCAGCCAGGATTGGACTTGTTCTTCAATGGACTATTGTGTGTCAGGGCTTTTCTCAGCAAGGCTGGCTGACATCTGCACGTGACTAGAATGCTCATTTGTGTTCCCGTGATCCGATATGGCCCCGTTCTGATGTTTCAAGGACCTCCTGGATCTGCGGTGCCCATTGGACTTTTCTTGCAACATCGTGGATGGCACATCCGAGACCTGGGCTCGAGACCAACCTGGATACGGCATGAATATGACCTCCTGAGGCTGGGGAACTCCCCCAGAGCCTGGAACGACCGCACTCTGGCCACTTGTTCTTTTCTTTTGTTCGCGATCTCGGTTTGCCCTGTGAATGCAGCTCTCAAGATCCTTTTTGTCATTTTTCAATGAACATTTCGACATTCGAACCCTTCTTTTTTCTTTCTTTCCTTCTGGCTTCATTCAGGAGGTGAAGATGAATTGTGACACGCTCCTCTGAAGCCAGGGTCTCCATTTGGACGTGGTAAAACCCACCATTTTTGATCATCTTCTTCGAGCCAGGGATCTTCAATCCCGCAACCACGAATACGGAATGGATAAATTCGAAGGGAACAGGGAGTGCTGGTCGCACGCGTCTCCGAATTGAATGGATTGGCTATCCCCAGGAGGCACTGAAGGCGAATTCATTTGCAGTCTTTCTGGATTGGAGGAATCCACCTCCCACCGCCTGCATTTTGAGGGGCACTGGGTGGACTCTCTCTGTCCAAGAACTCACCTATTTATGATACCTCTCCTTCTTGCCCAACTCTTGCGGTGATCTGAGGTGGCTGTCAAGTGAATGGTCCCATATGGATGGATTTCTATTCTCCCATTGGCTTTGATTTCATTGTGGAGCAATGGCATCTGATCCCATGCCTTCTTCAGGGAATCACGTACTCATGAAGCCCTTCCCGCCTGCCACTGCTGGCTGTGATCTGAGAAGACTGTGGGTGTGGGGGACGACAAGGGTTCAATCGAATCTCCCTGATGGATTTCTCCTCCTCTCCTCCTCTCCTCCTCTCCTCCTCCTCTTCCGCTTTATTTCTCGTGTCTTGCTCACGTAGATCCAGATGGCAGTCGAGGGGATCATGTCCCAATTGTGCTCCCCCTTGGAAAAATGGTCAGTTGAATTGACATTTGCATTTTTTTTTGATTACTCACTCCTTCTCCTTCTCCTGCTCCTCCTGCAGTGCTAGACAAGGCAAGTGTGGGACAAGGCAGGACACCTTCTCCTCCTTCTGAACCTGAACAGAGCTGTCAGGCATGAAGGCAGAGCTGACCGGTATGACTTTTCCTCCAAGATTTCGATCTGCCCTCTTTTGAATTGAATTGACCCCTCTTTCAATTGACAGGCGCCTTCAATTTCACCACGTGGCGTACACTGCTCTCCAAGTACTATGATCAGGATCATCCGTGGTGCTGATTGACAGCTGACTTCCAATGGACTTCCCTTCTCCCCCCGTTTCGTTTGCCAACTTATAAGGTACAGCATCCCCCTCCCCTTCTCCTTCCTCTCTCCCTCCCTCCTGCTCCAGGGGAGAAGGGGCTTTTATTATCGAGGCCCCCAGAGATCAGCGGGGCTTTTGGATGCCATGGGGATGGGCCAGACTCTCCCCTCCAATTCTCTGAGTCAACGACTCAAAATCTTCCCCTCCTTTGTCACCTAGATCCCTCTGTCCGCCCTGTCCTCCCTGCATCCTCCTGATGGAAGTACCAGTGAACTCTCCACGGTAAGATTGATAAGATAGCCTTTCTTTTCCAGCCCCAGTTCCAATTCTCGTTCTTTTAATATCCACATCGCCAGAGCAACGGGAGCTCTGTCTCCACCCTCCTCAGAGGCTGGCTTCCCCATGCACAGCTACTAGTGCCTTCTGATTCTTTGACACCATCGTCTCTTCAGTCCCCAGAGCCCGCTGGAGCTTCCCCCATCGACACTCCCCCACTAACCACCGAGATTGTCTTCCCGCTTCCACACCTTCTGCGGTCTGTCTTGTCACCAAAGCGGCGAAGAAATTCAGACCAGAGTCCTTTGCTGTTTGTACTGTCAGCCTACCTACCTTTGGTACCGGCCCACCATTTTTCCTGGCACGTCTCGCTGTTCGGGGGAGTGTGCCCGATGCCTTGCCAACTTCTTCAGGCAGCACGAATCCTGCTGCCCTTTTACAACCCAGTCGTCGTGGCCTCTCGGTACTGTCCCCTCTCATCCATCGCACCTCTCCCAAGGGATCCCCTGACAATTCTTTTTTTATTATTTTATTTATTTATTTTATTTCTTTATTTACTTTTATTTTTCCTCAGGAGGACCCCACCGGCGGACACCAACCTCAGCCCACCGCCTCTCCTCGCCCAGCATCCTCGGCTCATCCCTGCCTCCGAACCCTCTCAGGTGCCCTCAGTCGCCTTGCCTTCTCAGGGGTCATGTCGATTGCCATCTTCCGCTTCCTCCATATTCGGGGCCTGGACCGGCTTCTCACAACTGCAGCCCCGCTCGGCGAGGCCCCCCTCGCCACCACTGCCGCCTTGTCAGTCCACCCGGGATTCGGGTCAAAGACACCGCCGCAAAGAGCGACCCCAACACCACGGATGGCAGGCCACTCGCTGTTCACCCTTGCCTGGTTTCAATCTTGGCTGGTCATTCTCTGATCATTTCCTGCATCACCCACGATGTCTCCAACATGAACCTTGCTGTCATTTCTGAGATCTTTGAGGGAAATCTTCTTTGAGTTGACCAAAAGCCATTGATTTTTGGAATTTCATTTATTTTATTTCTTTCAAACAAAAAAATTTCTTTGATCTGAAAAACTTCTCCTGCTCCTCCTCTTTTTCCTCCTGCTACCTCTTGCTTCTTTGATCTGAACCTCTTCTCCTGCTCCTCCTCTTCTTCTTCCTTTTCTTTCGCTGCTGCTTGCAACCTGCTGTGCCTGCTCCTCTCTCGTCTTTCTTATGTAGCCTTTTCCTTTTCTTCAGAACTTTCCCCTTCTTTCATTCTCTGTTCTTGGTTGCTCCATTTGGGTGAACCCTGACAGATCTCTTGCTGTTTTGACTCCACTTTGGTCATTCTTTTGGTCTTTCCAGCATGTTGCGTCTGCATTTATCGCAATTCCCTTTCCCTTTCAAAAAAGACAAAGGGACTCCCGACCTCTTTCCCTCCTCTCGGTCTCATTCAGTCCAAGTCTAAATCCGACTGAGAAGGCCTGCCTGTCATGCCCCCTGCCATTCAGAGGAGCACTCACATCTGTTCCCACTGGCCAACTCCCGAAGGGCCTGATTGTACTCCTCCCTAACGGGTTGTTCGGAGATCTTTGGTTTTGTTACTGACCATGCCCGTGGAAGCCCTACTCTACCCATCTGTTGCCTCATGTTTCGTACAAGGGTGAGATTTCTCCCCAAGTGCTCTCCTATGGTGCGGTGACCTGACTCCCTCCTTCCTCTCATCAACAGACACGGACCAAGAGCACGACCTTGACTCAGGTCTCTGAACGCGGCCACATGACCGCACTCCGCCATCTTGGCTCACAGCACCTTTCTCTCCTTGTGGACAGCAACTTGCGTGCTCCTTGCCGGTTCGCCCCAATGCCCCGTCCTGAGATCCGCCCGGCTTCTCCCAACGGCTGCCCCGCTTGAAGGGGCTCGGTGGCTTTTGTTTGTACCCTTTTTATCGCCGAGGAATGAAAGAAGGGTTCATTTCATTTCCAGTGAATCGGGGTGGACGGTTGGATAGCTCGGGATCGACATTTGCGTTGTTGTAGATGTATGTACGTCATCCATTCACCTTGCTCTTCCCTTTGAGATCCCTCCTTGACGAACGGGGATCCAGTAGCTCGTGGTCGGAGTCGGATCCGGAGTCAGCGACCGCAGCGGCGTGGTTGATCACGGGCGTCGGGACCACAATACGCAGAAAGGGCAAGGGCGGCTGTACCAGTGTCCGAGCGCGAGGCTCCTCGCTGTCAGAATCGGATTCGAAATCGGCGTTACTGGAGGGATAGTTGGTTTCGGTTGTGAGCCTGGAACTGCTGCCGCTGCTACCACCGTTGGGGATTGGAGTGTGCCGGTCGTTGGATGGTTTGAAACCCAGGGTTGATTGCATGCGAGGTTCTCGGCGATAAATTTCGTAGGATTGAAGCAGCAAATCCTCCCCCATCAACACGGTCATCCTGTCCCACTCGGTCTTGTTCAGCCTGAAAGTAATAAAACAGAAAGGAAGAGAAATGTCAACTTAGTATCCAAAATTTCACGCCAAAAAGCCGAGAAAGACGCACAATTCAAACATCTCGGCCGCACGCTGTGCGTTCTCGCTTGGGTTGATCTTGACATAGTACTGACAACGACAGAAAGAAAGAAAGAAAGAAAGAAAGAAAGAAAGAAAGATAACGGGTGAGCCACAACAAAGCAAGCACCCAATCATCCGCTCTCCTACCCTGAGAATGGACTCCAAGCTAGTCAACATGTACGAAGCGAGGAGAGCGAATGCCTTCTCGCTGATTTCCTCCCTCAGCAGCCTCCGGTGGTGGTGAGTGATGAAGAGGTGCCTTGCCGAATGTGGACAGAGATTAGGGGCTCCAAGAGAGACCCCAAATGCTGCAAACTTCACTCGCAAGGAACGCTTGGTGATGGGAATGCCGAAACGGGTTACAAAGAGTAGAGGCGTGTGCTGAAAAGACAGAAGGTGTCGACAAATGCATGGGAGATAGATGGAGAATGAAGTTTTGTTACGGAAGGGATGGTCTCTCTGGCCACGAGGGCGCGGGTAATTAAGGCAGTGAGCTCGGCAACGAGGGGCACCTCGTCGACACTGGCTGTCCTCTTGGTCTTGAAGGTCTTTCCGAGTTTGAGCTGAAGAATAAACAATACGGAAAGAAAATGAAGGGTCACCCAGGCAGCGGCAAGAAGAGAATAACCTACAACATAGAAGTGTCCCCTCTTGACAACATCTCCAGTTGTGGCTTCGAGGAGGTTCTGCAGCCTCAGGACAATCCCGATGGTGAGGAGACCAAGAAGCAGAATCCAGAGGACCTCTGCGGCAGGAGCATTGACCGGTAGACCAGCGTAGGCGCTGCGCCATCCCTCCCTCATCCTCTCGTAGTCGAAATCTCTGTTGAGAGGAGTGAAAGGTTGGCCAGGGGTTGAAGGAGATCAGAAGTGGAGACCACCGGCTTACTTGTCCGTGGCGAGCGTGCGTCTCCACCTGACCTCGGCCGTTTTCGCGGGAATCAATTTGGCCTTGGCCTTGACGCGAGCGAGGTAGAGGTCCTTGGCAGCCTTACGAGCCTCGAAGGCGGCCATGGAGTTCGCCGTTCTGGTGGGGATGACTCGGTGCTTGAACCAAGTCTCCGCGGCCTGGCACGCGCTCAAGATCAGGGGCTTCACGAAGTCCGCGGCTTCTGGGAGCCAAAGGTCCTTGGGGGCGCGGTCGATCTGCTCCTGGCGCTTTCCTGTCTTCCACCTGTGTTGTGAAGCAGTGCAAAAGGACGTGAGGGAACCAAAAACGACGAAAAAAGGTGAAGAGCTTACTCCACAAAACTGGAGAACACCTTGATATCAGTGAGGGCGGCCTCGGTCCAGGCCTCATCCTTCACCTCCTGAACAAAGTGGGCCATTTGACGGACATAGGAAAACACGGCCTCTGCCCTTCCAACTTTCACCAAGCCAACGATGGACGTGGCCAGGTTGCGTTCCCTGAACTCTTCCTGGCGCCTCAACGCCTCCTGCGTCATGGACTGGTGTGCAGGACGTTCCTACAAAGGAGGGCAAGTGATGAAACTAAGGTACGCGCCCCAGTGGGAAAAAAAAGCGGAAAAGGAATGAGGTGGCCAACCCTGAAGCTTCCTGCGAGGTCCCCCTTCAACACCTTTCCAAACTCCTCCTCAAGCCAGTAATCAAATTCCAAGGGCGCTTTCCCAAGCCTCAGGGTCTCCTTGACGACAGGATAGAAGACTCCACGTGGCCTGTCGTCCGCAGGTATCACGATACCATTCACGGCATCCTCTTCTTCTCCTTCTTCCTCCACTTCAACTAGATTCCCCTCGCCAACCTCCTGATCTTCCTCTCCACTGGAGAAACCTTCAAGGTCATCTTGCGAGTCTTCATCAAAGTAGCTATCCATTTCTCTCTGAGATTCGAGGTGAAGGAGAAAGAGAGAGATTCAGCCACCCAAAGGCCACAATGTCCAACACCAAGAACATCACCGACTTCTTCACCCGCACCTCCCCTCTTCCTCCCCGCCCTACGGCTGTTGCCACTGTATGTTGTCTTGGTCCCTCCTAATTTACTTTCGTTTTCGGGAAATGAAAAATTCCTTTTTTTTTTTGGCGCGCTTTTTTGGCGCGCTTTTTTTTTTTTTTTTTTGTCGTAGACGTCTAGCAGCAAGCCCTCACAAGTGTCAAGGCCCCTCCAGAATCCTGCGTCTGCGCCGGATTACAGTCTTGTCCAGCCGGTGAAGCGTCAGAAGCTAGCTGACGTTTTAACACTCGACCAGGAAAAAGCTGTCCTTTCTGTGTTGTGGTTTCTGGCCTCTCCCAAGTCTCCGCTTGGATACGCATACCCGAACCAGCTTGAGGAGTACCCTTCTGGGTTCGATCTGGGTGTGACCAAGGAAGCCCATAGGCAACTATTTCAAATCCCACCCTTTTCTGAGACTGAGGGGAGGGAAATGCTGAAGAGGCCAACCGGGAACCTCGCGTCGGTGATTCACCTCACCAAGAGGATCCTGACCTACCAGAAGGAAAAGGATCCTGGCGGTGTGGCTATGGACCACCTGGAAATGATGACCCCGGTGGTCATGGAGGAGTTCTTCGCGTGGAGAGATCGAGATCTGTCCAATATCACCAAAAGAAATCAGACAATCTTGGCCCAGATCATCTTCTCGGCGGCCACCGCTGCCAAGAACACCAACCTGCAATATGTCAAATCGGTGGTGGACGAGTACAAGGCCAAGGTATGAGAGCACTCAACTTTCTCGCTGCCTTTTTCAGCCCCATTGTGTTTGTTTGCAGATAGCCCGCAGCAACAGTGAAGTCCAGACTGCCAACACTCCCGCCGCCTCCAATCTCGCGAAGCAGCGACGTGGGCGAGGCGGGACTTTGGCCGATATGGTCAGCCTGCTCCTGGAAATGGTGCAAAACTGGGTCGTTCCTCTGGAAAAGACCTTCCTGACTGGCGGCTTGAGGGCCAGGGTTGCTGACACCGACAGGGTCAATGTCTTGACTGCTTTCCTGCTGGCCTTGACAGTGCTTTGTCTCCCCCTCCGCAGAGGTGTCTATGCGTAAGAAACCTGCGGTGCTTCGACACATCTTGCGCCGTTTCTAAACTTTTTTTTTCTTCTTCTTCTTGACCCTCAGTGGCATGAAAAGAAAGGACGTCAAGGAGCAAATCGTCGAGCTAAACGGCCGGCAGTCTTACCAGATTGTGGTAAGAACAAGTCGTCGACTAATATCAAAAATATTCCATTACATTGGTTTGCAGCTGAAAGTGCGCGAGCACAAAACAGGGTCAAGCTCCCCTGTTGACCGCATTGTCCTCAATCCCGTTGCCAGCAGGATCGGCAGGCTGTGGCTCTTGGTGCGAGGAGAGGGGGAGTGGCTCTTCCACAAAAAAGGCCAGATGATGCACTCTTTCTCTACCTATTTCACCAACATGGGGACGAAAAAAGGTCCGTTACATCTCCTTTCCCGGCAAACATCAAAAAAAACAACCACATTACATCATAGGGATACCTAGATTGTCCATGCATCACATGCGTGACCTCGTGGCGTCGCATGTGTTCAACAAGTTCCCGCTCGGAATTCCGCAGATAATTCGAGTCACAATGGAGGTCGGCATGGGAGCCACCATGGGCACTTTGATGGTCAGTCTTCCCATTTAATTCTTTTCCTTCTCTTGTCCTTGAATGTCCCTTTTCTCTTTTCTCTTGTTTTCCTTTCTCTTGTTTGTGTTTTTCAGAAACACTACGTTCACCCGAGTGAAGAGACGAAGGAGGCCCAACAATCCAGGGTTCTGGCCATCCTGGACGGCTCGGAGGAGCACACCCAGGTTACTTCGGTCCACTTCCGCCCAGTGATCGAGGAGATGGCCAGCCCTGTTGAGCCCACGCCACCGAAGAGGAAGCCGAGGGAGGAATGGACTGGGACGCAGGTCAATCTTCTCCTTCGACTCTTTCTTGAATTTATGCGCACCCAGCCCCCCGGTCCGATCACCATTGTTCCCTGGACTTCCTTGGCGGGCCAATTCAACCAGGAGTCCTTGATGAGAAAAGACGGCAACCAGCTGCGATCCAAAATGAAGCAAGTATTTCATTTTATTTTCTGGCGTCGTGATCCTGATCTTGTTTGGTTGCAGAAACATACTTCATGCAGACCGTCACATGTATACTGAGGGTGCCGTAATCTGGCAAAGGTTCCAGCCGAAGTGATTCTTCTCTTCTTTGAGTAATTCTTCAACAGGACCTTCGAATTCTCCTTCTTCTTTTGAAAAAAAAAAAAAAAAAATTTATCTTTCTGTCGTATGTCTTGGTCTCGTCCACAACGTTGGCTGTCACACAGTTATGCGCAGATTGTTTTTCCTGACCACCCTCTCATCTCACGCGTCACCAGATCTCACAACCCAGGCTCAATTGTCCCACTCGCGAGTACCCCTCGCTGTAATATACTGTACACGCTAGCCATTCAATTCAATGTGAACAAAGAGAAGGAGAGAGAGCGATTTTGAAAATTTTCCTTGTCTTGATTGACGTCAGCTTTTTTCACTCCTCCTCTTTCTTCTTCCTCATTTGCTTGAATTGTGCCTTCTTTCTCCAATGATCTTACTTCCCCTAGTCTCATCTCTCTCCATCATGACTATCAGCTTGGAGAAGCGTGGCCTGATTGTCAGCCAACACAAGAAAGGCAAGACTTCAAAGGAGATTTCTGACGGCCTTGAGGTGGAGC
>Ga0302315_10005618_pt1 | contig 10680 bp, 11 predicted proteins | sample III_Palsa_N3_1_FD_200532 | JGI IMG/M metagenome (GOLD analysis project Ga0302315, IMG submission 200532) | Peat permafrost microbial communities from Stordalen Mire near Abisko, Sweden - III_Palsa_N3_1 | ecosystem: Environmental > Terrestrial > Soil > Palsa > Peat permafrost | place: Sweden... | reverse complement strand
TCTGAGGGATTGAAACGTACCTAAAACCGGCAAGGAGAAAATTAATGAATACTTTTAGTTGCACCTCTGAGGGATTGAAACTGGAAAAAGTCCGGCAACTCAACAGTGAGCCAAAAATCTTTTAGTTGCACCTCTGAGGGATTGAAACTCGCTCTCGCCTACGCAGTTAGCCACCAAGATCCGCTTTTAGTTGCACCTCTGAGGGATTGAAACCAATAACAGCGCGTCGCAACGGAGGCCGACTCGACGCTTTTAGTTGCACCTCTGAGGGATTGAAACAAGAGGGTACATCGAAAGCCGCGCAGATCGAATCCAGCTTTAGTTGCACCTTGCAGGCATTGAAACTATCTGGTCAGGTTGTTTGTGGATCAGGACTATACGGGGCCGTTGATCGTTTAGATGTAATGGAAGTCCAAGGTATAATTTGATTGCAAACGTTCCTGCGCTCCGAAGAGTTGTGATCGTGGCCTGCTCTGGTGTTAAGTATTGGAGATAGGGACGCAGGTCAATTACCCATTTTAGATCAAAACAACGTTGTTCGAGGCCAACTTCAGCAGGCGTCAAACGAGAACGCCTTCCCCCGGCTAAGAAGATGCATCTAGTGGTTCGGAATACAACCCGTCGTAACTCTTGACAAATCATGTGTGAGATCGCACAATAAACAAACATTAGTTTTTCTTGTACTCCGGAGAGTAGTCGGTAATGGCGAAGAATTCTTCAACGATGCAGGAATAGCACACCATATTTGAGAACTATTATTGGTAGGAGTTTTTAATTGGGGTATGGCAATAACACAGAAACAGATAGAATATTTTGGGGAGTCTAAAGCCGGACGCTTGCGGCGTGAATAAGCTCATTTGCCACATGACCCACATTCGCAACCTGCCAGGAATTCTGGATCAAGACGGGCTCTGGTGTGATGCGCAGGCAAAGATGCGTGGACTGACCCAGCAGGGAATTGGGCACAGCCACATAAAGGAGCGACGTGCATGTTACCCAGTATATGCCGGCCCGCGTGGTCATCTTTGTGATTATGTACCCTTCTATTTTCATCATCATTCGCCGATGCTTTACGCGATTTATCGTGGTGGAGTCGGGGGTTATACGGGCGGTCAGGGCGAGGTAATTTATCTTACGTCAAGTACGGATGTCATAGCCGCTAATAATGTTCCGTTTGTTTTTACGGACGGCCATGCAGTTCTTGCGATTAGCAGTCAGTATGATAATTTAAATGATCTAACCAAATTGGATTGGTCGGCTGTCGAGGCGACTTATTGGACAAACACAAACGAAGATGGTGATAACCAGCGCAGGAAACAGGCGGAGTTTCTGGTATACAATTTTTTACCTTGGCAACTCGTTACGGGCATAGTTGTAAAGACACAGAGCTTGGGAGAAATAGTAGCGTCACATTTGAAAGATCGAACGAACGCTCCAAAAATACACGTCTTACCAGCATGGTACTATTAATGATAGTACGGTAACCACCTTCAATGGCATAGCTATGCCGGGTTGACTCTCAGACATATTAAGGAACCAATTTGACCATGTCTCCGAACATAGTCCCCACAACTGGCAACCTTCTGGAAGCAGATGTTGAAGCACTCGTCAATACCGTAAATACCGTCGGCGTGATGGGTAAAGGCATTGCCTTGCAGTTTCGTCAAGCGTTCCCTGAAAACTACAAAGCGTATCAGGCGGCCTGCAAACGTGGAGAAGTGCGGCCCGGTCGAATGTTTATTACCTTTTTACCATCACTAACCGGCCCCCGCTTTATTATCAATTTCCCAACGAAGCGTGATTGGCGTGAAAAGGCCAAGATCGAGGATATTGAATCCGGCCTGGCAGCATTGACTGCCGAACTCCTTAACAAAAATATCCGTTCCATTGCGGTGCCGCCGCTAGGTTGTGGTAACGGTGGATTAAACTGGAATGACGTGCGTCCTCGTATAGAAGAGGCATTCGCAGACCTACCGGAAATTAAAGTACTTCTGTTTACACCAGAGGGTGCTCCGGCAGCCAATGAGATGCGTATTGAAACTAAGCGGCCGAACATGACATGGGGGCGGGCAGCGATCATCAAGCTTTTGGATGAGTACATTGTCCCGGGTTATCCAGTAACTCAGCTTGAAATTCAGAAACTAGCTTACTTCCTACAAGCGGCAGGGGCTCCTCTAAAGCTTGCCTTCAACAAGGCGCAATTTGGACCTTATGCTGAAAATCTGCACCATGTCTTACAGAGGATGGAAGGTCACTACCTCAGGGGTTACGGGGATCGGAGTCGCGAATCATCTATACACGTTCTTCCTGATGCAAGTCACGAGTCTAGCATGCTTTTAGCGGGAAGACCATCAACGTTGGAATGTATGAGGCGTGTCCATGAACTTGTCGAAGGCTTTGAAACCCCTTACAGCCTTGAGCTTTTGGCCACAGTTCACTGGCTCGCTAAAAATGAAGATGAGACGGTAGGGAACGATGTCTCTGTCGCCGTGCGTGGAGTTCAGGAATGGAGTCCGCGCAAAAAGGGCCTGTTTGCGGAAGCGCACATCACCACAGCCTGGCATCGACTTCATGATCAGAAGTGGATTTAGTACAGGCGAGTTACCCGAAGAGCGAGAGGAAATTCGGTTGCCCGTTGGACGCCTGGAGACCACCGTCTATCGGCAGGTTCACACCATTGATAAAGAGGGCGTCTTCACTTGCGAGAAACGCAATGACGCCTGCGACTTCATCCGGTGTAGCGGCCCTGCCGATCGGGAGGCGGTCACGAAAAGCGGAGATTACGGCTTCACTCTTCGCCAGCTCGATCGTCGCTTCGGTGGATGTAAAACTGGGCGCCACCGCGTTGACCCGCACACCGCGGGAGCCGTACTCAAGCGCCAGGGAGCGCGTGAAGTTCGTTACGGCACCCTTTGCCGCATTGTAAGAACTCATCCCCCAATCTCCGCCCAAACCGGAAACGGACGAGACGTTGATGAGTGATCCCTTCGTCTTCAGGAGATGAGGTAATGCTTCGCGTGCTCCGAAGTAAACACTATCTAGATCAGTGGCCAGCACGTTGCGCCAGTCTTGGGTGGTGGTCTTCTCAAAAGGACCAAAGATTGCCATCCCAGCGTTATTGACAAACACGTCCAACTTTCCAAATTTCGTTATTGTGTCTTCAACAAGGCGCTTTACATACTTCTCATCAGACACATCGCCAGGGTGAACGAGTGACTTTGCCAAATCGAATCCCGCGATGGTTTCCTGCAGTTTGTGTTCACGTCGCCCATTCAGTGTGACGGATGCGCCTTCATTCAGAAAGCGGCGTGCTGTACCGGCACCAATGCCAGAACCCGCCCCTGTAACGATGACTACTTTATCTTGGAATCGATTCATGATGCTGTAGTATGACCCGGCGATTAACAATTGAAACTTCGAATTAAGCAGGTGTCGGGCAGGGACGCACCGACCTACGATAGGATTGCGGAGCCCACCTCCCTACCCCCTCCGCTTCGCGGCAGGGGGACAGGAAGGGAGGCCGGATTGCGCATGGCGGTTTACCCGGGTGGTGGCGGGGACAGGGCTACGGAGGCTTCGCTGGTTAGGACGCGGAAGGTGAAGGTTTCCTGGAGATATAGCGTCACGGCGGAGGCTGTGTGGCTGAGATAGCCGATTGAGATATCCTGGCCGATGTTGAGTTCGAAATCTCCGCCTCGGGTCGTTAGGACAAAGGCGCCTTCGATTGCGGGCGCCCAGATAATGTTGCCGTCGACGATGCGCTTGATGTGTTCGAGGACGGGGTATCCGTGATCGCGGGTTTCGGCGAGCGCGGTATATTCGTTGGCTCCAAGCAAGACTGAATACGGGCCGTTTACGCCGACGAGGCGCAGCTGGCTTAATGCGTGCGCTACGGCGTCGGGATAATCACGTACGTCCACGGGAAGCGTCTCGATTGGATTGCTGGTGCCCTCTCGAACGCCCTGTATGTTCGCTTCCTTGTATCCGTTGAAGATGGCTCGGTCTTCGGCAAAGGCGAGTTTCTGGGCGGCGTCTTTCGCGGGCTGCCAGTCGGAGTCGTCTGATCCGCGCTCCACATCGTCAATTGTCCGACGAGATAGCTCAAAGGGCACCCGCAACTCGACGAGGGGCTTGACTTCGCGCTGGTTTGCGATGATGCCCTCTGCGGGAGCGGAGATCGACTTCAGGTGGCCGGTGGCGACTGCCGGCAGAGCAATGCCGCCGGGCGAAGGTACGTCCACAACCCGGCGACCGGCGAGGTACCGCTTTAGCGTCCTTGTGGTCTCTTCCTCGATCTGCGCCCAGGCAGAGTCCGAGATGGGCGCCAGTTCCCGATGGAGGTTATTCATGCTTCTCTCCTTTAAGTGATCCTATATTGAGTGATGTATCGCGCACGCCGGCAGGCGCAGATTGGCTGGAGGCCGGCGGTGTATCAAGTGCTGTGGAGACAGGCTCGTCCGTGCTGATGTTATCGAGAAAGGCCGCCGAGGGCACAAAAAACAAGCTACCCGTAATGGGGCGGCTGAAATCTAACAGACGGTCGTAATTGCCGGGAGGTCGCCCAACAAACATGTTTTCCAGCATTTGTTCCGTGATCCGGGGAGATCGACTGTAGCCGATAAAGTAGGTTCCGAATTCTCCGTGGCCGGGTCTGCCGAAGGGCATGTTGTCCCTTAGAATCTTGACTTCTTTTCCGTTCTCTTCGATGACTGTCAGGGCATTGTGTGCGAATGCCGGCTTTTCGGCGTCACTTAACTCGATGTCGGAAAGTTTCCTGCGTCCGATGATGCCCTCCTGTGTCTCAACTGTGAGAGCATTCCATCCCTTCATGTCGTGAAGGTATTTTTGCACGATGACGTAGCTGCCCCCTACAAAGGCGGGGTCTTCGTCCCCTACAACCGCAGCTTCCCGAGCGGCGTCGCCGCGCGGGTTTTCCGTGCCATCGACGAATCCGACGACATCGCGAGCATCGAAGTAGCGGAAACCGTGAACCTCGTCGGCGACCGAAACTGCGTCTCCAAGGGCATCCATGATCTGAGTGGCCAGTTCAAAACAGAGGTCCGGACGTTTGGCTCGAATATGGAAGAGGATATCGCCTGGAGTGGAGACGGCGTGGCGAGCTCCCGAGCGGATCTCTCGAAAGGGATGGAGTTCCGCGGGACGAGGCGAGCCAAAGAGGTTGTCCCATGCGTCGGAGCCGATTCCAACGACACATGTCAGGCCCGCTTCGACGTCTCGAAATTCAACGGCGCGCACCAGTCCTGCAAGATCTGCAAAAAAGGATCGGAGGTCCCTGTAGTTGTCCTGCTCGGGTCTGATGCAGACAACCAGAAAGATCGCCGAGCGCGTGAGCGGACCGACCACAGGCTGTGGAAGAACGATGTCATTTAGCGGCTTGGGGGTATCCATCTCTTCAATCTCTATCCGCAGTCATTCTCAATTCTGAAAAAAGTATAGCACACTGGAGACTTGAAGGGTGCATAGAAGGATTACGTATCGACGCCGGTAAATACTATGCTTATGGATTATACAGTCGTTTTAGATACAGTGACGGAACAGAAAGTCGCGGCGTCACGGCGGCGGACTACCTTTAGCAAGATCTCACAGGAGATTGGCGAACTGCTTGGGTTTTCGTGGACGTTTGTGAAGGAACGGCCCGGACTACGCACGGATGGCTGCAATGTGGCGATTTACCGGAATGAGACGGGGGATGGCGAAGTTGAGGTGGGCGTTCAGGTAGTCCGGGCGTTTGAGGATACGGAGGGCGACTTCGATTGCTTACGCGCAGATGTGGACGGATATGCTGGCGGCGGCAAGGAAAGAATATCCAGACGATCTTGCAGATTGGAAAAAGGGCCAGAGCAGTACAACTACCGGCAACTGGTATAAGCGTCCTCCGCCAACAATGCCGATCGAGCGTGTTTTTGATACGAAGGACGATGGCAAGATTCAGCGACTGACGGATAGGCAAGCGGCGGACAGTTTTAATAAACTGGGCAAGCAGGCGGGTGACGAATGGGCAACCGGACTCGAATTGTCGCGGGAGAAAGGGCAGAGAGCTGAGGCGGAAAATGTCTACGCCTGGGGTCTGCAGTTGCTGTTCCGAGCACAGAACGGCCAATTAGGGACGGTAGTGCCTGGAATTGCAGTGCTTTCCAAGAACAGCGATAAGCCGATGCGTCTCATTGGCGCCGCGATCGCCGACGATCCAAACAATGCGCAGAAGTGGCAGGCGCTCGGAGACTTTCTCTATTTAGGCCGCGGAGGCGAGTTCGGAGCATGGATTGATAGCTCCGCCAAAGTGGCTCCTCTGATAAGGATTCTTGAACCGTTCTCTCGATTGGATATACAACGCAGGAGAATGTATACAAACAGCTCGGAGACACGGTGATGGAAGCGCATGCAGCGAACGAACATCAACAGTTTAAACAGCGTGACGATGCTTATCGAAAGAAGTTAGGGACTTCACTTCAATCCAACACCGGGCTACAATCCACGTTCGACGCGTATTGAGAGGCAGTACTTCAGTGGTATGCCGCCCCCTCATCACAATCTTCTCCCACATAAGGTAAGAGGCCGCTTCGCGGCAGGGGACAGGAGAAGACCCCCTCACCCTACCCTCTCCCGCCATCGGAATGGGGGAGAGGAGAGGACGAAGACCTCCCCTAGCCCCTCCACTTCGTAAAGGGGAACCAGAAAGGGATTAGTTGGTGCGGGGTTTCATTAATTTGGGGCCGTAGCTGGCCCATAGGTAGGAGCCTACGACTAGGGCGCCGGCGATTACCTGGGCTACAAGGGTTATTGTGTCGGGGAATACGGAGAACCATACGCCGGCCCAATCCGGGATGTTGATATTGAGCGGGTGGCTTGGGAGCCAGCCGGCTTGCTGCATTTCCTGGGCTTGTTCGCCTACCATGACGAGGAGCACGACACCGAGCAGGACGCCGGTGACGATGAGCATCTTCTTGTAGGGGAGCTTTTTGTGTCCGGCGAAGGACAGGGCGGCTACCATAAGGGTTAATCCGAGGCCGATGGCTGCGCCTTCGAGGATGACCATGTTTCCGGCTCTGAGGCGAAGGTTCTGCAGGAAGAGGACGATTTCGAAGCCTTCGCGGTAGATGGCGGCGAAGCCTAGAAGCGCGAGGCCCATGAAGGTTTTACCGGCGGCGTCGTTGGCGGACTCCATCAGGTCTTTACGGCGCTCGTTCAGTCCGGAGATCCAACCTGTCCAGTAGATCTTGTGGAAGAACCAGTTCATGACAACGAGGAGCACGACAATGGCGAGCATTCCGGTGGCTGCCTGGATCTTAAGCTCGGGGGCGCTGACATCGGAGATGATTGCGACGACGATGAACCAGGTGGCGAGCGTTGCGGCAAAGGCGGCGACTGCGCCGATCGGGACGGCTTTCAGGTAGTCTTTGTTGCTGCTGCGCGCCATGCCGGCGGTGACTGTAGCCAGGACGAGGATGGCTTCCAGTCCTTCACGGAATACGAGTACTCCGGCACTCATGACCATTCCGAAGTGGCTTAAGCTGGGGGTGGTGGGATCGGGGTTTCCGTGGGCTGTCACTGCCTGCCACACGAGCACTCCCACAACGAGCGCGATAGCTAAAGCAATTACAACAGGCTTTATTACGGGCATTTGGAACCAGCTTGTCCGCTTCACGGGTGAACCAGGATTGAATACTGAGGCGCTCATAACGATTTCCCACTCATAGACGCCTCAGTTCAAAGATAGTTCATGAAGCGAAGTTTCTATATCCGACGTATTTGGTCTACGACTCTTTTTATCGGATACAGAATACCTTTAGCCGACGAGGATGTCAATAGTGTTAATGATAAAAATTGTTGCAGATGTTCCGTGTGACGGGCGCGGAGCACCCAGCAATGGTCTGATCGCAAACTTCTGAGCCAGGCTGTGTGGACGGATAGTTGTGTATCAGTTCGCAGCCTGTGAGCTCGGAGCTCTGCCAGATGGTGGTTGGAGTCAGCCATTTCGCGTGGCCGTCGAAGAAGGCTGAGTTCATGCCTCCCTGATGCCGGCTTGCCATTTTGACCATGCCGGTGGGATAGCCTGCTTCCGGAGCCAGACAGGCTGGTCCGGTGTTGACGTCGCTGCCCGCCTGACACTCGTCGCCGTCGAAGGGCTCCATCCAGGTTTCGCTGTTGGCTTTCGTTCCCGTAGTTCCTACTCCGTTGTCGACGAAGGACCACTTTTCGGTAATGACGATGGTTTCCGTGGGATCATCGATCTGAGCGAGGGTGAGATCTTCGGCGGTGTCCGAGGCGACGAAGGATCTTGGGATGGTGAGGTTGCCCTGGGCATCGGCGCTTAGCGGAGGGTTGGCGTCGCTGGGGCACTTGTACACGCCGACGGACTTCTCATACGGCATCAACTCATTCCACCACTGCGCCTGATCGTAGGCGATGGGGTTGGTCGTGGAGTTGATCCATGCTCCGGAACGGGTGGTCGTGACTGCCGTGGACGATTTGCCTATACGGTCGAAGAGTCTTTCGTCATAGTCTTGCACATACATCTGGACGCCTGTTGCGATCTGTTTCATGTTGGAAAGGCAGGAGATCTCTCTGGCTTTCTCGCGAACTTGAGCGAAAACGGGAAAAAGTATAGCCGCGAGAATCGCTATAATTGCTATCACAACGAGGAGTTCTATAAGAGTAAAGCCTCTTTTGTTTTTGGTGTTCAATTTCTATGCCCTCTAATACCGACTTATTTAGTCGGAGACTATTTTTGTCGGGGATAGGATAGCATTTTGAAAACGGGTTTGTCAAGATTAGAGGAAATTAATTTTCAAAAAAATGGCCCTGTTTTCGCGGGGCGAAGCCCATTAGCGCGGCCCGGTGGACGATCGTTTAACGAGGGAGACGGGCAAGACATTGATTGAGTTGCCGGCCTCTCCGCCGTCGAGCATGGAGAGAACCGCGTCTATGGCGGCGCGTCCGATCTCTTCAAAGGGAACCGAGATACTAGTGAGCCCTTTGTGGGCTCCTTCTATAATGTTGTCCAGCCCAGTAATGGACAGATCTTCAGGGACTTTTAGACCGCGTTCCGCAGCCAGCCTCCAGAGCCCAAGTGCGAACAGGTCGTTGGCGCAAACTACGGCAGTCGCTCCGGAAGAGAGCACCTGGGCTGCAAGAGGTCTTGTTTCTTTACCTATCTCGTCCTGACCGTCCAGGAAGCCCCAGAGGTCTCCCCAGGTATCGCCCCGCGCAATGAATTCGAAGTGGCGCGGGCCGAAGGCATCGAACATGGCGTTGCGGTAGCCGCTGAGGCGCTCGTCGGCTTCTTTGTTTCCAACGGGTCCTGCAATGTGAGCAATCTTTTCGTGACCGAGGCCAATGAGGTGCTGCACGGCCTGCCGGGTGCCGTCGCTGTTATTGCCGAGGACTTTGCCGACGCCTTCTGGCGGATCGGCGCTGTAGCACTCGACGATTGGGATCTTGCGTCGAACCAGGGCTTCGGAGATTTCGCGGCGGTTTTCTCCGACAAAGATAAAGCCGTCGCATCTGCGGTCCAGGAACTGTGATTCCGATCCGGGCTTAACCCAATCTGGCTCGGAGCGAAGAAAAATCGTAAGGTCGTGGTCGAGTGCTTTGGCCCGGCTGCACATGCCTTTAAAGGTTGGGTATCCGACGGCGCCCTGCATTTCCTGAAGAAATACGATGCCGATGGCGTTTGTGCGTACGTGCCGGTTCTGGGCTGAGGTGCGCACGGGGATGTAGTCCAGCTCGCGGATGGCTTTGAGGACTCGTTTGCGAGTTTCCTCTCCCATCTGCCCAGGGGAGGATCGCAGCACGTTGGAGACTGTCATTGGGGACACTCCGGCGAGTTGCGCTACCTGCCTGATTGAAGCTCTAGTCGTCATGCGAACTGTATTCCTTGTCAGCGAACCGTCATTACTTTATAGTAAAATCATATGATAACAGACGTGAAAATTGCTGTCAATGGACGGTGCATTTAATACTCCAACCGACGACCATGGAGCGGAAGGTGTCCCAGCCGTCGGCGGCGACGAGGACTACGTGGGGGACTACGAAGGCTATGAAGTACCACATGATCCAGAAGTGCCATTCGCGGGCTGTGTCGTAGCCGTGGAAGAGGCCTTGGAGCCAGGCGAGGGTTGCGCCTTTGTGGAGGGCCCAGCCGCTGGCGACGATGAGGAAACCGGCGATGGGCATGGAGAAGTAGGCTCCGCGCTGGAGGGCGTTGTACTTGGTTTCTATGTGCGGATGGGGCCAGGGTTTGTGCGCGAGTTTGGCGGGAAGCAGGCCGATGTAGTATCGGATCATGGCGAAGGCTTGCGCGGGGTCGCTTGGTCTGGGGAGAAGGGCTTTGTATCCGCCGCCGAGGATTAGTCCCAGGACATAGAGCACTCCGTTGGCCATAAAGAGATAGGCGAAGAGCCAGTGCAGGTTGAGGGCTGTTGCGAGTTCTCCGGTTCCGAGGCTGAAGTGGTTGTAGAACCAGTCGGGAGGGCTCGGGTAGTTATGCTGGCCGGGGACGTGCTTGCAGACCCAGATCCCGATGGACGCGAAGTAGTCGGTGGTTTGATCGGTACTTGGTTGTCCTGTGGAAGGATCTACTGTGGCGTAGGTTTGCGGGGCATGCTCGAAAACGGGGGAAGCCCAGTAGATGGAGAGACCGGTGACGGTGAGCATGAG
>Ga0302315_10005617_pt1 | contig 10681 bp, 10 predicted proteins | sample III_Palsa_N3_1_FD_200532 | JGI IMG/M metagenome (GOLD analysis project Ga0302315, IMG submission 200532) | Peat permafrost microbial communities from Stordalen Mire near Abisko, Sweden - III_Palsa_N3_1 | ecosystem: Environmental > Terrestrial > Soil > Palsa > Peat permafrost | place: Sweden... | reverse complement strand
GGCTGGAGGGTATTATCCCTGCACTGGAATCGGCGCATGCGATTGCGGCGCTTGGCCAACTGCAACTGAATGAAAAAGACACCGTCGTCCTTTGCCTTAGCGGGCGGGGGGATAAAGATATGGCGACATATATGCGGGCGATGGAGGAGGGGCTTGATCATGAATAGGATTAAGGACCTGTTTGCGAAAAAGAAAAAGAACGTACTGAGTATATATTGTACGGCGGGGTATCCGCGGCTGGACAGCACATTGGAAGTCATGAAAGCCTTGCAGGACAATGGCGCCGACATGATCGAACTGGGCATGCCGTACAGTGATCCTTTGGCGGACGGACCGGTTATCCAGGTCAGCAATGGTAAGGCGTTGGCTAACGGGATGACCATCGACACTTTATTCGATCAGTTAAAGGGTTTCAGGTCGTCGATCAAGGTGCCGGTCTTGCTGATGGGATATATGAATCCGGCATTACAGTATGGCTTTGAACGTTTTTGTGCGGCGGCGGCGGCTTTAGGAGTGGACGGACTGATCCTTCCGGACCTGCCGATCTATGAATACGAGACTGAATACGGGGCCATCATCCGGAAATACGGGCTGGATTTTGTTTTCCTGGTTACGCCGGAGACTTCGCCGGAGCGTATCCGCCAGGTGGATGCGTTGAGTACGGGCTTTCTGTATGCGGTGTCGTCTTCTTCGACGACGGGCAAGAATAAAGACCTGAATGAGCAGCAGGAATATTTCAAGCGATTGGAGGGGATGGGACTGAGGAATGCGGTACTGGTAGGCTTTAGTATACGGGACAGAGTGAGTTTTGAAGCGGCGTGCCTTCATACCAATGGGGCAATTATTGGAACGGCGTATATCCGGGCGTTGGAGAATGTGGGGGCGGCGGGTGATGCTGGTGCCGGGGCGGCGGATATTGCCGGAGCCACTCAAAAATTTCTTTCAACTATTCTGACATGAAGCTGGTCATCATCAAATATAATGCGGGCAATATCCAATCGGTGCTCTATGCGCTGGAGCGGATCGGCGCAGAGGCTGTCGTCACGGATGATGCGGCGGAAATCCGGTCGGCGGATAAGGTGATTTTTCCGGGGGTCGGCGAGGCGAGTACGGCGATGGACTATTTGCGTGACCGTGGATTGGATGTATTGATCCGAGAGTTGCGGCAGCCGGTGCTGGGGATTTGCCTGGGCATGCAGTTGATGTGCAGCTACAGTGAGGAGAACGATACGGAGTGTTTGGGGATTTTTGGCGAGAAGGTGAAGAAGTTTGAACCGGCGGCGGGGACGGGTTTTGCGGCGGGCGGCGGCGGACGGGCGGGGACGGGTTCCGGCGTGGCGACGCTCAAGGTTCCACAGATTGGATGGAATAATATTTATGATTTGCGGACGCCGTTGTTTGCGGGGGTAGCGGAAAATAGCTATTGTTATTTTGTGCATGGGTATTACGCCTCGCTGGGAGATCATACTGTGGCGACGACCGATTATGTGCAGCCTTATAGTTCGGGACTATACAGAGACAATTTTTATGGGGTGCAGTTCCACCCGGAGAAGTCAGCACAGGCGGGAGAAAAGATCCTCAAAAATTTTATATCCTTATGACGAGGCATATACAAATAAAAGAAGTTGACCTGGATACTGTATGGAAACTGAGAAGAGAGGTATTGTATCCGGAACGAAGTATTGATGGAGCTAAATTAGAGAATGATCAGGCAGGCACTCATCTGGGGGTTTATATAGAGAATAGACCGATATCGGTCATCTCCTTCTTTAGAGATGGAAATGTCTGTCGGTTCAGGAAATTTGCCACGCTGCCGGCATACCAGGGTAAAGGCTATGGCAGTTTATTGTTGGAACACGTCATGGAGTTGGCCGAGTCGGCATCGGCTGCCAGCATATGGTGTAATGCAAGGGCTACGGCCCAAAGCCTGTATGAGAGGTTTGACATGAAGCCGGTCGGAAATCCGTGGGAAGAAAAGGGGTACACCTATATTAAAATGGAAAAACAATTCAGCTGATGGAGATCATTCCGGCTATAGACATTATCGACGGGAAATGTGTGCGGCTCACCCAGGGTGATTATTCGCAGAAGAAGATCTATAATGAGCATCCGCTGGAAGTAGCGATGGCCTTTGAAGATGCGGGGTTGCGGCGGCTGCACCTGGTGGACCTGGACGGCGCCAAGGCGGGCAAGGTGAAGAACTGGAAGGTGCTGGAAGCATTGGCGGGGAAGACTTCGCTGGTGATCGATTTCGGCGGCGGTATCAAGACGGCAGCGGATGTGGACATCGTATTCAATTCAGGGGCGGCGCTGGCGACGGTGGGAAGTATTGCAGTGAAAGACGGGGCATTGTTTGTCAGTTGGCTGGAGGAATATGGGGCGGAAAAGTTTTTGTTGGGGGCAGATGTCAAGGATGAGAAAATAGCTGTCAGCGGATGGTTGGAGACGACCGATCGGTGGGTGTACGATTTTATCGGGGAGTATATGGAGAAAGGTGTCCGGCAAATATTTTGTACGGATGTGAGCAAGGATGGGTTATTGCAAGGGCCGTCGATAGACCTGTACAAGAATATCATCGACAAATTTCCTGACCTGTATTTTATTGCCAGCGGCGGGGTCAGTGGCATGGACGATGTGCGGCGGCTGGCGGAGATCGGCTGCAAGGGGGTGATCATCGGGAAGGCGATCTATGAGGGGTTGATTACATTGAATGAAATTTCGGAGTTATGTTGACCAAACGCATCATACCCTGTCTGGATATTAAGGATGGCCGTACGGTGAAGGGTATCAATTTCGAGAATATCCGGGATGCCGGCGATCCTGTAGAGCTGGGTGCATTGTATGCACAGCAAGGGGCGGACGAGCTGGTGTTTTTGGATATTACTGCCACTAATGAGAAGCGTAAGACGCTGCGTGAACTGGTCAATCGGATCGCGCATCATATCAATATCCCTTTTACAGTGGGCGGAGGTATCAGCAGTGTAGATGATGTGAGCCTTTTGCTGCAGAATGGCGCGGACAAGATATCCGTGAATACGTCTGCCTTCCGGCGTCCGCAGCTGATCGAAGAGTTGGCGCGGGAGTTTGGGAGCCAATGTGTCGTGCTGGCTATCGATACGCGACAGGAGGAAGACGGGGAATGGTATGTCTATCTGAATGGGGGGAGGGTGCGGACGGATACGCGGTGTGTTGATTGGGCGAAGGAGGGAGTTGACAGGGGTGCGGGGGAGATCCTGCTGACGTCCATGAACAATGATGGTACGAAAAAGGGATTTGCGCTGGATATCACCCGGCAGCTGGCGGGGATGTTGCCCGTGCCGGTGATTGCGTCGGGCGGAGGAGGGCTGCCGGAGCATTTTGCCGGTGTCCTGGGGCCGGGCGGGGCCGATGCGGCACTTGCTGCCAGTATCTTTCATTTTAAGGAAATAACTATTCCGGAATTAAAGGGATATTTGCAAACGCAAGGGATTGTCGTAAGATTGTGAATTTTATTAATATGAGGATCGGGGGTAGAAGCGGGGGGAAAGTTCGCATTTTGCGAACTTTGAGAGTGGGAGCCGGAAGCGCCCGAAGGAAACTGATCATTTGTCGAACGATTAAATGAACCGTCTGTTATGTCAACATTATTAGAGGTTAGTTTTGAAAAATATGCTGATGGGCTGGCCCCGGCGATTGTACAGGATGGCACGACGGGGAAGGTGCTGATGCTGGGTTTTATGAACCGGGACGCCCTGGACAAAACGCAGGCCGAAGGGAAGGTTACTTTTTTCAGCCGGTCGCGTAAGTCATTGTGGACCAAAGGTGAGGAAAGTGGTAATTTTCTCCTGGTGAAGGGCATCGCAGTCGATTGCGACCACGACACCTTATTGATCAAGGCGCAGCCGCTGGGCCCGGTTTGTCATACCGGCGCGGACACTTGCTGGGACGAAAAGAACCACCGGGAAGATTTCCTGGCCAGCCTGGAAGAGGTTATCGAGGAGAGGCGGAGGGCCTCCAGTCCGGATGAGTCTTATGTAGCCAAGCTTTTCAGTAAGGGGATCAATAAGATAGCTCAGAAGGTCGGGGAAGAAGCTGTAGAACTCGTCATTGAATCGAAGGATCATGATGATGGTCTTTTTCTGAATGAAGCGGCGGACCTTTTGTTTCATTACCTGATCCTGTTGAATGCAAAAGGGTATAATTTACAGGATGTGACGGCTATTTTACAGGAACGACATAAAAAATAAAATAAGGATATGAAATTATTTCTTGCGGTGATACTGTTATCTCCAATGATGGGCCTGGCGCAGACTGCCGATCAATTTACGATTACCGGTCATGTCCAGGGGTTACCCGAAAATTCGGGCGTTTGTGTCATCGATGTCTCGAATGCGACGGATACGGTGGCCCGGTCGACGGTGAAGGGAGGTCAGTTTGTGCTGAGTGGTCATGTAAGCGAGCCCAATCTCTATGAGGTCAATTTTTTGGCCGTTGGAAAGAAGGTGCCTTTATTTATCGGCAATGACAAGATAGACCTGACGGGGACTATCGATGACATGAAGGACCTGAAGGCGACCGGATCACCCAGCAACGATGATTTTGTAGCGTTTCAGGCTCAGTTCAATCCTTATTTTTCCCGGCTGAATGTAGTGATGGGAATGGCCAATGCGGCAGGTAATGGCGCTAATAAGGATTCTCTTTTTCGTAATTACAAGCGGCTGACGGATACCATCTTTACTGTACTGGATGGCTTTATCGGTCAAAGGCCTTCTTCGTATGTCTCCCCGTTCCTGCTGATCGTGGTCAACCAACTCTCGGACGATGTGATGATGCAGGAGAAGAGGCTGCATTCGTTGTCACCCACCGTACAAAAGGGATATTATGGTCAATATCTGCAGAAGCAGCTGGATGACGCCAAGGTAGGCGCTATCGGCACGGATGAGATCGATTTTACCCAGAACGATACGTCGGGGCATGCGGTAAGCCTGTCTTCCTTCAAGGGCAAATATGTACTGGTGGATTTCTGGGCCAGTTGGTGCGGCCCCTGCCGGATGGAAAACCCCAACGTTGTCTCTACTTACAAGAAATTCAAGGATAAGAACTTCACTGTATTGGGCGTCAGCCTGGACAAGGCTAAAGACCCGTGGGTCAAGGCTATCAAGGATGACGGTCTTGCGTGGACGCAGGTCAGTGACCTGAAATACTGGTATAATGACGCTGCCGCGAAATATCATATCCAGGCGATTCCCCAGAACCTGCTGGTCGATCCTAACGGCAAGATCGTAGGCCGTAACCTGCGTGGGCCGGACCTGCAGGCCAAGCTGTGTGAATTGCTGGGATGTAATTAAGACGGACCCGCTTGTGTTCTGCGAGTCCGTCTCTGCTAACTTGCGCCAGGATCTCCAGGGGATGAGGCTGAGGGTTGTTTTTAGTTGATATCTTTTCCCTGTTCCAATACGGGTATCATCTTTTCGATGTTGGCTTTGTTGATCGGGTCATTCGCCGGTACAATCGCCTCTGCTTTTTTCATATACTCCAATGCCTTCTTATATTCTCCATTGGCGGAATATCCTCTGGCCAGGCCCACGTTGGTCATCATTTCGTTGGGATGTTTGTCGTAATTGAACTTGAAGGTTTCGAGAGCTTCTTTGGATTTTTTCTCTGTGAGCAATTGCCGTCCGTATACATGGATATCTGCCATAGTGCCCAACGGTAAGGCCAACTTCATTATACTGTCAGCTTTCGCGGTGTTGCCCTGCAGGTTGAGTATCTGGGCCTTGGCGCTAAGGCTGGCGAAATTCCGGGTGGCGGGATTGTCAGCTATCTGACCGGCCCATACCAGACCTTCGTCGAGATCGACGTTACGTTGGGCGCAGAACTGGGCTGCCTGCACCCAGGGTTCCCAGGTAAACCCTTTGTCGCTGCGAAGTTCGCGGCGAAAGGATTCCAGTTGGGTCTTGACATAATCGACCTCTACTTTGAAGGGGATGCTGAGCTTTTCCCATTCGAGGGCGATCGTTGCGGAGTTTTCTTTCTGGTCCGTAAATTCATATTTCAGCCTTTCCACTTCTTTGTCCAATGGTACGGGCTGTACTTTTACCCGTAGCACATCTTCTTTCGGGTCGTAGGTGAAACTGCCCCAGGAAGTGGAGTTGCGGGAGAAGATGAGCGTACTTCCGGCGGGATCATAAACAACGAAGAAGCCATATTTCCCGGCTGTCAGTGGCTGACCTTCTACCAGCACATCCGTTGTGAATTCGATGGTGGTATTCTCGTTGGCTCCGGCCCGCCAGGGAACGGATTTGGCAGCGCCGGAACCGATCTCGGCATACCCGACGGGCACGAGCTGGCCCCAGATTTTTCCTTCACGACCTTTGACGCCGGGACGACTGTAGTGGATGGTAACATCGGTGATGCCTATTCGCTCGGTTACAGAGGCCTTGTAATTGCCGCCGTCAGGCAGGGCGGAGAGCTGGGCGTGAGCGAAAGAAATGAAGAGGAGATGAAGTACGGCTGCGAGCATGCCGATTCGATGACTTTTTTTCATATCAATGTTTGTTGAGGTTAATGAAGACTGTTAGCAAGTCAAAAGTAGGGATAGTGTTTTTGGGGCAACGGGAATTTACACCGAAGGCGGATAAACGGGATATAGTGACCGGGTTTATTGCGGTGGAATGAAAGCGTTGAAGAAAAGGGGCTAAACGTTGAAAGTGCGCTGCAGGACAGCATTTCCGGCGCCACATAGAAGAGCAATGAATCAGACGGAGGTGGCCATACGACTATTGTAACTGACGTTTGTACAATTGGACAGCGTTCTCGTAGCCCAGGTAAAGAGCATCGCAGATCAGGGCATGACCGATGGATACTTCGTCCAGGCCGGGAATGTGCTGTGCAAAATAGCGGAGGTTCTGCAAGTCGAGGTCGTGACCGGCGTTGAGGCCCAGGCCCAGGTCTTTTGCGCATATTGCGGCGGTGAGGTAAGGGGCGATGGCTTTGGCCGGATCGGAGGCATATTCGTGGGCATAGGCCTCGGTATAGAGTTCTACACGGTCGGCGCCGGCGGCGGCGGCGCCTTCCACCATGGCGATCACGGGGTCCACGAAAAGGCTGACGCGGATACCTGCTTTTTGGAAGACACCGACAATATCGAGCAGATAGTCTTTGTACCTGATGGTATCCCAGCCATGGTTGGAGGTAATCTGGCCGAGTGCATCGGGCACCAGGGTCACCTGGGTGGGTTTTACATCCAGCACGAGGTCAACGAATTTCTGTTCCTGGGAATTCCCTTCGATATTAAATTCGGTGGTGATGATGTCTTTGATAGCATAGACGTCTGCGTACCGGATATGTCTTTCGTCGGGCCGGGGATGCACGGTGACTCCATCGGCACCGAAGCGTTGTGCATCAACGGCGGCTTTGATTACATCCGGATTGTTACCACCGCGGCTGTTGCGAAGGGTGGCAAATTTATTGATGTTGACGGAGAGCTTGGTCATGGAGCAAAGGTAGAAAAATGGGACCGTCTCTACTAATGAAAGTAGAGACGGTGGCCCCTGGGGTCGACGGTTGCTCGTATTTTTATTGCTTGATCAGTAATGTCTGGTATATGGAGTCTCCACTGACTGTTTTGACATCCAGTTGATATTGTCCCCGGGACAAAGGCTGCAGGTCATCCAGCGTAAGCCGGTTGATCCCCACCTTGAGTCCGGCGCCCAGCATCCGGAGAATTTTCTGGACGTTGACATCTGCCAACAGGACGATACAATCCATTTCTTCTTCGCAAAAGATCTCCAGGACGATAAAATGATCGAAAGGATTCGGGAATACCGAAATCGCGGTTGTCATGACCATGGTCGATGCGGTTAGGTTATCTAAGGGGTTAGGTTGTCGGTGTTGCTTCAAATTATCGATGTTGATCCGGGTGAATTTTTGTAATGACCCTGACTGGTATCAGCGCGGGCATTTTTTCATTGGAGAAAGTAAGAGTGGCAAGTACATTTAGGAAGGAACTGATAATGCTTTTCATGGTTTTCATATTGCGCGGTTTACACTCTTATGGCCAATATGCTGCCAAAAAGCCAATTGGCTGGCATTTAGGGGGTTAGGACCCCGGGGTCGTCGCTTTTTTTCCCGGAATGGGAAAATTGCGGATTTTTTGGGAATCAATTGCGTAGTACTACTAAAAAAAGTTGCGTAAAACGCCGGAAGATGGGGATATTCTGACGCAAATAGGGGGCGGCGGGGGGGAGGGGAGGCGGGTTAAAACCGGCCTACCAGTTTTAGGTTGATGAGGCGGGGGGTGAGACGTTCGGGGATGAGGTAGGTGGTATTGGAGTAGTCTTTGATCAGCATATAGGAGATGGTGTTGGCGCGGTCGATGAGGTTGAAGACTTCGAAGGTGGCCCAGATGTTGTCGAAATTGCGGAAGGGGTTGTGGCTGCGGCGGTTGGCTTTTTCGCTGTCCAGCAGGAGGGCACTGAAGCCGACATCGATGCGGATATAGGGGGGGATGGTCGCCTGGCCGCGCTGGGCGAGGTCGCCCGGGATATTGAACGGAAGGTTGCTGCCATACAGCAGGTTGAGAAAGGCCTTGAGATTTTTATTAGTGGGCAGGTAGTCCTGCAGGAAAATGCCCAGATTGAAAAGGCGGTCCGTGGGTCTTCTGACCCAGCCGGCCCGCGTCAGCGTACTATCTATCGGTTGGTGCAGGCTATCGAGCGTATAGGTATAGTAAGACGTATCGATCTTTTCCATGCTGCGCATGAAACCCATGCTGATCCAGCTCTCGGCATCTTTCACCAACTCGCCGGTAAGGCGGAACTCAACACCGGTCGCGTAAGCCTTAGCATCATTGAGGCCGAAATATTGGATGTGGACATTATTGATGTCGTAGGGATCTACGCGGGTCATGTATTTGTAATAGGCCTCGGTGGTAAAGCGGAAAGGGCGATCGCCCATATTGAAGTTCTTATCGAACCCGCCGACTACCTGCCAGCTGCGTTGGGCTTTCAGGGCTGTATTGAGCGTGCCGTCGGATCTGACCATTTCACGGAAAAAGGGCGGTTGGTCGTAGATACCAATGGCGGCCCGGTAGACGATGGCCTTTGCAGATCCCCCTGGTTTCCAGGAAGCGTTCAGCCGGGGGGAGAGAAGGAATTCATGGTTGAGCGTATTGTAATTATAGCGTATTCCGGCCTGGAGGGTAAATCCGGCGGAATCGGCGAACAGGATGTTGTCCTGGATGAAGCCGGTGAGGCGGGTGATGCCGAGGGTGTCCATTCCTTTCGCTACGTCACTGATGGTAGGAATACCGGGTTGATAGGGAAGGGAATAGCCGGCGGAATCCTGGTAGGTGAATTCATTGATCTGGTCATGCACGTTCTGTCGTTCGGCGCTGACGCCCCATTGGACAAAATTATGGTTGAGATCGAGATAACCTTTATGGGTGAGGTTCCACACGGCGATGTTCAGCTGATCGCGGGCATAGTTCTGATAGGTGCCGGCGCCCAGCGGATTGACGATCTGGCCGTAGGTTGAACTGGACGGGTCGATGTCACGTTCACCGAACTGGTAGGTGCCGATGATATCGTAGTTCTGTTGTTCTTTGTCGTCAAAGACAGAGGCCATCCACTTCAACCGAAGTTTGTCATTGATTTGTTGGATATAGGAAAGGCCGAGCAGGTCGGTGCGGTAGGCGTCCTTTTCCTGTCCCTGGAAGTTGATATCGAGCGCCAGGTCGGCCGAATAATAGGGAGAGATGACATCGGAGGTGAGCTGACTGGATTGCGGGATGAGGTGAAAACGCGTCTGGGACAGTACGCCCAGGAGTTCCAGCCTGTTTCGGGGGGTAAATTGCCAGGTCAGCAGGGCCTGCACGTCGGAGGAAGAGGGGGCATAGGTGCCCTGGGTCTCCTGGCTGCTCAGGAGGGTGCCGTCCGTCCGGTTGCGTGCGCCGATCGACCAGGTGAACTTGCCTTGCGGGCTGGCGCCTTCAAGGTGCAGCCCCTGTTCCAGTACGCCTGCATAGGCGGAGCCGCTGAAAGAGGCCGGCTTACGGTATTGGATATCCAGCGCTGAGGACATTTTATCGCCATAGCGGGCCTGAAATCCGCCGGTATAGAAGTTTACGCTGCGGGTCATTTCAGGGTTGATGATGCTGAGGCCTTCCTGTTGGGCATTGTTGACGAGGTAGGGGCGGAATACTTCGAAGTCGTCAATATAGACCAGGTTCTCGTCATAATTGCCTCCGCGAACGGAATACTGGGACGTGAGCTCGTTGTTGGAGCCCACGAAGATCTTTAACAGGCTCTCGATGCCGCCTGTCGGGGAGGGGATATTGATGGCATCCCTGGGGTTGACTTTGATGAGGCCGGCCTCATGATCCTGCTGCTGGTCCGACACGACTACCTGTTGGAGGACGTGCGAGCCTCTTTCCAGTCTGACAATAACCTGTTCTTGTTCGTGTTCATTGAGGAGGAAATTGCGTTGTTCGGTCTTATAACCTGTGAATGAGAATACCAGGGCCAAAGCCTTTTCGGCTTCCACCCGGAGACGGAAGGTACCTGAGTCCGAAGTCACGATGCCGGATTGCCTGCCAAGGATAGTGACGGAAACGCCGGGCAGGGCGTGGTCGTTCTCGTCCAGGACCCTACCTGCAATCGTTGCCGACTTTTTTTGCGCAAAGGCTGGCTGCACCAGTAAC
>Ga0302315_10005616_pt1 | contig 10681 bp, 12 predicted proteins | sample III_Palsa_N3_1_FD_200532 | JGI IMG/M metagenome (GOLD analysis project Ga0302315, IMG submission 200532) | Peat permafrost microbial communities from Stordalen Mire near Abisko, Sweden - III_Palsa_N3_1 | ecosystem: Environmental > Terrestrial > Soil > Palsa > Peat permafrost | place: Sweden... | reverse complement strand
AGCCGTGATCCCGTCATGGCGGCGATAAGCGCGCTGCGAGTGATCGTGTTGCTCTATGCGATGTATCTGCTGTTTACCTATCCGAGCGACGCGTGGTTTGAAGGCTGCAAGAAGCTCGCGGCATCGCCTTGAATTCGCAGATTTGAAGCACGCGGAGCAAACGGGTCAGAGTCTTTACAGTGTCAAGAGCTCTGCGGTAGATCGTTTTGATGAAAAATTGAAATTGACACCATTCTTTGGTTTTCGAAATTCACAGGGATCATCCATTGATCAAGATGTCTTTAGTTGTATTCCAGGCGACCGCTATAGTTGCAGCGACTCTGCTTTCCGGATGTGCAGTTCCAGTCAAACCCGACAACCTCAAGACACCGGAGTCCGTTACTTGCATATATCTGGAAAGGCCGATCTCGTACACCGGGCAATACGGTTGGCTCAACATGGTGTGGACGACTAGGCTCGAGCGGGGAGCTTATGTTTCGGAAAGGGTGGACGAGAACGGAATTTACTATCGCGCTCCCACAGGAGGCATATCTATCACTGGGCCGGGAGGTACCGTTCCGCCGGGCTTTGCTGGCGCAACCCAAGACGGCGGGTTCTATATCCCCCATGATTCGGGCACCTCGCCACACGTCTACCGGTATTTCTCGACTGCATCCGTTTCTCCAGAAGTCCCGGCGGAAGGAGAGGATTGCTCCAAGGTTGGCTATATGAAGGATCCGGTCACTTCGAAAATTAGCCTAGTGAAGTTTGCCGTCGGTGGTGCGGCAGTTGGAGCCGCCGGCGGCATCATTGGTCGGGGCGTCGTCAGAGGCAGCCCAATGAGCTACGGCCACGCGGCAGGAGTGGGTGCGGCGGGTGGTTTGCTGGGCGGGCTAATTGTGGCCGCTATGATCAATTCCGATGTAGGCAACGTCTATCCAGGATTTCCTATACAGGATGCAGACTTCGTCAAGAAGCTGAGAGACCTCGTCCAGAAAAGGATTCTCGTGCGGCAAGTTGATGCTTCAGCCGTTGGCGACCAAGGAAAGGAAGTTGCTTCACCGTCTGTGGGTGAGACTACTAACTGAGTAGCGAAACATGGGGCAGAGTGCACTTTCTCAGAAAGTCGGCACATAAAGTCGATTCTGACCCCTGTTTTATTCCTGCCCAAAGACCACGGTGGCGAAATCGCCACCGAGATCGAGCTGATCCGTTCGACCGAAGAAGAGAAGGGCGCGCATATCGCCAACGTGAGGCGCTATGGGGAGGCGCGCAACGCGCTGGTATCAGATAGTCTCAAGGTGATGCAGGGGACGGCGCGGGATCGTCGCAATGTGTTCGAGCAGTTGATCGAGGCGGTGAAATACAACTCGCTGTGGCAGATCAGTCATGCGTTGTATGACGTGGGTGGGGAGTATCGGCGGAATATGTAGTACGGGGTGATTTCTCTGTTCCTGGCAAAAGGCCAACTGCGGGTGGCTTTTTGTTGGGCGGTTCAATCTGCCCAATTGCCGCAGCGCACCTCGCCTCCCGATGATTCTTGCGGCAAGATGTCCCAACTTCAGGGGGAAGTACATGGACGCATTGCATGGGGAAGGTTGGCCGGATCGGAAGATTGCCGGTTTCTGGCGCCGTCTAGGCGCCTTCGTGATTGACTTGATTCTGCTCGGCATCGTCGGCCTGATCCTGGGTGCGTTGCTCTTCGATACGTTCGCACGCATGGGTGCCTATGCGAAGCTGCGCGGCGCTCCGCTCACGGCCCGCGTGGTGCTTCATGCCAAGCCTCCCAAAGGTCGAAAACATCGCACCCGGCAGCATCAGCTGGCGCGAAATTCCCACAGCCGCAAAAACGCTTTGCGCGAGAGCGAACCGTGGTTATTGGTGGCCTCGCCTTCGCTCGCGATCACCGCTCGCCAACTTGTCCACATCTATGAGAGGCGCATGCAGATCGAGCTGTCCTTTCGCGATCTAAAATCCCATCGCTACGGCCAAGGTTTCGAAGACAGCCTCACACGCAAAGGCGAACGTATTGAAGTGCTGTTGCTGCTCAGCGCGCTGGCAACGTTTGCTAGTTGGCTCGTCGGCATGGCGTGTGAGGCCAGTGGACTGGACGCATGGCTCACGCCGTTTCGATCCAACAGACGGCTCTACTCGATGATGCGACTAGGCCGCGAAGCGCTGGTGCGAGGATGGCGATGTCCGCGTTTGAGTGAGCTTATCGATCAGCTTGTAAAACCAACGCCTCAGCTACTCGATCAACTCGGCATCCCGGTGTAAATTCGTGGGGAAACCTCAGTCTCTGACCCCTTTTGCTCATCGAAATATCGGAAATGCTCATGCGACTCAAGGAATAGCGCTCGATGACTTTCATTGAATCCATACAAACCTGTTTCAGGAAGTACGCGGAATTTGACGGCCGAGCATCGAGGTCCGAATTCTGGTGGTGGGGCTTGTTTGTCTTGCTAATTAGCATGGGTGCACAAATCATTGGCGATACCGCCGCTGCTCTGGTTGCTCTCGGCACGCTGCTGCCCTATCTCGCGGTTAGCGCGCGCCGACTTCATGACATTGATCGCAGCGGATGGTGGCAGCTGATCGGGTTCATCCCATTGGTAGGTTGGGCAATCATGATCTATTGGTGTGTTCGGGAATCCACCACCCCGAACAGGTATCAATAATCCGGGACGGAAGTGGTTAAATCATCCCGGTGAATGGCAAAAAAACAACCTAAAGCCAACTCACACAGGTACGTGCCAATAGGATAGGGGTAGCGCAAACCGCTGCTTGAGCTGCTCGAAGTAAGCCAGGTCATCGCCCTCCAGCGGGCGCCGTCCTGCGATGACCAACTGCACCGGCAGGTCATGCGTGCGCCGCGGGTGATAGGCGTACTCCAGCACTTGTCCTAGAGCTTGGCGAACCACCGACAACGGATGTAGGTCTGACTTCACTTCGAAAAGCAAGATTTCATCGTCGGTGCGCACCATCACATCCACAAAATCGCGCTCGCAGACTATCTCAGCATCGGGATAGCACTTGCGCAGCTGTTTGACCAAAACGTTCTGCATCCGCACATGCTCCGGCGAATAGGTGGTCCAGCCACCCTGCACGAAACGGTGCCGATCCTCCGCCAGTGGCAATTCGCTAGTGCCACTGCGTCCTCGCCGCACGGGCAGGGCGGTGTCCATGGCACCACCCACTTGGCATAGGCTGTAACGCTTGATTTTGTGGATGGGATCACTTGGAGGCAGCGAGGCATCCGCGTCCAGCCAGCGCACGTTGTCCAAGCGATAGCGAAGGTTGAGGATGAACGGGGTGTACTCGTCTTGGCCCAATGCCTCAGCGTTCCCCTCGGCGGCAACCACTTCGGCACGCATTGCATCCAACCAGCCTTGGAGCTCGAAGGCAGTGACGGCCTCGGCCGCTGCTTCGTCGCTCAGGCATTCCACCTCGCGGATCTCGGCGACGGCGCGGCGATCACCTGGCGACGGTATCGTGAAGAGCCTCAAGTCGAATGCACTTCCTTCGTGCAACAGTTTTTTCCGGCTCTTGCTGACGCCCTGCACGAAGCCGTAGCGCCACCCATCGAGCAGCCATTCATTACGGAATAACCAGTCTTCGTGCCCGAAGCCATGTGTACTGCGGTAGCTGTCGCCGGACTCCTGGACTTCAGTCGCGTGCGTCGGTCGCCACCACCGTTGGCTGTTGTAAGCTAGCCTTGCGATGTACCGTGGAATGACGCCGGGCTGCAGCTTTGTGTCGATCTTTGCGGTCCGCGCCCCACTGACTGCAGTCCGTTCGATGTCTTCATACAATGGCAAGAGTGACACCAGCACCGACGCAGCATGTTCGATGATGTCCTCGGTGACGCCGCCGTACGTTGCGTCGACACCTTCTCCGATGAACACGAATGTGCCCGGACGAACGAGGGATTCGCTGATCTCGCGGACGTCTTTCTCCTGCGAGCGCTCATGATCCTGATACCACCACATTTTCAGGCGTTTCAGGACCTCGAAGCGCGGCATTGCTGCGTTGAAGGCTAGGATCTTCGGGTGAAGTGCCGACACGGGATCTTGCAGGTTGCGATCGGGCTCAAGGCTGAAGGCGACGCCAAAGCGAAAGTACCCGTTGTCCTCGAAGCCGATGTTGAACTGCAGCTCCGAGCGTCCGCCCCAATGGAACGCATAGCCCGCTAATGGCTTACCTCCGCCGCGGGTTACTTGGAACAGGCCTCCGTGTCGCTGCCGGCCGCCATTCAGCCGAGCGCGCAACGCGTAGAAATCCCCGAGCGATGTGTGTTCCAGCCGCGTATTCAACGCGGCCACGATTTGTTCGATGTTCTGCATCCCTTTCCCCTGCGCATGGCGCCTAGTCACACACTACCAGTTGCGATCGGCACCACGAAAAAGGCGGCAGGGACAATTTCTGATGCCAACGAAACGGGGTCTGGTTCACTTATTGTGGAGCCGTCGGACATTGGCGCGACGTTCGACGTGCTTACTAGCGCAGTGCCCCCAACACTTGAACTGCCGCAAGCACAGAAGCAACCACGGCCAGAAAAATATTGATCCGCCCAAGATGGATGGCGGCCTTGGCCTGCTTATCACTTGCGTCAGAGAGCTTGATTTGGGTGTCGATCTGCATCTTCATCAAGCTCGCAAGTTTCTCCTGACCCTCAAGACTGTCGCCCAGCATTTGTGTGTCGAGAAGTATCTTCATTATCCGTCGAAGCTGCTCGGTCTCCTCAAAAGTGACTTCGCTATTACGCTGAATTGACGCCGTGGCCACAGCCAACGTGGATGTATCAGGCGCTTGGTGGATGATGTATTCCACCACCTTCGACTCACGCTGATGCACCGCCGTATTAAGGGCAATCTGCATGATCCCGACAGTCAGATTTCTTGCCTTTGCCTGATCCACGTCGATGCCACTCATAGCCAGTCCTATCGGGTTGAAGTCAACAGCGTGGGCGTGGTCGCGCATAACCACAAGGGGTTAAATTCATGGTTGATAGGCCCGTTGACGGGGTTTGTTTTCGCCGTTGTCGCGCAAGTCATCGTCACGGTCTTACGAGCGCGAGTGGCGAGTCCCAAAAAACAGGGTCAACCTGACCCTGTTCGGTTGGCGATTTGAACCATAACTACGTCATTGAACGTTTGCGGGGGGGGGCAAAAGACGTGTTGAGTTAGACCAGCCGAAGCTGGTCCAACCGTTTACATCAACCGAAGAGCGTTAGCTGATTCGGGTTCGAACGCCAGTGCTGACATACGCTTTCAGTTCGGCCGAAGCGGAACCGACTGTATGCGCGCACGAACACGTTCTTGTGCCGCGAGTAATGGATATGCATGCCAAGTCCTCTTGAGAGGATTTGGAGGGCGATATTTGCCTACAGGGTGGCTACGGTGTAGCCTTTCAGGGTCTGGCAAAGACACTGACTGTAGGTGACAGAGGGACACCCTCACCACCGTGTCAGAGGTTAGCGAACGCTTTCCACTCAGGGTGGGACTCTCGTAAAGTCCCACCCTATTTTATTTCTGGCCGATGCGCACGGAAAGCCCGTCACTTGCGGTGGGCGATGCGCAACGGCTCGTTACCTCCTCATTCGTCGTCCTCCGGATAGATGAAATCGACTGTGGCCTTGAAGGCATCGATGAATCTCTTTTTCTTGGCTGGTGCCCAGGGCGCCCCCGGCGGTGGCAGCTCCCTTAGAAGTCCGATAATTGCGGAGTGAACTCCGCCCGTGCCGTCAATCGCCGCATGGATTTGAGGCTTGGGCTTTTCTGCAGGTGGGGGTACGTCATTATTTTTCACGACCACAGCGTCTACAGGTGGCTGAGGCTGCGCTATCGACGGTTCAATCAGTCGGGTGCGATCGTTCGTGGTCGAGAAAAAGCCCGCCTGATCTGCAGAATTTAGAAACACCCGGACGGCAGGATCAATTCGGTCAGGGAGGATCGAGTACGGGGCAGACTTGAAAAGATTCTTGAGCCCGATTTCTGGCGGTAGCTGCTTGCCCCGAAATTGTTCAAAGACCTTTACGAACAACTCGACCGCAAGGAATGCCTCTACTTTTGCGGAAAGCGCGTCTTCAGGCATCACTGGGGCCACGATCTTGAGGCCTCGCTCCGTGACCGAGAATTTCCCCCCGGTCGATTGAATGAGGCCGAAGTTCCGCGCTGCTGCTGTGCGAGTCATGTAGGTGCCGCTTTTGATGCTCTTGTAGTCGAGCCAAGCCGCCAGTTGATCTGGCGTGCACGACCCACCGCCGCGAGAGTAAATTTCTTGGGCGACCTTTATGGAAGCATCCAAATCGAAATAGGGATAGGACACGCCAGACATAGACCGCGGACGCGGCTCGTCTGCTTTGTTGGTTTCGCTACCTTGTTGGGTCGGATCCATTTCGATCACCGTGGCAGTAAGTTTGGCGTGGTGCAACGATAACACATAAATCTGCCGGCGATATGCCTAAAATGGTAAACGTACTGTTTTATGGTAAATAAACGTTTATAAACAATGCATTGCATACAGTAAATCTCTAGAAATCGAAATAAGACTCTGTGACTTGCTACTGTCCGCTCTTCTGCTGGCATCTGTGAGCGACATGCTCAGCTGCGACAGCGCCGCGCCCAGCCGTCCCAATTTGGCCGGGTGAAAGTGACCGGATCGGCCCGGAACTGCACCAGCAGCGACGCCACGATTTCCACATGGATGCGATCTCTGTCCGCTTCGGCGCCGTTCCGATCGGCTTGTGCGTTGGTGGATCGGCTCTACGCCGGTTGGGATTGTGCAAAAAGCACCAATCATCTGCAGAATGTTGGTCGGCTTGCGTGGGGCTGGTGGTTGCGCTGGCAGTGAATGCCGTTGCGCCAGTGAGCAGAGCATCAATAACCGGTCAGAGTCCCTTACAGCCTCGGTGTGTGCCGGCCGAAAAGGGTTCGAGCTCACTTATCGAGATGTTTGCTTTGGCGGCTTGCGAGTAGGTCTTACTTGTGCCAACTCCTGTTCGAATTCATCGACGAACTCGGTCAGTGAGCGCCCGCAGGCATTGCAGAGTTCCCGCAACTGCAGCAGGTCCATCCGACGTGAGCCACGTTCGACGTCACTGACATACGACTGAGGGCGCTGCAGTGCCGTGCTCAGGTCGACTTGGGTCATGCCGGCATCGGTTCGGAGCTCGCGCAGGCGGCGAAGCAACACCGAGTACTCGTTCTTATGTATGGACTTGGCAGGCATGGCGAGTATCCGTGACGACAGCCATGACGCTATATCTGCTTTTCAAATATCTGAAAATGGGATATTGTTTTTGAGCGGACGGCCGTGTCCGCGATATCACCGGAGGAGGGATGTCATGACGGAAGAACGCCTTGTTTTCGGAGTCACCGTCGACCAGCTCGACGAGCTCAACACGCTGCTTCGGACGATCACGGCCCATGGCGACGTGATCACGGTCGGCTGTGAAGAGCCATTGCATCCGCAGACCGTGTCGACCCTGGGTGAGGTCGTCTTCAATGCGGCGCTTGCCGTGCGGGAGGTCTTCGACCGGATCGAAGCACAAAAGCTCTGAGCGAAAACGAGCAGGGACAACCGGGTCAGGTTTCGACCGTGCTCAGTGCGACCACACGCTCGCGGAAGCCGCTGGCACCGACGACTCTGCCACTGCGCGTCTGAACTCTGGTGTGAACCGCTGCCGCGTTTCCATCGAACACCTCCATGCAAGGATTGTCCTTGCACGGAGTGTCCGAGAAATCAGCGGTAGTCCAACCTGACCCTGTGCCTAGTTCGGCCAAACCGGCGGTTGATTGGCGGTCGGGTTGGGGATGTAGCGGCCGTAGCTCACCGTGGCCAGGGTGCGGATGTTCTGCAGCAGGTTGGGATTGGCGACGACCGAGGGATCGAGCGGATTGCTCGACAGAATCACCATGTCGGCGACGTTGCTGGTCGCGAGGCTGCCGCGATCGGTCATGCCGTATTGCCAGGCGGCATTGGTGGTGAACGCCTTGATGCCATCCAGAATGCTGATGCGTTCGTCGCCCGGATAAGCCGGGTTGTTGGCGAAGATCACAGGACACGTCTGCGTGTTGCGGTTCGGGTACCACGAGGGCTGCTGGGTCTGCCGCGTCACGCCCACCCAGATCTCGAACAGCGGGTAAGGCGGCGTCACCGGCGTATCGCTATGCAAGGTGAGATGCAGGCCGCGGTCGCGCACCGCGCGGGCAGGGTAGATGTTCATCGTGCGCTGCGGGCCGAGCACCTGCTGGCATTCCGGCAGGCCGTAGTAATACACATTGGTCGACATGATGCTGACCACCACGCCCGGGTTCAGCGTCTTCAACTGATCGAGCTGTGCCGTGGTGATCATCGGCGCATGCAGCATCACGTCGTGCGTGCCCGGCGGCGGCACCGAATGGTCCTTGGTGGCCGAGGCCATCACCGCGCGCACCGCATTGCCGATCGCGGCATCACCGATCTGGTGGATCAGCATCGGGAAGCCGGCGGCATGCGCGGCGTACAGGCGCTGCTGAATCTGCTGCTCGCTCAGGTCGGGCAGGCCGACATACGGCTGCTGGAAGATGCCGCCGTTGGTGAACGGCGTGAACACCTGCATGTATGGCGAGTTGAGAAAGGCGGTATAGCCCTGCGGCGATCCGTCGGTGAAGCTTTTCAGCATCGCCACGGTGAGCAGTGGGTTGCTGCCCACCAGGGTTCGGCCCGCCACACCGGTGGCGACGATGGACGAAAAATCGGGACTGCTGTCGTCATAGGCCACCATGGCAGCCGACAGCGGGAAGGGACACTTCGTCGGCAGGCAGTTCTGCAGGACCTTGTTGTAGAGCCCGATATCGTCGATCGTCGCGGCACCTTCCTGGGCCAGCGTATAGCCATGTTGCGCATAGATCGTGGCGGCCTTCTGCAGCAAGGTTTCGGCCAGGGTGGGATAGCGGTTGAGCACCAATCCCTGCATCTTGCCGGTGGCGTACAGCGACAGATCCTCGTCGAGCTGCCCCTTCTCGGCAAGCTGGGACTCGACAGTGGGATTGGTGGTGGGCGCATGGCACGCACCGGATGCCGCGGAGGTGTTGCAGATATTGAGCATCTGCAACGCCTTGGTGTTGACGTAGGAAATATGCCCCGACTCGCTGGTGACGTAGATCGGGATGTCCTGTGCGATGGCATCGAGCTGCGGCCGTGCCATACCGTTTTCGAAGGTCTCGCAATCGAGGCCGAGGCCATCCGGCTTGCTGCAGCCGGCGCCATGGCCCAGGCGTGATGCGTCATAGTTGAATGCCAGCACCGGCAGCGGATCGATCTGCGAGTCGGACTGCCGAATCTTCGCCACGGCCGCCTTGATCCGCGCCGTCACATCCTGCTGCGTCTGCACCGGCACGAAGCAGTGCTGGTAATCCTTCGCGTCGAGGCATCCAGGCGTGCCCGGCAAAGGCTTGAACAGCACGTTGATGTTGGAGACATCGGTCCAGTGCTCTGGATCGTTGTACATCGCATAACCGGCCATGTGTGAATGCGGGTCGATAAAGCCCGGTAGCACCGTCGCGCCGCGGAGGTCCACCTGCTGCGTATTCTTGTCGGCCAGCCCTAGCACCTGCGCGTTGGTGCCCACCTTCATGATCCGGCCGGCGGGCCCGACCGCGACACCCTGAGCGGAAGCGTTGTTGTCGTCCATGGTCACGACATTGGCGTTGTAGATGACCAGCGCAGCCACGCCAGGACTAGCCAGCGGCGAAGGACTATCCGCCGTTGGCGACACACCTGTCTTGACGGCTCGCTTCGAGGCAGAGCCATCGGTACTGCAACTGGTGATGGCCACGCTGGCAAGGATGACAAGCGCGACTAGGGCGGCCGCAATCGACCGGTAGAATCTCTCTACTTTCATGGTTATCCCCTGACGACGAAATGGCGTGTTAGGGGATGTAACTCCGACCCGCCCATGCGGAATGCACCAATCCGGCAACAAGTGCGCTTGCGATGCCATCGACATAGTCGACAGAAGCGGATGGCATCTCGATGCTTGACGATGATGCTTGTTCGATCCCGCTCAACGTTGGCATCTCGACGATATCCCTTAGGGATGCTCCGATCTATTGAATTTTAAACGGCCATCCAGACGGCCGTTCGGTGGGTGATGGGTTTTGTCCATCGACACGATGGATTGCCCGGGAAAACCAGGGTGAGAGTGGACTATTCGTTTAACTTCCTCCGTCCCGTTTTAGTAGCATTGCTGGATGAGTGAATCCCCGCCGCCATCACCACGCGAGTACGCAGGTCAGGCCACGGTCTACCGCGAGGCCGACGAGATCGTCTTCGAGGGCGATGGCGACTGGAGCCATCATGTGTCGCTGGAGCAGGTGGCGACCGAGGAGGCGCTGCAGCAAGTCAATGATGAGTTGCGCCAGATGCCATGGATGACCGATGCGCTGTACGAGCAGTTCCGTACGGAGGTGCTGTGGTTGCGGCAGCAGTTGCCGCCGGGCAAGTAGGAAAAAAGGTGTCATGGACACTCTGACTGCGTTTGACCTGGCGGTAACGCGAGGCCTCCCGCCACCAAAGAGTTTCGTCGAAATTGGAAAAAACAGGGTCCGTCCGTTTTCCCTTTGAAGTGACCTTACTAAAGCTAATGCAGTTATCTCTCGGTCGGCGATGAGAGCAATCGTACGTCGTGTGTTTGCACCGCAGTCCAGCCGCTCGCGGA
>Ga0302315_10005615_pt1 | contig 10682 bp, 7 predicted proteins | sample III_Palsa_N3_1_FD_200532 | JGI IMG/M metagenome (GOLD analysis project Ga0302315, IMG submission 200532) | Peat permafrost microbial communities from Stordalen Mire near Abisko, Sweden - III_Palsa_N3_1 | ecosystem: Environmental > Terrestrial > Soil > Palsa > Peat permafrost | place: Sweden... | reverse complement strand
GCTCCGGCCTGGTGGCTGCGTCCAGCAAATCCTGATAGGTCAAGCGCAAAACCGGGAAGAGGAACTCCCGCAGCCCGCGCTCGGTACCTTTCTTCACGTCATAGATCATCCCAATAAGGGTTGTATTGGTCGGGTCGATATCCGGGCGGACTGCGTGAAACTCCAGGCCCAATGGCCTGATCTTGCCCTCGAATACCGCCGGCACGGCCAGCACCGGGACGTGGCCGCGCCGCTTCAGCTCAAGCGCGATGGCAATCAGCGGATTGATGTCGCCGAAGGTGCCGATGTTGGAGAGAATGATGCGCAATAGAATCGTCCTGCAGCCCGATTGAACCAGCAGCTTTGAGGGTAACGCATGAGGGAGCGGCGGGATCCTGGCAGATCCTATGCGATCCTGAATTTGCCATGAAGATTTTTCTCGGTATCCTGGTTATCCTGCTGGTCGCCGCTTCGTTCATCGCCGATTACAAATGGCGTAAATGGATGGCCGAGCGGCGCCGCGACCGCCAATAGCACCCATACTGCCGCTCCCTTCCCGTTACAATGACGGTTAGGGAGCCGTCCAACCACCATGCTTCGCTTCTCGCGCCGCTCTTCACGCCTTGATTTCTCAGCCCGCATCAACTGCGCCGGGCTTTTTCTGGTCCCGGCCCTGGCCCTGGCCGCCGCTGCGCTTGTCTCTGCAGCCGCCGCACATGCGCAGTTCGCTCCGCCGCCGAAGGGAACCGAGGTCCACGACACCGCCGCGCTGCGTCCGCCGGCCGGCGCACACGTGGCCATTGTGGAGTTCGAAGACCTGGAGTGCCCCGACTGCGCGCGCGCCAATCCGCTTCTCAAAGAGGCGACGGCCAAGTACAAGATCCCATGGGTGCGGCACGACTTTCCGCTCCCCTTCCACAATTGGAGCTTCAACGCCGCCGTAAACGCGCGCTGGTTCGATTTGAAAAGCCAGGCGCTGGGCGACGAGTTCCGCGACGCCGTGTTCTCGAATCAGCCCTCCATTACCAGCCCAGAGGTTCTGCGCGACTTCACCGAGAAGTTCGCCCAGAGCAAAGGCATCGCGCTGCCTTTCGCCATCGACCCACAGGGCAAGCTGGCGGCCCTGGTCAAGGCCGACTACGCCCTGGGCCAGCGCATCGGCATTGAGCACACGCCCACCATCTGGGTGGTTACGGCAAGCTCGAAAGGCGCTCCGTTTGTGGAGGTGCTGGACCGCACCAAGCTCTATGAGATGATCGACCAGGCAATAGCGGATACGCGCGGGCGGTGAGTTTCCGGGCACGACTGATGTCATGCCCTGTAACAAGGCCAGCCGGTTTTCCATTCACTAAACCCCGCCTAACCCATTGGTAATCATGCTTTGGGAGGCATCCCAAGAATTTTTTACCCTCTTATATTGACAGCGATGGTACACTAGCGCCAGCGTTAGAACCGAACCGGGCAGCAGCAGCACTCGCCCCAAACAAGCAAGATTCTGCCAGTGGTCGCTCCGATTCCTCCAGCGCAATCCAATCCAGGAAACACGATCAAATGGAACAAGGTACTGTGAAGTGGTTCAACGATGCGAAGGGCTTTGGCTTTATTTCGCGTCAGAACGGCGAAGACGTTTTCGTGCACTACTCGGCGATCAACTCAAGTGGTTTCAAGAGTTTGCAAGAAGGTCAAGCCGTGCAGTTCAACGTAGTGAAGGGCCCCAAGGGATGGCAAGCTGCCGACGTGCAGCCGCTCTAACCAACCAGGCCGGATTCCGGCAGAATCTAGCAAACACATCAGAACCAACTCACAAGGGCTGGGGCTAAACCCAGCCCTTGTGCTGTTTGCGGCCCGATCCGCTTCTCCCGCCATCCCGGCTTCCACCCTATCCGCCTTCCGGCTCGGACTCCTTGCGCTACCATCCATGCAGGGATCGCAACCAACTGCATGAAGCAAGGCACAGCCATCATCATCGGAGCAGGTCCGGCCGGACTCACCGCCGCGATCGAGCTTCAGCGGCAGTCCGGAATCAAGCCCATCGTCCTTGAGGCCAGCCACGCCATCGGCGGCATCTCCCGCACCGTCCGCTACAAGGGCAACCGGATGGACATCGGCGGCCACCGCTTCTTTTCCAAATCCGACCGCGTAATGCGCTGGTGGCTGGACATGATGCCAGTCCAGGCCATGATGCCCGGAGAAGCCGGCGCCTCGCAGCAGGGCCAGCTCACCTACCACGGCATGCAGCGCGATGTTCCCCAACCCACTTCGGCGCCTGATCCAGCGACCGACGATCTAGTGATGCTGGTCCGCCAGCGCAAGAGCCGCATCTACTTTCTGCGCCGCTTCTTCGATTACCCCATCAGCCTCACCGCAGCGACCTTCCGCAACCTTGGCCTGGCGCGCACCTTTCGTTGCGGCGTCAGCTACATGCGCTCCGCGTTGCTGCCTCAGCGCGAAGAAAAATCCCTCGAAGACTTCATCATCAACCGGTTTGGCAAGCAGCTTTATCTCACTTTTTTCAAATCGTACACGGAAAAAGTCTGGGGAGTTCCCTGCAGCGAGATCAGTGCGGAGTGGGGCGCGCAGCGGATCAAAGGGCTGTCGCTCAAGGGCGTCGTTCTGCACTTCTTGAAAAAGACGTTCGGCAGGAAGCCCTCAGGCGATATTGCCCAGAAGCAGACCGAAACTTCACTCATCGAGAAGTTTCTCTACCCTAAATTCGGTCCGGGACAGCTCTGGGAATACGCCGCGGACCTGGTGCGCGCCGCTGGCGGAGAGATCCACTTCGGCATCCAGGTCGATCGCATCCACATTGATGGGAACTCCATCACATCCATCGAAGGCCTGAACGACGCCGGCCAGCGCGTATCCTTTGCGGGTGACTACTTCATCTCCACCATGCCGGTGCGCGATCTGGTCCGGGGGATCTCCGCGACGGCGCCGCAGCAGGTGCCAGCCGAAGTAGGCCATGTCGCCGAAGGCCTGATGTATCGCGACTTCATCACTGTCGGCCTGCTCGCGTCAAAGCTGGCTGTCAAGGAGAAGGACGGCTCGCCGCTCAAAGACAATTGGATCTATATTCAGGAGCCCGATGTCGTTGTCGGCCGCCTGCAGATCTTCAACAACTGGAGCCCCTGGCTGGTCGCAGACTCCGCTAAGGTCTGGATTGGCCTGGAATACTTCTGCAACGACACGGACGATTTGTGGAAGCAGACCGATGAGCAGATGGCGCAGTTCGCCATCGCGGAAATCGCCAAGATCGGCATTCTCAAGGCGGAGGACGTCGAGGATTCCCACGTCGTCCGCGTGCCGAAAACTTATCCCGCCTACTTCGGAAGCTACGACCGCTTCGACGTGATTCGCAACTATCTTGACGGCTTTGAGAATCTGTTTCTGGTGGGACGCAACGGCATGCACAAGTACAACAATCAGGACCACTCCATGCTTACCGCGATGACGGCGATAGAGAATATCGTGGATGGCGTGAGAACCAAGGACAACATATGGGCCATCAACACGGAGATGGAGTACCACGAAGAGAAAGGTGCCGCGGCGAAATCAGCGTAGTTGCTGAGTTTACAGCGCCCAGGTTGGCGCATTCCCCAGAATCGCCGCTCCCGAAGCTGCCACGGGGCCGTCCCAGTCCGGCACCAGAAAACCATGGTCGGGATGCGCTGCCGGATTGTTGCCGCTGCAATGATGATTCTTCAGCGCCACATCCACGTCCTTCAGCATCTGGACCCGGTCCGCCTCCGCGTGCCGTTCCCAGAACATCACGAAACCCCGACCGCAAACGGTGCAATGCGTCTCTGCACGCTCGTCGGTGCTCTTCACAAGTACTTGCATTCTTCGGGCCTCGCTCTTTGGCTGGAACTATGAAGGTAACGTTATGCGCACGATACCAAGACAGGAAATTCCCCCGATGGGTACACTCCTCCGAGCCTTCGCGGTACGGTTCCATCCCACTCTTGGGGGAGCGACGAACCCGCCCCGCGAGATCCAGGCCGTTGCGCCCGAAACAGAATTCCTCCAGGCCGTAACCGCAACGCGCGTTTAACAGCATCTGAATTCGCCAAAAAGAAGATGCCGGCAGCGATGGCCTCAAGGGGCATAGTCGCTGGCCGGCATCTGAAGAAAGAACCAAGGTCAAAAAGCTTCGCCGCGCGCTCGTTGGCTACGCAGGAAACTCCAGGTGGAACAGTCTCGTTGTTTCCCTTGAGCTCATCTTTCTCTCCCGGGCCTTCCAACCCGCTTTTGGAGCTCATTCCTGTGTTGCTCAAAAAATTCAATGCCTCTGCAAAAAACAACGGCCATTCAGCGTAATGTCTATAGCGCCCAACTCGGTGCGTGACCCGAAATCGCCGCTCCAGATCCCGAACCGGAACCGCTCCATTCCGGAACCATGAAACCGCCGTTGGGATGCGCGTCAGGGCCCTTCTGAGTGCGGTGCTGGTGACGCAATGTCATCTGGATTTCCCGCATCGCTTCGGCACGCTCCGTACGCGACTGCCGCTCCCAGAACATCACGAATCCCTGCCCGCAGACGCTGCAATGAATCTCCGCATTTCCGTTCGTTCCTTTGCAAAGAACCTGCATTTCTTGTCTCGTCTCTGGCAGTGGAAATACCCAACCACGAAGTAACCTTAGTCTCACAGTTACATCGCTGCCCATTCCCTCTATCGGCAGTTGCCCCGGCCTTTAGCAGCACCCGCCTATGTCGCTTTCGTGGGATGCCGGTCCCCATTTCGCTCGATTTATCGGTGACGTGCGTAACGCGCTCGACTTCCCACCCGTCGTGCTTCTATCCTCTAGAGAGTTGGCCGTTTCCATTCCTTATTGCGGCCTGGTTGGGAATCCTTCTGTCTATGAGCACGCAAACAATCGCAGTACACCTGCCCGATGGGTCCATTCGCGAGGTGCCATCGGGCACAACGCCTCTTGAAATTGCCAACGGCATATCGCCGCGTCTTGCCGCCGCATCCGTCGTTGCTCGCATCACGCCGGTCACCGCAACCGCGGATCAAAGCCATGCCATCGACGCCGATTCGGCCGAGGCTGCAATGTACTCCGCGGAAAACGCCGCTGCTTCGCGGCTGGTCGATCTCTCTACACCGCTCATCGCCGACACGCGCCTGGAGTTGATCAAGGAAAATGACCCTGATGCCCTGAAGGTTGTGCGCCACTCGGCCGCCCACGTTATGGCGACAGCGGTGCTCGAGCTTTTCCCCGAGACCAAGCTGGGCCACGGGCCGGCCACCGACGCAGGTTTCTTCTACGACTTTTATCGCCCCACCAACTTCACGCCCGAAGACCTCGCCGCCATCGAAGCGAAAATGAAAGAGGTCGTAGCGCGCGACGAAAAGTTCGATCGCATTTACGAGCCGCGTGAAAAGGCGCTGGAGGAATTTGAGCGCGATGGCGACTTTATGAAGACACATTTCGTGACTAAGTTCACCGAGCCAGGCTCGGAGGTGAGCTTCTATCGCAACGGCCGCTTCGTCGACTTCTGCCGCGGCCCGCACGTGCCTTCAACTGGCCGCGTCAAGGCCTTCAAGGTACTCTCGCTCGCCGGCGCATACTGGCTTGGCGACGAGAAGAATCCACAGTTGCAACGCATCTATGGAACTGCGTTCTTCTCGCAGAAAGAACTCGACGCCCATTTTGCACGGCTGGAAGAAGCAGCCAAGCGCGATCATCGCCTGCTGGGCAAACAGCTTGACCTGTTCAGCATTCAGGAAATTGCCGGAGCGGGCCTCATCTTCTGGCATCCCAAAGGCGGCATCATCCGCAAGATCATGGAAGACTGGATGCGCGACGAATGCCTGCGGCGCGGCTACTCACTCGTCTTTACCCCTCACGTGATGCGACGCGAGTTATGGAAGATCAGCGGCCATGAGGGCTATTACGCAGGCAACATGTACACGCCGATGGAACTGGACGACGCCGAGTATCGCCTCAAGCCGATGAACTGCCCCGGCCACATTCTTATCTACAAAAACTCTCCCAAGAGTTACCGCGACCTGCCTCAGCGCTACGCGGAACTAGGCAACGTCTATCGCTACGAGCGATCCGGAACCATGCATGGCCTGCTGCGCGTTCGTGGGTTTACGCAGGACGATGCACACATCTTCTGCACGCCCGGACAGATTGAGGATGAAGTCGTTGCCTGCATCGATTTTGCCGAGGCCATGCTCAAGACTTTCGGTTTCTCGGAATTCAATGTCGAGCTTTCCACCTGGGATCCGAATGACCGCGCCCACTACACAGGTTCCGACGAAAACTGGGCGCTCGCCATTGGCGGACTTCAGCACGCGCTGGACCGCAAGGGCATCAAGTACACCACCATCCCCGGCGAAGCCGCGTTCTACGGCCCAAAGATCGACTTCAAACTCGTCGACGTTCTCGGCCGTCTCTGGCAGCTTTGCACGGTGCAGGTCGACTTCAATCTTCCCGCCCGCTTCGAGCTTGAATACGTCGGCGAAGACGGCGAGCGCCATCAGCCGGTGATGATCCATCGCGCCTTGTTCGGCTCCATCGAGAGATTTTTTGGCGTCTTGATCGAGCATTACGCGGGCGCATTCCCCCTGTGGCTGGCGCCGGTGCAGGTCGGCCTGGTGCCGATCAGCGAACGGCATCACGCGTACGCGAAGAAGGTCGAAGCTGAACTAAAGGCCGCAGGTCTGCGCGTCGAAGTCGATGACAGAAACGAAAAGATGAACGGCAAGATTCGCGACTTCGCCAACCAGAAGGTCCCCTACATTCTGGTCTTCGGCGACAAGGAAGAAGCCGCGGGTTCCGTGAGCGTCCGCACCAGAGCTAAAGGCGATCAGGGGTCGGCCCCGCTGGATGAGTTCATCGCCAAGTGCAAGGCCCTCGTTGAGACGAAGTCGACTGAGTTATAGAAGTGCGCAGCGCGCCCTGTTGCCGGGAATTCTGCTATTGTTCCAGTATTCCGGTAACCCCCTTATGCGCTGCGACCCAATCCCGCCGCAAACCTCGGCGTCGGTCTTCCTCCGGCGCGCGGCCGCGGTTTTGGTTGCCGCCGGCCTCAGCATTTCGTCTCTCGCAGCGCAGGACAAACCGGTGGAGGTTCAGCTTGCGCCGGCGCCGGCAACCCAAAACAAGCCCCCAACGCCAGCCGCATCCAAGCCGGGCGACATCGCAAAGGAAGCCGTAGTCATCGACAAGATGACCACACGCATCCGCGAAGAAGCCGACGGCACCGGCACGCGGCAAACCACAGCTCGCATTCGCGTTCTGGCAGACGCCGGCGTCAAAGACATGGCCGTTCTTCAATTCACCTACACAGCCTCAAACCAACAGGTCGACATCGCATACGTCCGCGTCATCAAGCCCGACGGCACGGTGGTCGTTACCCCGCCTTACAACGTGCAGGACCTTCCCGCCGATGTGACGCGCACGGCGCCCATGTACTCCGACATCCATCAGAAGCACGTCGCCGTTAAAGGCCTTGGCGTTGGCGATACGCTCGAATACCAGACGACGCTCACCACACTCAAGCCCGAGGTTCCGGGCCAATTCTGGTTCGAGTATGCCTTTCAGAAAGACCTCATCGTCCTCGATGAGCAGGTCGACCTTGATCTGCCCGCAGACAAGGCCGCGACCGTGGCCAGCGCCGATGCTCAGCCCACCATCACGACCTCCGCGGGCCGCAAGCTCTACCACTGGACCAGCAGCAATCTAGCCCGCCCCGACCCGGATGCGCCGCCGAAATCCGTCAAGCATGAGAAGCCTTCGATACAGGTAACTACATTTTCAAGCTGGGAGCAGGTGGGCGCCTGGTACCAATCGTTGCAGCGCGAATCGCTGGTGGTCACGCCGGCAGTCCAAGCCAAGGCCGACGCGCTCACCAAGGGCCTGACCAGCGACGAAGACAAGATGCACGCGATCTTCAACGACGTGGCGCTGCACATTCACTATGTCGGCCTCGAATTCGGCATTGGCCGATACCAGCCTCACCCCGCCGACGATGTCCTCTCCAACGAATACGGCGACTGCAAAGACAAGCACACCCTGCTGGCCACCGAGCTAAAAGCCGTGGGCATTGAGGCCTGGCCGGTGCTCATCTCTTCCGGCCGCGAGCTCGACGCTGCCACACCGTCGCCGGCGCAGTTCGACCACGTGATAACCATCGTTCCTCTGGGAGGCAAGCTGCTGTGGATGGACTCGACTGAAGAGGTGGCACCCGTCGGAGTACTGATGACCACCCTGCGCGGCAAGCAGGCGCTCGCCATTCCCGGAGCCAAGCCTGCCTATCTGGACCGCACGCCGGCCGACCTGCCGTTTCCCCAATCTGCCAGTTTTCATGCCGAAGGCAAACTCTCTGACCAGGGCGTATTTACAGGGCACATTTCCCAGAGCTATCACGGCGATGTAGAACTGCTCATGCGGGCAGTCCTGCGGCAGGTTCCGCAGTCGCAATGGAAAGAGTTCATGCAGAGGCTCTCCAACTCGATTGGATTTGCCGGCGAAGTCTCGAATCCTCAGGTCTCGGAGATTGAGCAGACCAGCCAGCCGCTTCGATTCTCCTACGATTACAAGCGCGAGAAGTTCGGTGAGTGGGACAGTCATCGCATCGGCCCTCCGATGCCTCCAATGGGTTTCGAACTGGGCCCGGGCGTAAAGCAGATCAAGCCCGCCGACGAGCCGGAACTGGGCTCTCCCGGTGAATTGGTTTACTCAACCTCAGTGCAACTGCCCAAGGGCTGGGGCGCGTTTCCCCCGCAAAAGGTGGATCTGAACGAGGATTGGGCCGAGTATCACTCAACCTACAATGTGACGCTGGGCACATTCACTGCCGAGCGTCGCGTGGTGATAAAGAAGAGCAAGGTACCCCTGGAGCAGTGGGACAAGTACCTCGCGTTTCGACGCGCCGTCTACGCCGACGAGATTCGCATGACGCCGATCTTCTACGGCGATCTTCCGGATGGTGCGCGGTATGGTTTCAGCGAGTTTATGAGTTCGCCGGATACCAAATTGGCCGAGATTCTGGACCCGCTGGGGGGCGCTGCGACCATTCTGGCCAGCGAAGACACGGCCAGTTCGGCTGATTTGAACAAGGCCTTGGATCTATCGCGCAAGGCGGTCGAGGTGGTGGAGGCAAGGACGCTGACGCTTTCCGTTGAGGACGGACAATCGCTTTACTGGACCCAGCTTCTGTCGGCCGCATGGAGCGCGCTGGGCAGGGCGGCGCTGGATTTGAAAGACTTGGCTACGGCCGAGGACTACCTTCGCGCCGCATGGAAGCTCAGCGAAGACCGAATGACCGGCTACCAACTGGGACGGCTGCTTGCAATCAAAGGCGACAAAGAGGCGGCGGCTCGTGTTTGGCAGTTGGCGAACATCACCAATGGCGGCGAATCGCTGGGGAGCCGTCTGTATAGCGATGCGACCGTGCGCGACCAGATCGGCGAAGCTTACCAGAAGCTGACCGGCAAACCAATGTCGGCCGCGGCGTTGAACAACGGCCAATACAACGGCAGCCTGCGCGCCGAGCTGGACCGGCAAACAGAGTTCCGCGGCTGGGTGCACAGCAGCACGCTCAATGGGCAGGGGCTGTTTATCCTGGCCAACGAGCCGGGCAAGCCATCCAAGGCCCATTTGCTGAGCGGCGACAAGGTGATGGAGAAAATGATCGGCACGCTCGAAACGCAAAAGTTGCCGGTTGTTTTCCCCCGCGAGTCAAAGGCGCGCATGGTGCGCGAGGTCAGACTGATCTGCACGCCGTATGCCGGATGCGACGCGTACATCTTTCTTCCCAATTCAGTTCAGATATCCGTTCCCAGCACCATGAAGTGGGAAACGCCGGTCATCCAGCACTTAGAGATCAAACAATCTCCGCCCACCAACTGAGCGGATCATGCGTTGATCGCCATGCCTTCCACGGCTCCGTACGCATCGAGCAGGCTCTCGCTCAGCGTGGGATGCGCGTGGATGGTGAACATCATCTCCTCCACGGTGCCTTCGAGTTCCATTACCGCAACCGCCTCCGCGATCAGTTCCGTGGCCTGCGGACCGATGATGTGGACGCCAAGAACCTCGCCGTATTTGGCGTCAGAAACAATCTTCACAAAGCCGTCGTGGCTGCCGAGAATCGTAGCCTTCGAGTTGCCGGCGAAAGGAAATTTGCCCACCTTCACGTCATGACCTTTTTCTTTGGCCTGCGCTTCTGTCAGCCCCGCGCTGCCGATTTGCGGCTCACAGTAGGTACATGCTGGAATCCGGTCTTTGCGCACCGGCCGGAACTTCTTGCCGGCAATCTTCGCCACGGCAACCATCCCGCTCATCATGCCTACGTGCGCCAGTTGCGGCAGCCCAGCAACAATGTCTCCGATGGCAAAGACGCCCGGCTCGGCCGTCTCCTGCGCTTCATTCACCTTTACAAAGCCGCGGTCGAGCTCGATCTTGGTTTTCTCAATTCCAACGTCGGTAGTCCGCGGCGCGCGGCCCACGGCGATCAGAACTTTCTCCGCTTCTTTGACCTGGGGTTTGCCGTTGGCATCGGTGTAGGTCACCTTCACGCCGGTCTCGGTCTTCTCGACCTTCTCCACTTTTGCACCCGTGTTCACATCGATCCCGCGCTTTTTGAAGAGCCGCGTCAGCTCCTTTGAAATCTCCTCATCTTCAGGCGACATCATGCGCGGCAGAAACTCGAGAATCGTCACTTCCGCTCCGAATGTACTGAAGAT
>Ga0302315_10005614_pt1 | contig 10684 bp, 4 predicted proteins | sample III_Palsa_N3_1_FD_200532 | JGI IMG/M metagenome (GOLD analysis project Ga0302315, IMG submission 200532) | Peat permafrost microbial communities from Stordalen Mire near Abisko, Sweden - III_Palsa_N3_1 | ecosystem: Environmental > Terrestrial > Soil > Palsa > Peat permafrost | place: Sweden... | reverse complement strand
GGTTATTGCGTTTATAGCATTTTTATAATTAAAAACTTCGTCGAGGTCTTCTTTATCCTGAAGTTGCCTAATCAGATAGTTTTCCCAATAAGAATTGGTCTGCTGGTCAGTTTCCAGTTTCCTGATAGCTTCTGTTTTATATTTATCAAGGTTGGTTTGTGTTGGCCCATTTGTTTTTAACTTATTGATTTCGTCCAGGGTAGATGCAATCAGTTTGTTAACATTTTGGGGGGCGCAACCAAAGCCAATTTCAAAATTAAAGTATTCCCCTCCAAGTTTCGACGCGCCGGCTGACACTTGAGGAGAATATACTTCACTTTCCTGTTCTCTTAAACGTTCTGTTAGTCTGATCAGCAGAACCTCTCTAAGCGCGTCTAATTTCAGATTATTTGAATAACCGTAAGGAAATGTCCCTGTAAAGTTCATTAATACTGTTGCTTTAGGTTCCGTTCCCTTATAAACAATTCGTTCAATTACTCCGGTTGGGTAATGATATAATTCCTTGTAATTCACCAATTTATAAGTAGCTGGCAAACTCGCTATATACTTTTCCAATAGCGGTTTTAAAATCAAGGTATCTATGCTTCCAACAAAAACAAAGGTAAAACCGGATTCGTCTGCAAAGCGTTCTTTGTAAACCTCGAATGCTTTATCAAGATTGATCTTGTCCAGTCCTTCGGGAGTTAAGGGCAAATCTCTCAGTTTGTGACTGGTCATTACTGCAATAACGGTGTCATGAAAAACCTGTTCAGGAGAATTTCCCCTATTACCAAGGACCGCTCTTTCCTTTCCGATTTCAGCTTTGAATAGGGAGGTATCTTTACGTGGCTCCGTTATACGGGCGTATGTCAATTCAAGTGCCGCTTGCAGATCTTGATTTGTCGTTTGTGCCACCACTAATTGCCGCCGTGCATCAACGGATACTCCAACACCCATTTTCTTACCAGCATTATATTTTTTCAATTCCGAAGGGCTGTAATTGCCTGCCCCCAAATACATGGATATCGTATTTACAGCCTGTGCAGAGTGAAAAACCGAATCGGGGTATAGTGAGGTACCTCCGTTTGAAAACCCTCTGAAATTTACTTCGTCATTTTTATAGTCGGTTTTTTTTACAAGGACTTTTATGCCATTGCTTAAGGTGTAGGTTATTACATTTAACTGGTCATTTTTTTGCTCGCTAACAATTTTGCCCGGGCTTGGCTGGGTAATTAAAAATGGCTTTTTACTGACCTCGTCTGTGTAAGGGCTTAGTGTTTCTTGCGCTACCGATTTTATCCAGCTTGCAAAGGCTGCTTCGTCCGGAAGCGTATTTTTGGCCTTATCAGGGGCAAGCACTAATACGTCCCGGTCAGTTTCTTTAATGGCTGTTTTAAGTAAATAATTGACCCCGTCTAAATTGATGCCGGGAAGATTCCTTTTTACCAAATTGTATTCGTAAACGATACCAGGTGCTGCTGTTTGTTGTAAGAAATTCTGCTGGTATTCCTTCACATAACTTACCGAATTAAGTTTACTTTTTTCTTTCAATTCGGAGTTCATCTCTTCCAAATAGTCTGCTTTAGCACGGTCAAGCTCAGTGATCGTAAAACCAAATTGTTTGGCTCTCTGTATTTCGCGCCAGGCCGCTTTAAAACCACGTTCCAATTCACCTGGTTTGGCAGATACACTAACGGCAAACGTATTCAGCCCTCCCAGGAAGCCGCTAAAGCCTGCCTGACCACCTATAAAGGGTGCATCCGCAGCTTGTCCTAATTCGTTCAAACGTTCCTTCAGCATAATATTGATAAGCGACTCATCAATTGCTCTGCGATAGTCACTTTCAGTTTTTACCAATTGCGCCTTGCTTTTAATGTAGACTACCATTTGTGTAGCCGGCATTTCTTTATCAGTTACCGCCATAAACTGGTTTTTACCGGTAAGGGACACTGTATATGTTGGCCTTGGTCTTTCATTAACCGGGTTTTTCAAATCAGAAAAACTGGATCTTATAGCTTTTTCTATTTGGTTAACATCTATATCGCCGACAACGATCAGCGCCTGAAGGTCCGGCCGGTACCAGTCATGATAAAACTTGTATATCGTGGGGCGTTTAAAATTATTCAATACCGTATCCAAACCGATAGGAAATCTTTCGGCATACCGTGAGTGGTTTAACAACATCGGGTAATACTGCCGGCTCATTCGTTCCTGGGCTCCTTTCCCAAGACGTTTTTCTTCCAAAACAACACCACGCTCCGCATCGATTTCCCCTGGGTCAAGAGTAGCTTCCTGTGCCCAGTCGCGCATAACTTCCAGGCCACTCTTTACCAGTTCCGGTTTGTCTGAAGGGACAGGCAGTTCAAAGACAGTTTCATCAAAACTGGTATATGCATTTAAATCAGCACCGAAACGCACGCCAATTTTTTGTAAATAATTAACCAATTCGTTATGTGGAAAATGTTTTGTCCCGTTAAAGTTCATATGCTCCATAAAATGGGCGAGCCCGCGCTGGTCTTCATCTTCCAATATTGAGCCTGCCTTATTAACCAAATACATCAATACCCTTCCTTTAGGCTCTTCATTATGCCGGATATAGTAAGTAAATCCATTTGGTAACTTGCCATAACGAACCGCAGGATCTAAAGGCAATACTTCATTGTCGCTATTATTAATTGACTTTACCGGCCTTGTTTGCGCTGTCATGTACTGAATGGAAAACAGCAGGCTGGCGAAGAATATAAAGCGGGTATATTTTAAGTGGATTTTTGACATCGTTTGATTATCTAATTTCTAAAAAAGGGACAAAGAGTAGAGTATCTGCTAATTTTCAATTAGCAGGTACTCATGTCTCAAAAGAATTATTTTAATTAATAGCCTGGATTTTGGACTAAATAAGGATTAGTTTGAATTTCCGATAAAGGAACCGGGTAAACGGCATCTGTTGATTTCCAGTCCGTTTTTTCAGTGCCTAACACGGTATTGATAGTGCTGGTTCGTTTCAGGTCATACCAGCGATTGCCCCCTTCGCAAAAAAGTTCAATTTGCCTTTCATGCATAATAGCCTTTAAAACATCACTTTGGCTCACAGCAGTGCTGTTTGGCAATCCCGCACGGTTGCGCACCATGTTAAGATCAGTCAAGGCTGCCGAAAGATTATTGAGTTGCGCTTCGGCTTCGGCCCTGATCAGGTACTGTTCGGCCAACCTTAAAATCATATAATCCTCAGTGGTAGCGGATGTTGCTCTTAAATTTTTATATTTATAGGCATAGTAATAAGTAGTTGCAACCCCTTTAACGGTAACCGAGGTTTTTCCCGTCCATTTAGCCAATCGCTGATCACCGGCCTCAAAAGCATTCAGTAAGTAGCTGGATAACGAGTAAGTTGGCACAATAGTGGTGGCCGGGGTTGAAAGATTTTGTGAAGGAATCAGCACAAAAGCTTCTGCTGTTTCAAATACAGTGCCTTTTGCGGGCAACTGCCAGATCGCCTCAGTACTCCCATCCAGATACACAGTATTTAGATCTGTATTCAAACTATATGATCCGGAATTAATCACACTGGTGGCGGCATTTTCAGCATTCTGCCATTGCCCCATGAACAAATAGACCTTGGCAAGCAGCGCATCAGCGACGTAAAGATTGGGACGAATATGCCCGGAAGAGGGGTAATTCGGTTTTAGCTTTTTTTGTGCATCTGTCAGATCTGCCAGTATTTGACTATAGACTGTAGCAACAGATGCCCTAGGAAGAGACTCGGTTGTCAAATAATTGGTTGACGTAACCAGCGGTATCCCACCGTACAAGTTAATCAGGTTGAAATAATACAACGCACGGTCCACCTCTATCTCGCCTATAAGTTGTTGCTTCAACGCTGCGCTAATAGTATTATTTGCTGAGATTCCGGCCAGACAGGCATTGATCTGGTATAGTGAGGTATACGCTGTGGTCCATAAGGTGCTTGTAAATCCGTTATTGGGCAATATGCTATTACTATATATTTGACTTGCGGTTGAACCTGCTGTGGCCGATGGCACAAGTTCATCGCCTGAAAGGCCTGCATCCAAAGTTATAGCGCCGCTGGTAATAGTGCGTGAACCGGATGTGTTAAAATTATAATAAATTCCGGCGACAGCGCTCATGATATCGGTACTATCCGCAAATACGGCGCTCGTCGGAATCTCATTTACTGGATTAGCCGGTATTTCGATGAGTTTTTTGCAGGACATTATTGCTAAACCTGAAAACAGGACCATCAACCATGTAAATCGTTTTATATCGATAAAGTTTTTCATGCTAATACTAATTAAAAGTTAAAGGATAAACCGCAAACTATAGTGCGCTGTAATGGGAAATTGAAAATACTTCCTGGGTTTTCCGGATCACCTATTTTGTAGCCGGTAAAGGTTAACAGGTTTTGCGCATTCACATAAAATTTGCAGCTTTTAATATCGAATTTGTTAAGAAATGAAGATGGAAGACTATAGCTTAACGATAAAGTCTTTAGCCTGATATAAGATGCATCGGTATATGCTGCAGAGGACTCAACATAATAATAAGTCCCAATATACGCATTGCTATTCGTTAAAGAAGTAGCTCGCTCTACAGTCGCTATGTCACCAGGCTTCGTCCACATATTGCTAAGTAGCGCAGCCGGAACATTTGTAAGTGTCCCGGGCACTTCCCCTGCGCCGTAAGCACTAGCCAGGTAATCCATTCCGGTCTGCTTGGCAAATTGAAACAAAAAATAAAGGCTGAAACTTTTATAGCTAATAGTATTACTCAATCCACCTGTAAATTTAGGAGCTAAATTCGCTATTGGCTGCAAGTCTCCCCCCTGCGATTTGATCGCATCATTAGGACTATAGGTTGTAGCGCCACTGGCTGTATAAAACTCGTAAACGCCTGTAGTTGGATTAACATCTTTATATTTAAATCCGTTAATTTCTGTAACAGGCTCTCCAATCGTGTAAAGATAGGCATAGGGGGATGTAGCCAGGCCTGGGAACGAAATTAGCTTGTTTTGATTAGAGGCGACATTAAATGATGTGGTCCAGCTGAAATTTTTGGTTTTTATATTGCTGGATGTCAAAGAAAATTCAATGCCGCGATCTTGAACTACTGCATTTAAATTTTCTAATACTGATGAAAACCCGGTTTGGATCGGTAGGTTATAGTTGGTGAGCTGATCACCTGTGCGGTTTTGGTAAACTGTGGCATTGATGAGTAATTTATTATGGAAAAATCCAAGATCAAGCCCAATATTCAGCGATTTTTTGGTATCCCAGCTATAATCTGGATTATATAGATTTAAAGGTTTATACGGGGTTGTCCCTTGAAAAGGTAAAGCATTTGGAACTGGTTCCCAAAATGCCTGATATTGGTAGGGCGCAATACCATCCGACCCGCTAGTGCCGTAATTGCCGAATAATTTTCCGTACTTTCCTGTGTAAAAATCCATCCTAACCCTGCGGAACCAAAATTTCCAAACTGCCTGCCAGGGCCAAAATTACTTGAGCCATCTCGGCGTCCGGTAAGATTAACGATAAATTCCTGGTCATATACGTAGTTGATACGTGCAAAACCGGCAACGTATTTATAAGGGGTATTTGCGGAACTGGCCAGTATTGTTGTTGCGGATGCTATAGAATTTAAAAAAGCATCATTGGAATAACCATAACCCTGTTGCTGACTATCCCCTGTTATATCTTTTTTGTAGCTACCTCCAATTAGCGCCGTTAATAACCCTTTTCCAAATTGATGTTTATAATCTAATTGTGGTTCTATATCAATCGTCTGGAAGCTATTGTTAGCAAATAAGGAATATGGATAGGCAGACGATGGGGATTGTGCGGCAGCCGGAAATTGTTGTGATTCATTGGTTGTAAGACGACTGTAACCCATGGTGGAACCAATCCTCAAATCTGGTGTTATCTGGTAGGCAATCCGTAAGGAATTATTCAGGTTATAAGATTGAAGGTCACTCGGTTCTTTTAAATAACCATCCAAATTCAATGATGACAAATCCACACCTTTGTAATTCCATACCAAATTTCCAGAGGGATCAATCAAATCAGGTAAATTCGGCGGCAACAAAACCGCCTGTGTAACAGCTGGTTGTGAAGACGAGTTATTATGATCGTAGGCATAATCTGACCCAAAATCTATGCTCAATTTACCATTAAAGCCCGTTTGATGAAAATTAGAATGGAATGTCAGTCGGTTATCTGCAAAATCACCAGGAAAATCATAATCCTGGTGGGTGAGCCCGCCCGAAATAAAGTAAGTTGAAGTAGTTGTACCGCCTGAAACGCTTGCGTGGGCATCTGTGTTTGGAGTAGTTTTCCCAACAAATTGTTTTTCCCAATCTGTATATTTGTTCTGATCAAAAACAAGCAGGTCAGGATAACTCAACGGATTAGCCGTAGCTAGGTTGATGCCATCATTTGCTAACGCCTCTTTTCGCAGGCTAACGTATTGCTGTGTATTAAGCATTTGCACCTGGTCCGTTGCTACATCAACCCCGGAATTTACGGTGAGATTAACGTTTGTTTCACCAGGTTTACCTTTTTTTGTCGTAATTATGATTACACCGTTAGCACCCTGCGTTCCATATATAGAAGTGGCATCAGCATCCTTTAAAATCGTTATGCTTTCAATATCCGATGGGTTTATACTATTGAAAGCGCTAAATCCACTATAGCGACTACGTGGTGTGGTGCCTCCCAATGAGCTGCCTAAATTTATATTTTGATTTTGCGGTGCAAATGGTACGCCGTCAATAATAAACAGTGGCTGGTCATATGGCCTGTTTACAGCATTGGGATTACTCTGGACGGAATTTTGCCCTCTAACTTGTACCTGGACTGCCGCACCCGGAGCACCGCTGGTAGGCGATATTGTCAGTCCTGCTACTTGGCCCTCCAATGCAAGTAATGGGTTACTTACCGGTTGCTTTTCGATATCACTAGCCGTAACTGTTGCGGTTGACCCAACACTGAATCGCCTGGTTTCAGTACCATATGCTATAACGGTTATTTGATCCAATTGGGAACTACCAATCTGCAAAACAATATCATCTAATTTAGCAGCAACTGATACTTCTCTTGTTAGGTAGCCGACGTAGGATATAATTAGGATGTCTTTATCTTTAAGTCCGGTTAAACTAAAACGGCCGTCTTTATCAGTTATAACTGTAGTCTTTAAATATTTTACTCTGACTGTCGCGCCTGGAATGGGTATGCCTTTCTCATCGATTATGCGTCCATGGATATCAATCTTGTCGAGGTTCAGGGCAGACTTGAGTTTTTCCAGCAAGGATGGTTGTTTGGCGGAAACTACCACCGATTTATCCTCGATAGTATAGTCGAGCGGCTGGCCGTCGAAAATGAGGTCGAGCGCGTCTTTCAGGTCGACATTCTTGATGTCGATAGTGACTGATTTGGCGGCATTTAGGTCCTGGGTTCCATAGGCAAAATCATAGCCGGTCTGTTGGCGGACCTGCCGGAAAATGGAACTCAGTGAGGCATTCTTCGCCTTCAGGGTGACTTTTTGCGCAAGGCTGGCTGCACTCACCTGCATTAGTGCCAATAAAATGATCAGAGCGGTGAGTTTCATAACTCGCAGGGTTTGCCGAATGTCGCTATAGGGCGACAACCGTTTTTTTAAATAAAAATCGTACATTCGCTTAGTTTGGGTAAGGCACCTCGCCGTTGTTTTTCGAAGACATCGCGGCGCGGTACGGTTAATAAATAGTTTGATGAATAATCAGGCGGCCCACTCATAGGTCATTCTGGCTCGAACCCGGAATGACTTTTTTATTTGGCCCCGTTCATGTGTAAAATTCTACTTGATAACGGTGACCCTCCTTTCCTCAATTTTAAAGTGAATCAATTTCGTGCGTTCCAGAATGTGCAGGACGGCACTAATATTTTTGCTTCGGCTGATCTGCGCCGAGAACCCTGTAGTTAAGGGTGCGTCCTGGTACGTGACGTCTATATCATACCAGCGAGACAATTCAAGCATGATGGTCTGGATATTGTCGCCTTCAAAATCAAAGTCGCCATTCTTCCAGGCGGTATAGCGTTCGGTATTGACCTCCATTATTTTTCGGCCGTCGCTTTGTTGACCGGGCCTTAGGATGATATTGTCCACTTTTACGCTACCCTCAATTAATGTTGTTTTTATGCTTGGCTCGTCTGAATAGGCGTTCACATCGAAACTGGTGCCCAGGTCTTCTATAGTTTGATTAGCCGTTTCGACTTTGAATGGCTGTCTGGCATTATGTTTTACCTCAAAGTAAGCCTCCCCGGTCAGCTTGACAACACGGTCTTTCTGATTAAACGCAGTCGGGAAAGTGATACTAGATTGTGCATTGAGCCAGACTTTGCTACCATCGGCCAAAACCAACGGGTAGGGCGATTGTTCGCCCCGCTTAGTGCTTAACGTGTTATAACTGACGATCTGGTCTGATTTGGCAGTTTTGTATACGATATCGTTTTGGCTCACCAGGACACGGGTTTGCCCTTGTAAAGCGAGGATTCCCTTTAACCCTTTTGTAAGGATAATTTTCTTGCCGTTTGCCAGTGTCAATGTCGCCTGATTACGACCGGGAGCGATATCATGGTTTTGAATTCGCGCGTTTTGCTGCACCAGCGATTGTTTATGAAATAAGAAAATAGCACCGGTAGAAAGAAAAACCAACACCGAAGCCGCAGCGACGATGCGCGGCCATAACGGGTAGGTTTTAGGCTGATGTTTAACGTAGTTTTCTAGAAAGTCGTCGATTTGCTGCTCAGTTTCGGCTTTCTCTGCGAAAAGCTGTGGCCGCTTGTCAAAATGGTCGTAATAGTTTTCAATGAACGCTTGTTCTTCCGGGCTGGCTTTGCCGTAACGATAACGCTTGAGCATTCTTAAAATATCGCGCTTGCTGGTCTGCATTAATCAGGGTGTTTGTTGTATGTCACCCATTGTGCAAAAAATCCCAAAAAAATTAATAAAAAAATAACGCTGGCTTAACGTCTGAAATGTTGTACGATCAACACGATGGAGATTAGGTGCGCCAAACGGGCTCGAAGGGCGTCCTCTGCGGTTTTTAACTGGTTCTGCACTGTCTTGCGACTGATATCGAGGTCCTGGGATATTTCACTGGTGGTTTGCGCTTGTTGATAGCGGCGGATAAAAATCTCGCGGCGTTTTGGAGGCAGCGCCAGAATAAATAATTCCACGAGTCTTAATACTTCTTTTTCCAGCAGCGTATCTTCAACTGTCAGCGGTGAATGCAGCAACTCATCAAAGCTGTCGGTGAATAACGAAGGACGCGGGTTACGGGTCGCCGCGTTGATCACCTGGAAGCGAGTAGCGCTGTGAAGGTAGGCGGACAGGTTAGCGATATCAGCGTCCTCCCTGCGATCCCACAAGGCGGTAAACACGTTTTGAACAATGTCCCGGCATTGTTCCTTATCGCGCAAACGATTGTAGGCCTTCTGCAAAAGCGCGCTTCCATAGCGGTTATAGATCTCGGTAAATGCGTGACTATCCCCGCTGCGTAGCAATAAGCAGAGTTCATTGTCGGAAAGAGGCTTAACAGCGTGCATGTACGTTACAAAAACACTAAGTTAATGAAATTCATACAATTGTTCAAGTTTTATGTCGTTCAAATGGTAATGTATAACTCGCATGTTAGCGCTCAATTGCAAATTATGGATGATCGATAGCGCAACGAAAAACTAAACGGTTTTTGTCTAAATATTCAGGTTCGATCTGCTTTTTGACAGTCTTGAATGCGAAAGCTTCAAAAAGCTAAATTATTGCAATGAAACTAAAAAGCTGAAATAGTATACAAGGTTAAGCAAGGTTAACCAAGCCATGTTTTTGTCGTACAAAACGAATTATTACATCGAACCATCAATCCGTTTAGGGCTACTTATAAACACTACCAACATATTTAAGTTGTCAAATAAATAATCTAAACACTTTAACCTTTGCGCCATAAATTCGAAATTATAACATCACAAATTATCACGGAGAAAGGTATTTCTAATCCTTCAAGACTAAAAACAAGAAAGAAAAACAATGGAAGGGTTACTTCAACATATTTTCAGTGGATATTTTGTGGTTTTCCCGAACAGTAAAAATCATCCAACCTTTTGATTTTTTGTATTTTATACGAAAATTGATACTTGGATCTGTGATCCCTACATGGCCACCGTTTATTGGGTTGGTCGTTTATTTCGAAACATTTGAATAGTTGTCAAATCATGCATATTTTTTGACAGATTATGCATATCAACCGAGATAGCATGCTTCAGCGATTTAAAATTCAATAATTGTTACGACATTTAATCTTTGTCTACCATTGCAATACATAATGCCAGCTATTGAAAACACATATTCGCTTTACATCAACCGTAAAGAAACCAGGGTAACCGTGTCACCCGATATGCCCATACTCTGGGTACTTCGCGATGTCATAGGTTTAACGGGGACCAAGTTTGGCTGCGGAATGGCACAATGCGGGGCCTGTACCATCCATCTCGACGGAGAAGCTGTGCGCTCCTGCGTCACACCGGTTTCCCAAGCCGTTGGAAAGGAAATTATCACGATTGAAGGGCTTTCCCCGGAAGGCGACCATCCCTTACAGCATGCCTGGGCTGAAGTGAATGTGCCCCAATGTGGCTATTGCCAGGCAGGTCAGCTCATGTCG
>Ga0302315_10005608_pt1 | contig 10692 bp, 7 predicted proteins | sample III_Palsa_N3_1_FD_200532 | JGI IMG/M metagenome (GOLD analysis project Ga0302315, IMG submission 200532) | Peat permafrost microbial communities from Stordalen Mire near Abisko, Sweden - III_Palsa_N3_1 | ecosystem: Environmental > Terrestrial > Soil > Palsa > Peat permafrost | place: Sweden... | reverse complement strand
TGCTCCTATAGCTGACGAAGGGATGCCTGCTCTGCAGGGGCTCGATGATCTTGATGATACGATCGAAGGGGATATTATGTAAGGCCGGGTTGGCAACGCGGTTATCGGACTGTTTTTCCGCCCACTCGTGGATCTCGGACGTCAGCCACTGGTTGTTTTCCTTGTCGAAATGGTTCTGGAATACGAATACCCGGCTGACGAGAGCCGTAGTGCCGACCACCTGGATAGATTCCGTGATAGCCTGGTTGAGGTCGGTGTTGACCAGCAGGGAGTGAGTGGCCTGGGAGACGGCATGCAACAGGTGATCTTTCTTTTTCAGCTTGTCCTGGGCGATCTTCTGGTCGGTGATATTGCGCGAGGTACAGATGAGCTTGACGAGCTGTTCTTCGTCCACGATAGGCTTGACGATGGTTTCGAGCCAGATATAAGTGCCGCTCTTGTGAAGGATGCGGTACCGGACGATGATGCTTTCTTCCGGGACAGGAACGGTATGGTCCGGAAGGACGCGGCGTTTTTTACGGGCGGAATGCTGGTGGCTGTTTTTCTCCGTGAATGCCGTTAGGCTGTCTGCGCGGAGGAACTTGCTGCGGTCATCCGGGTGGACATATTGTTCGATGGACCTGCCGATGACCTCATCCACCTCATAACCGAGAACGGTCGTTACGGAGGGGGAGAGATACCAGATGGTGCCGTCGATGGCATGTACGCTGATGATATCCTCTGAGTTTTCGGCCAGCAGCCGGAATTTCTGTTCGCTGTTGAGAAGGGCGTTCTCCGCCTCTTTCTGGAAGGTGACGTCCTGGGCGATCCCGAATTCCATCTGTTCGTCCAGCATCTTGCCCTTTACGGACAGGTATCGCATCCAACCCTGTTTGGTGATGATCCGGCACGAGAAAAAGCATTCGTAACCTGCCGTATCTTTGTTCTGGATCGCTTTGGCCAGCTCTTCCGCCACCTGGTTGAAATCTTCCGGCACGACATACAGGTGAAGAAAATTTTGCAGGGGGATGTTATCCGGGTCTTCTTCGTCCATGGCCAGCAGGGCTTTGAATTCCTTGCTGAGGAACAGCTCACTGCTGACGAAGTCAAGCTTCCACGATCCCATCTTGGCATACGTCATGGCGTAGGACAGCGTCCGGATGGCCTCTTCTTTGCTCTGTTCCATCTGGAGCTTTTCGGACACATTCGACCCGATGCCCTGGATTTCGGTGACCTGGCCGCCTTCCCCCAACAGGGCGAGGAATTCCCATTCCGTCCAGAGGAACTCCCTGGTGTGCCCGATGGGCTTGCGGATGACCAGGCGGGATACCTTTCCGGGGTTGTTCCAACAATCATTGGCGACATGCTGGCAGCGGGCGAGGTCTTTGGGGAAGATCGTCGTATAAAAAAGGACGTGCTGGATCTCCTGTTCCGAGTAGCCGAAGGTTTTCAGGAAGGCCGGGTTGGCATAAGTATAATGCCCGGTCCGGTTGATCCGGATCACGTAGTTGGTCTGGGACTGAAGGATGGACGCCAGGAATTTCTTTTCATTAAGCAGCTCATTCCGAGCCTTTTGCAGTTCCTTGTAGTTCTTTTCCCCCTTTTTAAAGGCCGGTTCCAGCACCAGGATGATGAGGCCGATAATGGCGGCGACCAGCGAGATGAACTTGCCGGTATCGATGGTGGACACCTCACCGCTTTTTTCCTGTACAATCTCTGAAAAGTGGGTGTTGACATCGTACAGTAAGCTATTATACTTGTCCTCATTGGAGAGGAGATCGCGGAGATAAAGCGGCTTATTGATGGCACGGGTGGCAGAGTCCGACTGGGCCAGTTCGCGGGAGATGGCTGTAATGGATTCGAAATGAGGTTGGGCAGTGGAGAGTAACAGCTTGATCTGGAAGATCTTCTGCGGGACCGGGGACGGGGTGGCGTTGGTCTGCTGCAGCAACAGCTGCTGGTTAGCCTCGAAGGCATCCGTCAATTTTGTGAGGGTATCGCTGAGGCTGCCTTGCAGGTTTTGTTCGGGGTGGTCCAGTAGGAGAATAGCCTGTTTTGCAATGCGCTGCGTGAGCGTTTGCTGGTGGGCTGAACGATTGATGGCTTCGAGCAACTCCTTGTTTTCCAGGGATTTTATGTGGTTAAAATAATATCCGAAGAAATTGATCAGGAGCACCAATACGAACAAAACAACCGAAATGCGGATTAACTTGCGAAACGGGCTTTTCATTGGAATAGTAAAAGGGTCTTCACATAGGAACGTAAAATCGGATCTTTAAGTTTCTGGAACGACAAAAAAACCCTGGGGTAAACACTTACATATTGAAATTTAATAAGTTATAACTTGCTCTTCCATAATGGACGGCAATTCCCGCCATTCATACTGCTGGTTGCGGAGCTGGGGTTCGAAACCAGCCTCGCGGATGGCCGCCTGGATGCCCCGGGCGGTGAAGCGGTGAGGGGCGCCGGCAGCGCTGACGACGTTCTCTTCCAGCATGATACTGCCAAAATCGTTTGCGCCGGCATGGAGGCAGAGCTGTGCCGTCTGTTTGCCGACTGTCAGCCAGCTGGCCTGGATATTCTTCACGTTCGGCAGCATGATCCTGCTGATGGCGATCATCCGGATGTATTCCTCAGGCGTTGTCAGGTTGTGAACGCCCCGGATGCGTGTCAGGAGGGTATCTACGTCCTGGAAGGTCCAGGGGATAAAAGCCAGGAACCCTTTGGCGCCGGCGGGTTTTTTTGCCTGTACTTCCCGGATACGGATCAGGTGCTCCATCCGCTCGGCCAGGGTCTCCACATGTCCGAACATCATAGTGGCAGAGGTGGTGATGTTCAATTGGTGCGCCTCGTACATGATATCCAGCCATTCCTGGGAGCCGCATTTTCCCTTGCTGATGAGACGGCGTACGCGGTCGACAAGGATCTCTGCGCCTGCGCCCGGCAGAGAATCCATACCTGCCGCCTTCAGCTCGGTCAGTACTTCACGATGGCTCATCTTTTCCAGCTTGCTGATGTGGGCCACTTCAGGTGGCCCGAGGGTGTGAAGCTTCAAAGCAGGATATAGCTGCTTGATCTGGCGGAACAGGGTAGTGTAAAAGCTAAGCCCCAGTTCAGGATGATGGCCGCCCTGTAGCAGCAATTGGTCGCCGCCCCACCGGAAAGTCTCTTCTATCTTTTTTTTGTAGGTATCGATATCGGTGATATAGGCGTCGGCGTGGCCCGGGATGCGATAGAAATTACAGAATTTACAGTTGGCGAGACAGACATTGGTGGTATTGACATTGCGGTCAATCTGCCAGGTTACCTTGCCGTGCGGCACCTGCATCTTCCGCAGTTCGTTGGCCACCTGCATGAGTTCAGTCAGCGGGGCGTGCTCGAAAAGGAATATGCCTTCTTCGTTCCCGAGGAACTCTTTTTTCAATGCTTTGTCGTATAAGCCTCCTAGTGTCATAACGATCCGTTTAAGAAAATCAGTAAACAAAGGTACGGATCAAAGATATCCGTTGAATGTTTGCAATCTTAATAAATACATGATATATTTAATTGTTTGAATGCTTGTTAAATGATTAACCAAAACAAACCATTTTGGCTGCCATACCGGTTACGCCGTATCGCTAGCTGCCTTTTCCTGTGCCCGGCCATCTTCTTCATCATGAGCCCGAGGGGGTTGTATGCCCAGGAGACTTATATCCCCAAGCCGGCCAAACTGATCACCACTTTTCCGATCCTCCTTTACACCGGTGGCGTTACGATCATCAGGGCCCGGCTGGATGATTTTCCGGATACGCTGAATTTTGTGCTGGATACCGGCAGCGGGGGAATTTCCCTCGATTCGACCACTTCCGCCCGGCTGGGGCTCCATCCTGAACCATCTGACCAGCAGTTGCTCGGGATTGCCGGGATCAGCCAGGCAAAATTCCTGTACAACAAGGTGCTTCACCTGCCCGGGTTAACGGTGGACAGCCTGAACTTTCATGTGAGCGATTACGATATCCTCACCAGCGTATATGGGGAAAAGATAGATGGGATCATCGGGCATAGCTTTTTTTCCCGTTATATTGTCGAGATCAATTATGACAGCCTCCTGGTCTCGGTCTATTCCCAGGGCTCCTTTCGTTATCCCAGGTCGGCTTACCAGATGAGGCCGGTGATCCCAAGCATCCCTATCATCGGCGCAGAGACCGATGATGCCAGGAAGGTGATGGCCCGGTATTTCTTTGACACCGGGGCAGGGCTGTGTGCCTTGTTCTCCAACGATTTTATCAATGACAGCAGCCTGTTGAGCAGAAAGAAGAAGTTTTATCTGACCCAGGCCCAGGGCCTGGGCGGAAAGGCCACCATGCGGCTGACGGTCATAGATGAGCTGAAGGTCGGGCCTTTCCATTTTCATAACGTACCGGCCTATCTCTTCGACGACCTCTATAATATCACCTCCTACCCCAATCTGTGCGGGGTCATCGGGAATGATATCCTCCGCCGGTTTAATGTCATCCTGAACTACGACCGTCGGATCATTTGCCTCACCCCCAACTCCCATTACCATGATCTTTTCGACTATTCCTATACCGGGATGAGTATTTACAGGGAAGGCGGCGCGATCCGGGTAGGAGATGTCATGGATGGCTCGCCTGCCGACAGGGCCGGCATCCGGGTAGATGATGTCCTTTTGGCGATCAACAACACTTTCAACGGCAGTATGCAGGTCTACAAGAACCTGCTGCAGAATACCGGGGACAAACTGAAGATTATCATCAGCAGGGATGGCGACCTGATGACCTTTAACCTGCGGGTCAAGAGTATCCGGTAACTTTCTTACCTTGCACCCTCAACCGCCGGAAGCGGTTGGGGGATTCCAACTATGACGATAAAATTTGAAAAGTTCCAGCTGGCCAATGGCCTGAGGGTCCTTGTCCACGAAGATGCCTCCACTCCCATGGCGATTGTCAATGTCCTGTATGATGTGGGCGCGAGGGATGAAGATCCGAAGAGGACAGGGTTTGCCCATTTATTCGAGCACCTCATGTTCGGGGGGTCGGTCAACATCGAGGATTTCGAGACGCCCTTACAGCTGGCAGGTGGAGAGAACAATGCGTACACGACCAATGACTTTACCAATTATTACATCCAGCTACCGGCGGAAAATGTCGAGACGGCCTTCTGGCTGGAAAGCGACCGGATGCTGTCCCTGGCTTTCAGTGAAAAGAGCCTCGAAGTACAGCGAAAGGTCGTGATAGAGGAATTCAAGGAGCACTATATCAACAAGCCTTATGGCGATGCATGGTTTAAAATGCGGGAGCTGGTATACCAGGCGCACCCCTATCGATGGATGACCATCGGCAGCGAACTGAGCCATATCGAACAGGCGCAGCTGGCGGATGTCCGGAATTTCTTTTTCAAGTATTACCGGCCGGTGAATGCTATCCTCGTGGCGGCAGGCAAGGTCACCGTGCAGCAAGTCCGCGAACTGGCGGAGAAATGGTTCGGCGATATTCCTTCCGGCGAGAAATATGTGCGCAACCTGCCCCGTGAGCCGCGCCAGCAGGAGGCCCGGCGGTTGGAGGTAAGGGCCGACGTCCCCCTCGACGCGTTGTATAAGTGCTATCCGATGTCTGCACGGACGGAGGATGGCTATTATATTGCCGACCTGATCACGGAAGTGCTCGGCGGCGGGCAGAGTTCGCGGCTGCACCAGGCGCTGATCAAGGAAAAGAAATTATTCAGCCAGATCGAATGTTATCACACCGGCTCGGTAGATCCGGGCCTGGTGGTCATCGAAGGCAAGCTGATCAAAGGGGTTTCCATGGAGGCCGCCGATGCTGCCGTGGAAGAGGAGTTGCAAAGGATGCGGAGGGAAGCCGTCACGGAAAAAGAGCTGACGAAGGTCAAGAACAAGACTGAGTCTGCTATTGTGTTCGAGGACATGAGTGTAATGAACCGTGCGGGCAGCCTGGCTATTTATGAGCTGCTGGGCGATGCGAACATGATGAATACCGAGCTGGACAGATACCGTGCGGTGAGCATTGAAGACATCCTGACAACGAGCCGCGAGCTGTTCGATCCCCGCAACAGCAATACCCTGTTCTATAGGACGCTGGAAGCGTCCAGTCCGAAGGACAAACATTAGGGGTTTACGGAAATGCGCTAAATTTTTAAAAGCGCATTTCCGGTACATTACAGTGAAAAATAATGAGGATACAATGAGCGTACAAGCGATAACCAAATTGAACAGGGGCGTACCCCCACCGATAAAGGACGCGATAGAATTCGACCTGATCTTACCTCCTTATACCAAACATACGTTATCCAACGGCGTTGAAGTCTACCGGATCGACCTGGGTACCGTCGACGCGATGATGGTCAGCTGGATCTTCGATGCCGGCAATTCCTTCGAGACGAAGGATGGCGTTGCGGCGGCCGTCAATACTTTGCTGAAGAACGGTACGTCGGCCCGCAGTGCGTTTGATATCAACGAGCACTTCGATTATTATGGCTCTTACCTCAGCAGGGCCTGCCATCATGAGACGGCAGAGATCACGCTGCACTGCCTCAGCAAATATGTCAGAGAGCTGGTGCCGGTAGTGGCTGAGCTCGTCACCGATTCCATTTATGCACCCGATGAACTGGCGATATATAAGAAGAATGCGCAGCAACGGTTGCAGGTCAGTCTGAAAAAGAGCGAATTCGTAGCGAGTCGGCTGATCGACTCCTATCTCTATGGACGGCAGCACCCATACGGAAAATATAGCATGCCGGAAGATTATCAGCAGCTGCAGCAGGAAGACCTGCTGGCCTTTTACAACCAGTATTACCGCAACGGGACATGCAGGATCATAGCCGCCGGCAAATTGCCGGATGACCTGATTGAACAGCTGGAGGCGGGTTTCGGGTCGTTACCGCTGCACGCTCCGGCACAGGGGGCGATGGCTCCTGCTTTTCCCATTGAGCCGGCCCAGCAGAAGAAATATCATATTGTCAATGATCCCGACGGTGTTCAGGGCAGTATCCGTATCGCGCGGAACTTTCCCAACCGGCACCATCCCGACTTTCAGAAGGTGCAGGTGTTGAACAACGTCTTTGGCGGCTTTTTCGGTTCACGGCTGATGACTAATATCCGGGAAGACAAAGGCTATACGTATGGCATTTACAGTTACCTGGTGAACAACAGGCAGGAGAGCGCATGGGTGATCAGCACCGAAGCCGGAAAAGAGGTCTGCGCGCCTGCGATCGAAGAAGTCTATAAAGAAATGAACCTCATCCGGGAGGAGCCGATAGACGAGGAGGAGCTGCAAATGGCCCGCAACTTTGCTATCGGTACCGTGCTGGGTGACCTCGACGGCCCTTTCCATGTAGCGGGGCGCTGGAAGAGCATCCTGCTGAATGGGCTGGACGAAAATTACTTCCGGGAAGGGATCAGGATCGTGAAGACGATCACCCCCGAAGAGTTGCAGGAGCTGGCGATAAAATACCTCGACCCGGCGGCTTTCTTCGAGTTGGTGGTGGTGTAAAAACAAGATTCGGCCGAATAACCATTATGGCTTAACTTGGGCAAAAGAATAGCATGAACTTCGTGCTCCGCATTCTTATCACCGCGGTAGTCGCCTTTGCGTTATCTTCCGTCCTGCCGGGCATCCACATACATACTTTCTGGACGGCTATCGTCCTCTCGCTGGTGCTGGCGTTCCTTAATTTTCTATTAAAGCCTATACTCATTATTCTTACCCTGCCGATCACTATCCTTACCTTTGGTCTCTTCCTATTTGTCATCAATGCCCTTATTGTACTGCTGGCGGGGAATTTCGTCAGAGGATTCGAGGTGGACGGGTTCGGCTGGGCCTTACTGTTCAGCCTGCTGCTGTCGTTATTGACCTCGCTGCTGTACAGGGATCCGGACAGGGAAGAAAGACGCGGGGAAAGAAACTGACACAGCCACAAACACATGCAAAATCAGACAGGGAGATCGTATGAACTTTGACAGAAAAGACTGTAGCAACGAAGAGTTGATCCGTCTATACAAGAGCATCTTATTACCGAGGATGATCGAGGAAAAGATGCTGGTATTGTTACGCCAGGGGAGGATCAGCAAATGGTTCAGCGGGATCGGGCAGGAAGCGATTGCCGTTGGCGCCACGCTGGCGATGAAGGCCGACGAGTGGATATTGCCGCTGCATCGTAACCTGGGCGTATTTACGAGCCGGCAGATGCCTTTGTCGAGATTGTTCCTTCAATGGCAGGGGAGTGCTGACGGCTATAGTAAAGGGCGGGAAAGAAGTTTTCATTTCGGGAGCAGGGAACATGCTATTTGCGGGATGATCTCACATCTGGGCCCGCAGCTGGGCATTGCCGACGGGATCGCACTGGCAGCCAAGCTCGGCAAGTCGGGTAAAGCTACGCTGGTATTCAGTGGCGAAGGCGGCACCAGTGAAGGGGATTTTCACGAAGCCCTGAATGTTGCGTCTGTATGGGACCTGCCGGTGATCTTCCTGATCGAGAATAACGGGTATGCGCTGAGCACGCCGGTGTCCGAGCAATATCGGGTCGAGAGCCTGGTCTATAAGGCGCAGAGTTATGGGATGGAGGGGATCAGGATCGACGGCAATAATATTCTTACCGTATACGATACATTGAAGGGGATAAGGACTTACTGTACGAAATACCAGCGGCCTTACCTGGTGGAATGTATGACCTTCCGGATGAGGGGCCATGAAGAGGCCAGCGGCGTGAAATATGTGCCGCCGGCGTTGCTGGAAGACTGGGCGAAGAAAGACCCGGTGATCAATTACGAAAATTGGCTCAGGGGGCAGAATATCCTGAGTGAAGAGAGTATCGGGGCTATCCGGGAGGAGACTCTGGAATATATAGAGGATGAGCTGGGGAAGAGGACGCGCGAGGGCGCGGCCGATAATAGAAGCGGGAGCTCTGTGGAAGGGTTGACAGTGGTCGACGAGCCGGTGATCATTGTGCCGGATACCAGGGCGGAACTGGCGGATATTTATGCGCCAGCGCCTCCACCCCCACCCGCGCCCCCACCCCCACCCGAGCCGGCGGGCGTGGACGGTGAAGAAGTTCGCATTTTGCGAACTTTGCGCGCGGATAAGGCGGCTGAGCCGGAACCGCCATCAGAAGCCCCCGAACGGCGGCTGATCGACGCGATCAAAGAAGGGCTGCAGCAATCGATGGAACGTCACGAAAACCTGGTGCTGATGGGCCAGGACATTGCTGAATATGGCGGCGCCTTTAAGATCACCGAAGGGCTGGTACAAACCTTCGGCAAACAGCGGGTGCGGAATACGCCATTATGCGAGAGCGCTATTATCGGCTGTGCCCTGGGACTAAGCCTGGAAGGCTATAAGAGCGTAGTGGAAATGCAATTCGCCGATTTCGTGACGGCGGGGTTCAACCAGATCGTGAATAACCTGGCCAAGATCCACTACCGGTGGGGCCAGGCGGCGGACGTGGTCATCAGGATGCCTACAGGCGCTGGGGTGGGCGCCGGTCCGTTTCATTCCCAGAGCAATGAGGCCTGGTTCGTTCATACGCCGGGATTAAAGGTCGTCTATCCTTCTAACCCACACGATGCCAAGGGGCTCCTGATCGCAGCCATCAACGATCCCAACCCGGTGCTTTATTTCGAACATAAGGCGCTCTACCGCAGCATCAGCGGGCCAGTCCCGGCGGCTTACTATGCCGTAGAGGTCGGCAAGGCCAGCTGGGTACAGGAGGGCGAAGACCTGTCCATCATCACCTATGGGGCGGGCGTTCACTGGGCCGTGAATTATGCGGCTGCCCATCCCGGGCTGTCTATCGATATCCTGGACCTGCGGACGTTGCTGCCGCTGGATTATGCCGCCATCCGCGATGCAGTGGCCAGGACGGGCAAAGCGTTGGTCTTACATGAAGATACCCTTACCGGGGGAGTAGGCGCTGAAGTGGCGGCCTGGATCGGGGAGCACTGCTTTTCCCTGCTGGATGCGCCGGTTTGCCGTTGCGCGTCGCTGGATACGCCGGTGCCCTTCAACAGCCAGCTGGAAAGCAATTTTCTGGCCAGCGCACGGCTTGATGATTATGTTCAACAGCTGATGGAGTACTGACGGGTGTTTACCCTATAGTTTTGCACTATTCATGCACAACACTTGACTTTAATAATAGGATTATATATCTTAGTACAAATAGGATAAGGTTTAATGGTTATGGTAACTGATTAGTGCAACCTCCCCCACGGGAGGTTTTGTCATTTTTCAGAGTCCCCAACAAACCACTGCTCCTTATTTTTGAAGTTTTACGGATTATCCTTCCGGTCTTTCTGGTATTCGCGGAAAGCCAGTTTGATATAATCAAACAGGTCGTAATCCGTCGCGTGCTCGCAGAAAGAATAAGAAGGACGGTACCTCACCATGAAACTATCCAGCGCGTCCCCCTGCAGGTGCGTTATTTTCAGCACGATCGACGGGTTGAAGCGGTGGTCGATAAATTTTTCGTGTTCGTCTTCTACCAGCCGGTGCTGGAAGGCCACGGCCTCCCTTTTCTTCCGGTACTCGAATACCTCGATCAGCTGATCGAGGTCCAGCCCCGCCCCCATCCCCAGGCCCGAGCTTCCGTCGGTGATCTTCAATCCCGGCTTTTTATAATTGAAATATTTTTCATAATCCTTGCGGTTCTGGATAGAGTCATTGCGGTAATCCTTGGGCATGACCCGTACCTCTTTTAATTCGG
>Ga0302315_10005605_pt1 | contig 10698 bp, 3 predicted proteins | sample III_Palsa_N3_1_FD_200532 | JGI IMG/M metagenome (GOLD analysis project Ga0302315, IMG submission 200532) | Peat permafrost microbial communities from Stordalen Mire near Abisko, Sweden - III_Palsa_N3_1 | ecosystem: Environmental > Terrestrial > Soil > Palsa > Peat permafrost | place: Sweden... | reverse complement strand
TATATCGCTTGGATTGCTGAATCAACTTTCGGGTATCAACGCGATTCTCTATTATTCGAATCAGATCTTTGCTTCGGCGGGTTTTAGTTCGCTTTCGGGGGCGTTTCAAACGGTACTGGTTGGGCTTGTGAACCTCTTCGCTACGTTGCTGGGGATGTCGCTGGTAGATAAGCTGGGCCGGAAGACGCTGCTGCTGATTGGCAGTGTTGGCATGACTGTAAGCCTTGCAGGTGTGGCAGAGATCTTCTTTAGCCAGAGCCATCAGAATTTGTTGGTGTGGCTGCTGATGTCATTCATTCTCTTCTTCGCCATTTCGCAAGGCTCTGTGATCTGGGTATACCTTGCGGAGATCTTTCCTACGCGCGTTCGTGCCAAGGGGCAGAGCCTTGGCTCTTCATCACATTGGATTATGAACGCGATACTTGCCTTTGGATTTCCGCTTGTTGCGAAGAGGTCTGGTGGTATGCCGTTTGCTTTTTTTGCTGTGATGATGGCTGTGCAGTTTTTCCTGGTGTTGTTTGTTTTCCCGGAGACAAAGGGTGTTTCGCTGGAAGAGCTACAACGGCGTATGGGCATTGACTAAGTAAAAGCCGTTGAGGCAAGGGATTCAATGCTATCGCCAGAGCCAGCTATGATCCCATTGAAATGAAAGTTGGATGGAAATGAATATTTGGAATAGGCGTGACTTAGCGAAGGCTGGTATCGCTGCATCTGCAACTGCCCTTACTGGTGGGTGGAGTGTCAAAAGGTCGATTGCTGAAAACCAGGCGGTTGAGGTTCAGTATGGCGGTGCCACACTTTCACCAATGACCGCAGGGTCTCGTGAGCGGCTGCTGATGGATCGTGGCTGGCGTTTTGCATTGGGTCATGCGAGCGATCCGGACAAAGATTTTGGATTTGGAAAAACCTCGGAGCTTGGCGTATTTGCCAAGTCGGGTGAGGCTGGTGGGCCTGCGGGGATCAAGGCGAAATCTCCTTTTGACGATCATGTGTGGGAGATCGTCGATCTCCCACATGATTGGGCTGTTGGATTACCGTTTGTGCTGGAGCGAGATGTTGTTTGGCATGGTGGAAAGCCAGTGGGTCGGGAGTTCCCGGCGACCAGTGTGGGTTGGTATAGGCGTAGCTTTGATGTCCCGGCGGGTGATCTTGGGAAGCGTATCTCTCTTGAGTTCGATGGCATCTTTCGTGATGCCATGCTTTTCGTCAATGGACATTATCTAACGGCTAACTTCAGTGGATATGCTCCGGCGGTGGTAGATGTCACGGATTTTCTGAACTATGGAGAGAGCAACGTTGTTACGGTTCGCGTGGATGCGTCTTATGCTGAAGGCTGGTTTTATGAAGGTGCGGGGATTTACCGGCACGTGTGGCTGAATAAGACGGGACCGCTGCATGTAACTCAATGGGGAAGTTTTGTTCGGTCTGAGGTAAAGGACGGGTACGCGAACCTGAAGATCAGTACGGAGGTGGCGAACGATGCGCTGGCAGATGCGACATGTCGTGTGCGTGCCTTCGTGATCGATACCAAAGGGGCGACCGTTGTCACTGCTACCTCTGCTGAGTTGCGTGTCGAGGTTGGCGCGGTAAAGAGCTTTGAGATGCAGGCGCGTGTTGTGGATCCAGCTCTGTGGTCCATTGAGCAGCCAAATCTTTATAAGTTGGTTGCGATTGTCGAGAAGGATGGTCACGAGGTCGATCGTGATGAAACAACGTTTGGAGTTCGTACGATTCGTTTCGATGCGGACAAAGGATTCTTTCTGAATGGCAAGCCGGTCAAGATAAAGGGGACGTGCAATCATCAGGACCATGCTGGAGTGGGTGTTGCGTTGCCGGATCGTTTGCAGTCCTTTCGCATTGAGCGATTGAAGGAGATGGGGTCGAATGCTTACCGGACGTCGCACAATGCGCCTACGCCGGAGTTGCTGGATGCCTGCGACCGGTTGGGGATGCTGGTGCTGGATGAGACGAGGATGTTTTCTTCAGGACCAGAGGGGCTGAGTGAGTTGGAGCGGATGGTTCGGAGAGACCGCAACCATCCGAGTGTGGTGATCTGGTCGATTGCCAATGAAGAGAGGCAGCAGGGTACGGAGCGCGGAGCGCGTATCGGCGGGACGATGAAGCGGTTGGTGCAGAAGCTTGATCCAACTCGTCCTGTAACTGCGGCGATGAATGGAAATTGGGGTAAGGGGTTATCGGGCGTTGTCGATGTGCAGGGATTTAATTATTACCTTGAGAATATCGATGCGTATCGCGAGAAGTTTCCGAAGCAGCCGTTGATGGGAACGGAGACGGCTAGTACTGTTTCCACGCGCGGGATATACGCGGACGATGCTGTCAAAGGATATGTTGCAGCCTATGACAATAGAAAGCCGAAGTGGGGGGCTACGGCTGAAGAGTGGTGGAAGTTCTATGCTGCTCGCGATTGGCTGGCTGGTGGATTTGTGTGGACGGGCTTTGATTATCGCGGTGAGCCGACGCCTTACCATCTGCCGTGTGTGAGCTCGCACTTTGGGTTGATGGATACCTGCGGGTTTCCGAAGGATAACTACTTCTACTACAAGACATGGTGGGCTCCGGAGCCGGCGTTGCATCTGCTTCCTCATTGGACATGGCCGGGCAGGGAAGGCGAAGAGATCGAAGTGTGGTGCTACTGCAATCAACAGAGTGTCGAGCTCTTTTTGAATGGTGTGAGCCTGGGGTCGCAGACGGTTGAGAGAAATGGACATCTTGTCTGGAAGGTGAAGTATGCTCCGGGCAAGCTGGAGGCACGGGCGTCTGCTAGCGGGCGCGTTGTGCTGACTGCAGCTAACGAGACAGCGGGTGCAGCCAGCAAGCTGGTGCTTACTGCTGACCGAGTGCAGATTCAGGCGGACGGCGAAGATGTTTCGATTGTGACGGTGCAGGTTGTGGATGCGAAGGGTCGGCCAGTCCCTGTTGCTGCTAACAAGATCAGCTTTGCACTGCAAGGGCCGGGGCGTTTGCTTGGCGTAGGGAATGGCGACCCCTCTTGCTATGAGTCGGACAGGCCAATGAGCCCGACGACAGCAAGCAGAAGCGTGTTCAATGGTTTGTGTATGGCTATTGTGCAGTCTTCGCGTGAGAGCGGAGAGATTACGATTGTCGCGAGTTCGCCGGGACTCGAAACGGCGAAGATCGTTGTTGGGAGTTTGCAGTCTACTCCCAGGGCTTCTGTTGCAGTTGTTACGAATAGCTAACCAAAGCAATGTACGACGCCCGCCCATCTTTCGGAGATGGCGGGCGTTTTTGATTGCGCGGAAGAAGAGTGCAACTACTGATTAGGGTTGGCGCCTTCGCGGGTTGAGGCGATGGCGATGTTGGCCCAGTAGGTTTGGCGGTTGATGGTGTCGTGGTCGCCATAGGGGCCAAAGTACATCGTCCAGTTTGTGGAGGGTAGAGCGGTACCCTGCGGTGGGCCGGTGGTGACGGCAGCGGAGGGGTTGTAGCCTACGTCTCCTGTCCAGTCGACGACGGGCGTCGTCATGTTGTTATGCCAGACTTTTACTTCGCCGGTTCCTGGTGCGCCCACAAAGTGAGGGCGAGCGTAGACAACGAACTGTTGCCACTGGCCCGGGGGACAGGTGCCGACGGGGACGTGGATGACATTTTCGTTGGGGTAACTGCCGGTGGTGTTGTTGCGGATCTGCATTTCGCACGCGAAGGTTGTTGAGCCTGGAACCATATCCAAAGACAGTGGGGGAGAGTAGGGAACGCCCTGCCACCATTGCGCCAGAAGGATATCTACGTTTGGGACACCGAAGTTGCCGAGCATCATCGAAAAGCCGTAGTAGCTGTCTTGTGTGATGGGAAGGTAGCCGACGGCGATGTTTGCTTTATCCGTTCCATCATCGTTTGCGGGTAGTGGTGTGCCGGTGGGATGGATCTCAAGCGCGATAGCTGGGTAGCCGTTCCAGGTTGTGCCGTCCTGATAAGGGTTGAGTACCCAGGATGGTTGCGGTAGTCCCTTGTAGATGAAGCTGTAGTTCGTGCCTGCATCGGTTAGGTATCCAGCCGGGGAGTTGGTTGTTGAATTGGTTGTCGGTGTGAATGTGTCTCCGAAGCCTTTGATGTGCCAGTAAATAACGCTGGTGCAAACGGTTCCTAAGAGGGTTCCTGCTCTGGAGTTCAAGGTGCAGAAGAGCACTGCTCCGCATGCAAGTCCTGCGATTGTCTTGAGGCGATTCGACCGATTCATGAGTGCTCCCGATGCTCGCAGCCCGCGCAAATCGGCGAACCACAATTGAGGAGCTACGTTAGTGGACTTGCGATGGAGTTCGCAATGCATAAACGCGACGAAAAAGTGAACTATTCGGAATCGTTTGGTGGGAAGGTTCGCTAGGTGTTGTGCTGAGCTCGCTTGAAGCCGCACAACCGAAAAATATACGAAGTTGAGTGCTTGGTGTATTGCTGCTGGTCTTCCGTAAGCCTAGGATTTGGGCCGTCCGAGCACTTCGTAAATTGGCGTATCCGTAACTGGTTTGGGCGATGCCCGCCTGCGAGTACGGATTGTTGTTTGTTGCCGTTTAAGAAGTAACCCGGTTGTCTTATCAGGGAGATTCACTTGTCTAACTTTCCGGAGTGTCTGTGGTTTCGCACTGAATTGGCGGTTTTGTTTGTGCACAATTCAAAATTGTCCTCGAAGGGGGTAGGTTGCCTGTTTCGAGTTGTGGCTGTGTGTGCTCTTTTGCTTATAGCAATGCTGTCAGAGAGTGTCTCACTCCAGGCTCAATCCGTGCAGTTCACTCCGGGGATGACCAGTGCGGTGACTGGGCTTGCTCATCCTGAGGACGTGACCTTCGATAAGAGTGGCAATATGTTCATCGCCGACTCGACCAACGACGTGATCCGCAGAGTGGATGCTGTGACGAATGCCATGACTGTGTTTGCGGGTACGTTGACCTCGGCCGGAGTAACAGGTGACGGTGGCCCAGCAACGTCAGCCCTGCTGAGCGGGCCTGCTGCTGTTGTGGTGGATAGCAATGGGAATGTTTATATCTCCGACAATGGAAACAACAAAGTGCGAGTGGTGTATGAAGGCAATGCTGCCACGGCGTGCATGATCGAAATAGAAAACCCGGTGGAGTTTGGCTTGAGTGTTGGTGCGACTTCATGCACGGGTGCGACATCGGCTCCTGTGGCCGGTGATATCTACACCGTGCTCGGTCCAGGGGGCACACCGTTTACTAGTGGGTGTGTGAACGGTAGTGCAAGTCCTTGCTATATGGACTTTCCCTCTGCGCTGGCTATTGATAGCGCAAACAATTTGTACGTCTCCAACGCGCACACCAGCTTGATTGCCAAGCTAACCCTTGCGACGGGAGCTGCGACGCGGTATGCAGGAACAGGCGGTGGTGGTGCAACAGCCTATGAGGGCGGACTAGCGAGTCAGGCCAAGATGAATAATCCCTATGGCATCGCAATGGATGCTGCGGGTGGCTTGTATGTCGCGGATACTAAGAACTACCTCATTGAGTATGTGAATGCGGCTATTCCGTATACGTGCGCGTATGGGTCTGCGGTCACTGTTGCGCAGGATATCTGTGTCGTTGCGGGGACGGTTAATACTTCGACGGGTGTTGGCATGGAGGCCGCGAACGGGACAGCCAACAGCAGTGCCGTTTCTGGGCTGAGTGCTGAGTTTGACTACGTGCAGCGGCTCGGAGTGGACCGGAATGGTAACGTGCTGATCTCCGATACGAACGGGGCGCAGGTGCGTTCGTACAATCCCACGACGAAGTTGATTACGACAGTGGCAGGTACGGGGACAGCGGGCAATGTCGCGGGAGCAGCGCTTGCCAGTCAGATTAGTGGGCCTTTGGGAGTTGCTGCTGATCTTTCTAACAACCTCTATATTGCCGACGCAAACAACAATGTCATTCGCAAGGTAAATGCTTCGGTAGATCCGGCTTTTGCCGCGATCAATGTAGGGGCAACGGGTGTGTCGCAATCGTTCTATGCGCTTTTGAATCAGGCAGACACGATACAGAGTTTCCAGACACCCACCGGTTTCACCGACTTCACGACAGGGACAGTGAGTGGTTGTACGCTCGGTTCTTCCAGCGCTGCGGGGGTTATCTGTGGAGCGCCTGTTACCTTCGCTCCACTTGGCCCCGGTCTTCGTACGGCGCCGCTGACTGTGACGGATGGAAATAGTGCGAGCTACGCGATCGGTCTTGTTGGTACGGGCAATGCTCCGCAGATCTCGATTGCCCCTGGAAATATAAGTACGGTGATTGGCAATGGGACCGTGGGATATCCGGGCGGGAGTTCGTCGCTTACGGCCGAACTAGATCATCCTTCTGCTTCTGTAGTCGATGGTTCTGGCACGGTCTATATTGCCGACGCCGCGAACAATGCTGTGCGAAAGATTAAGGCCGGCGTGATCACTACGATTGCAGGTACGGGAAGCGCAGGTTTTGGTGGCGATGGTAGCGTAGCTTCCGGTGCGAGGCTTTCGAATCCCACGGCCCTTGCACTGGATGCGGCTGGTGATATCTTCATCGTCGATACGGGCAACAATCGTATTCGCGTGGTGTATGAGTCGAATGCTGCGCTCGGCTGCTTGATCGAATTGGAAAATTCAACGCTGTTCGGGTTGAGTGCTGGTGCTACCTCGTGTGCTGGTGCGACGTCTACTCCAGTAGCGGGTGATATCTACACTGTTGCTGGAAGTGGAACTGCGGGCTTTGCCGGAGACGGAGCTCTGGCGACCGCTGCAAATCTGATGGGTCCTGCAGGCTTGGCTGTTGATACTGCCGGCAACGTCTACATCGCCGATACTGGCAATAACCGTGTGCGGATGGTGACGGCAGCTACGGGGAATATTGTTACGATTGCCGGCAACGGTACAGCAGGCTTTGCGAATGGCACCAATGCAACTACCGCTGAGTTGTATGGACCTACCGCATTGACACTCGATCAAGCTGGCAATCTTTACATTGCGGACACGTTGAATGCGGCAGTGAGAAAGCTGGCCTTGTCTGCCGCTACGATTACCACCCTTGCGGGTAACGGAACGGCAGGCTATAGCGGAGATGGTGGAGCTGCCACGAGTGCGACTCTGTCATCGCCTTCGGGGATTGCGTTGGATGCTGCTTCGAATCTTTATATTGCGGATACGGGCAACAATCGTGTTCGGTTGGTTCTGTCTTCTGGCGGTACGATCACGACCATTGTTGGTAATGGAACGGCTGCTTATGCAGGAGACGGTGACGAGTCGCTCATAGCCTCTCTTGATCAGCCTAAGGGCGTAGCGCTTGATTCTGTAGGAAGACTCTACCTTGCGGATACACTCAACAATCGCATTCGCTTCGTCGATACAACGACCTCATCGCTTTCGTTCGGTACCGTCAATCCTGGGACGTCGAGTCTTCCTCTTACTGCGACTGCAATCAACATCGGCAACCAGGCGCTTATGTTGTCGAGCCTAAGCATCACGGCTAACTTTACGCAGCAGGCTTCGGGTGGAACGGATTGCACCGCGACCACTACGTTGAGCCCGGGGCAGAGTTGCAACGTTGAGTTGGTCTTCGATCCGCAGACTACGGGTAGCTTTACCGGGGCGATTACGTTTACTGACAACTCGCTCCATCAAACGGCGGGTACTCAGACTATCCAGTTGAGCGGAAGCTCTGCAGTGACACCAACAGGTTTGACGGTAGCGAACCTGCCTGCAGCAGTCGTTGCCGGGAAGGCGCAGAGCGTTACGGTTTCGCCAGTTCATGGGTCTGCCATTGTTACCTCGTACACGGGTACGGTGACGTTCTCCAGTACCGATCCGAAAGCAGTTCTGCCGGCGAATTACACCTATACGTCTACGGATGCAGGCACGCATGTTTTCCCCATCACGCTTGAAACTGCGGGCGCGCAGAGCGTTACTGTAGTTGATACATCGAATGCGAATATCACTGGGGCTGAGTCAACTTCGGTTACGGCGGCAGCTGCCAGCTTACTCAGTACTGTGAGTGGCAACAACCAGACGGTTCAATTAGATGGTGCCTTTGCGCTTCCGCTTACGGCACAGGTTCTTGATGCGTATGGGAATCCGGTCTCGGGCGTCACTGTAACCTTCTCGGCTCCGTCGACGGGAGCTAGCGGAACCTTTGCGGGTGGTGCGGTTACGGCGCAGGTGACGACCAATGCCAGCGGTGATGCAGTGTCACCAGTCTTTACGGCAAACACGGCGAGTGGAAGCTATGCTGTGACCGCAAGTGCTACGAGCCTGATTGCGGTGAGCTTTAGCCTGATCAACTCGGGCAGTGTTGTCCCTACGGTCACGCTTGCGATGAGTCCGACTGTGTCGAGTTTGTACTACGGCCAAAGTGTTGTGCTCACCGCGACGATCAATCCCTCCACGGTGAACGGCATTGCTGCAACAGGGACTGTTACTTTCTATGACAACTGCTCGACGCAGGGGCCTCTTGCAATCGGTACCGGGAGTATTAAATCTGGCGTTGCGAGCTATACGGATTCAGTGCCGTCCACCTGCGTCCATAGCTTTACGGCGAGCTACGGTGGAGATAGTAACTTTGCTGCGAACACGACGACTACAGCAATTCCGCTGACTATCAACCCTGCCACTGCAACTCTGACGGGGCCGAGCCAGACTCCGGTCACGATCAACGTAGGCCAGGCTGGGCAGATCAGTGTGGCTGTTGCCGGTGAGTTCAACGGAACGAACATTGTTCCACCTACTGGCTCGTTGACCTATCAGATAGGCACAACGGGAACACCCGTCGCTGCACCGATTGCGTTGGGCAATGCTACGCTCAGTATCCCCAACACTCAGGCGGGTGGTACGTATACCGTTTCTGTTCTTTATGCGGGCGACGATAACTATCAGGCGACCAGCCTCAACATCCCACTTAGCATCATCTTTCAAACACAGACGATCACGTTTCCTGCTGTTGCGAGCCAGACCTATGGGAACTCGGCTATTACGCTCTCTGCTACGGCGTCTTCTAATCTTCCTGTGACCTTCAAGCTTGATTCAGGGTCAGGAGTACTCAGTAGCAATACTCTAGCCATCGCAGGTGCAGGCAGTATTGTCGTTGAGGCGGATCAGGTGGGGAACAGCACCTACTCGGCAGCGACTCCGGTGCAACAGACTATCGTTGTTGCGAAAGCGGCGACGCAGACGGCTCTTGCTGTCAGCACTACCAGTGCGAACGCGGGGACCAGCATTACGCTTACGGCGACTGTGAGCAGTAACGTCAATACGACTGGTGGCCTTGCCGGGCCGACCCAAACGGTGGCGTTCTACTCGGGTACAACGCTGCTGGGTCTGGGAGCTGTCAATAGCGCGGGCGTAGCGATATACAAAACGACGGCGCTGCCTAGCGGTCAGGACTCTATTACGGCTCAATACGTAGGCGACAGCAACTTTCTGACGAGTACCTCTGCGGCGCAAACCATCGCGATTGCCACGCCGACTTTTACCTTCACGCTTCCGTCTTCTTCCTTCACGGTTGCGAGTGGTCAAAGTGTGAGCACAACAGTGTCTCTGACTTCTGTGGGAGGGTATGTGGGCACGGTCAGTTTTAGCTGCTCAAAACTTCCTGTGTATACGAGCTGCATCTTCTTGCCGAACCCTGTATCGCTTACGGCTAACTCCGCGGCATCTGTCTTTGTGGTGATCCAGACCAATGCGCCCAGCCTGGCTTACTTGTTGCTACCTGCAGGACTCTTCTTTGCGGGCTTCCTGGCGAAACGTAAGAAGTGGAATAAGCATAGCCAGGTCTGGCTGGGTGGAGTTCTGTTGGCGGTGGGCCTTTGCGCGATTTCAGGATGCGGATCGCAAGGGAACCCGAATGAAGCTCCGCTGAGTACTCCTGCGGGTGGCTCGACGTTCACGATCACGGCAACAGATGGAACAGTCACGCAGAGCGGCAACTACTTGCTGACTGTTCAATAACGTTTGGAGATGTAGATGATTGCAATTCGTTGTATGAGTTTGTGCATACTGTTGGCGTTGCCTGCTGCACTCGTGCAGGCACAAGGTTCTCCAACTTCTGCGGTGGCTGTTGGTGACAGGGGCCAACGGGTACTCGTGATTGAGCGGTCCATGCTCGATCAACTGGACAAGCTTAATAAGCAGCTTGAGCATGATCCGAAGAACGTCACGATAAGAGACCTCACCAACGCTTCGCTTCTGATACTGCGTACCAATGGATCACCGGCGTCTGCTGAGGCTTATCTGCGTCGCGCCTTTGCAGCGCAGGATATGGATCGCTCCTCGCGTGGGTTTGGTACGGTTCCGTGGAAGATCGACGATCCAACTGTCAAAGATGGAAACTCAATTGAGTTTTCCATGCAAGCGCTTGGGGCTGGTTTTTTTGGCTATGGAGATCGTCTTTCGGCAGACTTCAAGAAGGATGCGCAGGATCATCTGAAGGCCGCGCTGGTGGCGCTTGCCAATCATCATGTAAAGGTCTCTTATACGAACATCTTTTTGATGAACACGATGGATACTCTTGAGCTTGCCGAGTATCTGGGCGATGCGGATGCGTTGCAGCGTGGAAATAAGCAATGGCAGGAGTGGCTGGCCTATACACGCGTAAATGGCGTGCATGAGTTCGATAGCCCTACGTACTACGCCGTCGATCTTGGTGATTTAGTGCTGGGGTTTCTGTACGTCAAGGACCCGGTGGTGCATCAGCAGATCAAAGAGGCGTTGGA
>Ga0302315_10005603_pt1 | contig 10700 bp, 7 predicted proteins | sample III_Palsa_N3_1_FD_200532 | JGI IMG/M metagenome (GOLD analysis project Ga0302315, IMG submission 200532) | Peat permafrost microbial communities from Stordalen Mire near Abisko, Sweden - III_Palsa_N3_1 | ecosystem: Environmental > Terrestrial > Soil > Palsa > Peat permafrost | place: Sweden... | reverse complement strand
CGAAACTCTTCGGCAAGAAAAATAATTCTCCCTCAACTACGCCGACAAAATAAGTACAGTGGGCTGCGTGGCTGGTTCAGGCGCATGGAACGAGATTTGTCCCGGGGATTGCGCTTCTGTTTACTAGAACTCATCTGGCCTTGTTGACATGCTCTCCGCCTGACAGGGGCGAGATTTGTAGCAAGCGATATTGTCTGGCTTCGCAGAGAAACCGCAGGTCCTTCGACTATGTTTGGCGCCAAGAACGCGCCAAACTCCGCTCAGGATGACAACCCTCGTTGGGATTTCAACAGAGCCAAATGAGTTCCAGTTCTTTCGTGGTCTCACGAACGATGTTCCCGAAAAGTCCAGGTCATCGGAAACTCCGCGGCAGGCCGGCGAAGGACGAATCGTTGGTTACGTGGCAGGACCGATTGCTTGAGGGCCGCTGACAGTCGAACAAGCTTAACGTTACGGGGAGGATGGGCTGAAGTGTGTGCGCGAGGACTCAGTCCGGAGACAGAAAGATCCATCACAAGGGTCTCGCGGCTCAAGCCGCTTCGATGTTTTGACCAGATTTCAGCGGCCTGAAGGCTGCTGCCCCCTCCGATTTGCGCGCCGAAATGAGTTCTTGCGCAGACACTGAAGTCCATCCCCACGAGCCCCATGCCCTACAAACTGACCGACGGCGGGATTGCAGATAGTTCTGCGGAGATTTGCGCTGGCTGTGCGATGATTTGCGCACGATGGCTCCTGCTGCTTCCGAAGCTCCGTTGATTGCCAATCCCGAGGAGGAACACCGGCTGCGGCGGCAGCTGGGGGTCTGGGACCTGGTGCTGGCGCAGATTCTTTGCGTGGTGGGTTCGACGTGGGTTGGGGTGGGTGCGGGCCTGGGCAAGGCGCAGACGCTGATGTGGATTGCGGCGATGGCGGTGTTCTATCTGCCCATGGCTGCGGCTGTGATCTGGCTGAACAAGGCGATGCCGCTGGAGGGCGGGCTCTATGCCTGGGCGCACAAGGCGTTTGGGGATCTAGGCGGATTTCTTACGGCGTGGAACTTGTGGGTGTATGGGATTGCGGTGACGGCGACGATCCTGTATGCGACGCCGACGGAGATTGCTTACATGATTGGTCCTTCGGCTGCCTGGCTGCCGGAAAACAAGTGGGCGGCGTTTGGGATTGTGGCGCTGATTGTGCTGGCGCTGACGACTGCCGCGGTTCGGGGACTGGAACTGGGCAAGTGGATTCACAACGTCGGCGGAGCGGCGATGCTTGCGGTCTTTGCGGGGTTGATTCTGCTGCCGGCGTGGGGGCTGGTGAGCAGCCGGATTCACGAGGGAATGGTTTTCGCGGTGGTGATGCCGGAGATGAATCTGCGCATGGCGGCGCTGTTTGGGAACATGCTCTTCGGGGCGCTGTGCGGGTTGGAGTACGTGGCGATTTTTGCTGGCGAGAGCAGGAATCCGGCGCGGACGATTGGGCAGTCGGTGTGGATTGCTTCGCCGGTGATCTGTTTGATGTTCATTTTGGGGACGAGCTCGGTGGCGGCTTTTGTGCCGCGTGGGCAGATTGATTTCATTGCGCCGATTCCGCAGACGATGCGAGCGGCGCTGGGGCAGACGGGCGTCGGGAATGTGATGGCGACGGCGGCGATTTTATTGGTGGAGATGAGGCTGCTGGGAGCGGCTAGCTTTCTGTTTACGGGGATTACGCGGCTGCCGCTGGCGGTGGGCTGGGATCGGCTGGTGCCGGCCTGGTTTACGCGGTTAGACGAGAAGAGACAGACGCCAGTGAATTCGATTGTGTGCGCGGCGGTGCTGGTGCTGGTGATGGTGGGGTTGGCTTCGGCTGGTGTTCATGCGCAGGAGACGAATCAGCTGCTGTCGAATGCGAGCTTGACGCATTATGAGCTGACCTATCTTGTGATGTTTGCCGCGCCGATTGTGGGGGCGCGGGCGCTGCGGCGACAGATGCCGGGTTGGTTGAAGTGGGTTTGCGGGGTGGGGTTTTGCGCTACGCTGTTCAGTTTGCTGATCTCGGTGTTTCCGTTTGTGGAGGTGGTGAATCCTTGGTCTTATGGGGGGAAGATTCTAGGGACGGTGGTGGTTAGCAATCTTGTTGCGGTGGGGTTCTATTTCTTAAGGCGAGGGAAAAGGGAAAAGGGTTAGGAGATAGAAAAACTATAAAAGACCTTAAAGAACTATCGATACAAAGTATCCCACCTTAACCGGCAAGATGCGCCGGTAAAGATGGGGCACCCGGATTCGTTCGATTGCGCTCAGGCTGGTTTTGCTTCGACTATTCCAACGTTGCGAACCATGAGGGGGTCGTCTTCGACGGGATATACGCGGGTAAGAGTGAAGCCTGCCGGCTCCAGGATTGCCTTCCATTGGCGCTCGCTGCGCTCTTTGCCGCCGGTGACGGCGAGCATGTTGAGGTCGCTCATCAGGTGGCCTTCGAGTTGCGGATCTGGATGGGAGACGAGCGGGGGGAGGATGAATTCAATGATCAGCAGGGTGCCGTGCTGCGGGATGACTGCGCGGCAATTCTTGAGGATCGTAATTGCATCCGGGTCTTTACGCCCGTGCAGCACGTGCTTGAGCATGTAGACATCGGCGCCGGCGGGGACGAATTGGGTCAGGTCGGCGGCGATCAGTTCGCATCGGGAGGAAGGATCTTCCGCCGCGAAGCGCGATCTGGCTGCATTCACGCTGGGTTCGAGGTCGACGAGCATGCCGCGCAGATGCAGGTTGAGTGCGAGCACGGCAAGGATGAGGGACCCGCCGCCGCCGAGGTCTGCGACGACTTTGGCGCGGGAGAAATCCCAGGCTTGCGCGATGGGCGCGTAGTCTTCTGCTGGAGCGGTGCCCATTACGGCGCGAAAGATCGAGTTGGCTTCGGGGTCCTGGGACCAGCGGGACGGTATCTTCGGGTCGCGTACCTGGGCGGCGGGTAAGCCGGTGCGAACACACTCGGTGAGCAGGGACCAGCTATCGGCGAGTAGATCAGACCAGAAGATGACGGCGGCCCAGACGGACTGCGGCGCATCTTTGCGCAGGGGGTTGCCGAAGGGAGTGAGCCGGAAGTGCTCGGGGGATGTTTCCTCGGTTACACCCATGCTGGCGAGGGCGCGGAGCAGGCGATAGAGAGCATCTGAATCTGCCTGGCACTGCTCGGCGAGGAAGGCGAGGCTGCGCTCCTCTTCTCCAAGGGCGTCGGCGATGCGGAGGCGTGCGGCGGCCATGAGAATGCGGCTGCGGGAGTAGGCCATGGCCATTTCTACGAGGCCGGGATTTGGGATTACGTTGCCGATGCCGGCGGTGGGTGGGGTCATGAGCGGCTCCGAAATTCAGGGAGAGGATATCAGGGCGGTGTTATGAGGGTCTTTCTTTCATAAGAGCGGGTGGCTTTGTTGAAATGCTCTCTGCCTGAAAGGGGGCAAGATTTGTGGCAAGCGACATTGTCTGACTTGGCGGAGAAACCGCAGGTCCTTCGACTACGTTTGGCGCCAAGAACGCGCCAAACTCCGCTCAGGATGACGGCTCTTGTTGGGATTTCAGCGAGGCCAAATGGGGATGCACCCGCAGATGAGGGCCCGCGACTAAAGCCGGGTTTCGGCCTACGCTTTTTCAGGGGCGTGAATGCCCCCGCTCCCTCCGAAAGATTTGCCAAACGGGCTGGAGCGCGGGGCCTAGTGGTGAGTTGCAAAAGCGGGTCCTTTGCTTCGCTCAGGATGACAAATTGTTGTTCTCGGATGACGATTCTTTGGTTCGGTCAGCGGTTACCAGACGCGGCAGGTGGGGGTGTGGACCATGGGTTGGCCGGCTTTGCAGCTGAAGGCTTTTTGAAATTCGGGCATGTTGGAAACTACTCCGTTGATGCGGGCGAAGCCTGGAGAGTGGGGGTTGGTGACGGCGCTGACGCGGAGGTTTTCGGGGCGGTCGTTTTCGCAGGCCCATTGGGCCATGCCGATGAAGAAGCGCTGGCCGGGGGTGAAGCCTTCGGCGGGCTGCAGGCTCTGGCCTTCGGTTTGTTTTTTCCAGGCGATGTAGGCGAGCAGGGTGCCGCCGAGGTCGGCTACGTCTTCGCCGCTGGTGAGCCTGGAGTTGATGTGGATGTCGTCGACGATGGTGTAGCCGGCGTATTGGTCGCGATCGCAGTTGATGCGGTCTTCAAAGCCTTTGGCGTCGGCGGAGGTCCACCAGTCGCGGAGATTGCCCTTGGCGTCGAACTGGCGGCCTTCGTCGTCGAAGGCGTGGGTCAGCTCGTGGCCGATGGTGGCGCCGGTGTTGCCGTAGTTGGGTGCGTCGTCTTCCCTGGGATCGTAGAGGGGCGGCTGCAGGACGCCGGCGGGAAAGTTGATGTCGTTCATCTGGGGATTGAAGTAGGCGTTGACGGTGGGCGGAGTCATGCCCCACTCGTTGAGGTCGACGGGCTTGCCGAGCTTGTTCCAGTTGCGGGCGAGCTCGAAGCGGTAAGAGCGCAGGACGTTGCCGAGGTAGTCGTCGGGCTTGACTTCGAGGGTGGAGTAGTCGCGCCACTTGTCGGGATAGCCGATCTTGTTGCGGATGGCGTGGAGCTTGCGCAGGGCGTCCTGCTTTGTCGCCGGGCTCATCCAGTCGAGGTTCTCGATCTCGTGCTGCATGGCGGTTTCGATCTGTTCGGTCATGAGCTGGGTCCTGGCTTTGGTGTCGGCAGAGAAGGTGCGGCGGACGAACTCCTGGCCGAGGGCTTCGCCGAGGCTGCGATCGACGGCGCGGGTGCAGGTCCTCCAGCGCGGGGGCATGACGGGGACGCCGCGGAGGGTGGTCGAGAAGAAGTCGAAGCTGGCTTGCTCGTAAGGATGGGCGAGATAGGGCGCGGCGGCGGCGAGCAGGTGGAAGCGGAGATAGCCGCGCAGGGCGTTCAGATCTTCGCTGGTGAGCTCGGCTTCAACGGCCTTGATGAAGTCGGGTTGGGAGACGTTGAGTCTGGCTATGCCGGGCGCGCCCTGGGTGACGAAATACTGCGGCCAGTCGATGGAGGAGGCGATTTTGGATAGCTCCTCAACGGTCATCCTGTGATAGGTGTTATGCGGATCGCGGCGCTGGACGCGGGTGAGCGAGGCTTTGGCGAGCGCGGTTTCGATGCGCAGGGTTGCGTCGGCGTCGGACTTGGCCTGGGCGGCGTCTTCACCGGCGAGTGTGAGGAGTTGCTGGATGTAGGCGACGTATTGCTCGCGGAGCTTGACGCTCTTGGGGTCGGTTTTCAGGTAGTAATCGCGGTCGGGCAGGCCGAGGCCACCGGCTCCGAGCTCGACGATGACGGTGGAGGAGTCGATGGCGTCCTGACCGGTGCGGGCGTTGAAGAAGAAGCTGCCGGGTGTGTCGTGATGCAGACGGGTGAGGGCAGCGATGAGCTCGGGGCGCGTCTTGAGGGCATCGATTGCAGCGAGCTCGGGCTGGATGGGCTTGTCGCCGAGGGCGTCGATGGCGGAGGTGTTCATGCAGGCGGCGAAGTAGTCGCCGACTTTCTGCTGGACGGGGGTGCGGTTGGCGGCTTTGGCGTCGGCTTCGAGGATGCCCCAGAGGAATTGCTGATTCTCATTGCCGAGCTTGGCGTAGACGCTCCAGGAGGCCTGGTCGGCGGGGATGGGGTTGTTCTTCTGCCAGCCGCCGCAGGTGAATTTGTAGAAGTCGGTGCAGGGGTCGACGGAGCGGTCGAGGCTGGTGACGTCGAGGGAGGGGGAATAGGGCATGGCGTCGAACGGCTGCGCGGCTGGCTGCTGCCCTGAAACGATGGAGGGCGCGAGGAACGCGGCTGCAGCGAGGGCGAGGAAGGGCTTGAAGAATGTTGACAGCTGCTTTGAGAACTGGGAGGGCATCATGGACAAGGGGTACCTGCTTAGAGGCATGGTACAACGAGCGCGACGGCGTGGACGCGCCAATCAGTGGCCTAATCTCGCGATCTAAAAATGGGGGCTAACCGGCCACGCGTGGGCGCTTCTCCAGGTGCGAAGGGCGAGGGCGGACAGCGCGAAGGTGGTGAGCGCCAGACAGATGACGATGACGATCTCGAGAGAGCCGGAACCGCGGTCGGGGGCGGCGCCGAAGAGAAGCTCGATCCATGCTGGACGGAAGAGGGTGAGGATTGCAGCTGCAGCAGTAAAGATGCCCAGCGCGGACTCGATCCAGAAGCGGGTGGGCAGGATGGGCGCGGGCGAGATGCGTGACGGCGTTATGTGCAATTTATGGCGGTGCTGAAGGCTACTCTTCGTCATGGTGATCTTCCTCCTCACAGCAGTCGTCGGCGCGGCCCTGGCAGCAGCAATCGTGATGGCATTTGTCGTGGCAGCCCTTCTTACATTCGTCACAATCGTCTTTGCAACGGCAGTCGTCCCAGATGGTGTAGGCGAGGCAATCGAGCACGATGTGAGGATGGTGCGGATCGTCGCTGCGGACGACGATCTGACAACAGACGGGGCATCGTTCGGTGGCCTTGTAGCGAACGAGGACGCTAAGGCAGGAGCCGGGATGGAGCGTGGCCGGGAAGGGATTTCTGACCAGCTGCCAGTGAGGATTCCTGCGCTTGAATTCGACGCTCTTGATGTGCAGCTTGCAGTCGCCTTTGTTGCAGATGGTTAGAGTACGCTCGGCGCGGCAGCAGGCCTTGACTCCACCGAAGCAGAGAGACCCGGTTATAGCGATGATGCCGTGAGGAGCGAAGCCGGAGACTGCGATGGATTGGGTTGGGGCTACGGGATCGTTGCTTACGACGGTGATGGTGCCGGTCTTCGGGCCAATGCTGGTGGGCTGGAAGCGGATGGGCACCTGGAGCGAGACTCCGGCGGCGATGGTGATGGGGTAAGAGAGAACTTCCGGTGCGACGAAGTCCGGTGAATTGGAGGTGATGGACTCGATGGTGAGCGTGCATGGGCCGGTGTTCAAGAGGGTGAGCGGTTTGTCGTTGATGACGTGGACGCAGGTGTGCCCGAAGCTGCCGGAGTCGGCGATCATCAGCGCGAGGCGAGGCAACGGGGCAAAGCCAGAGACGAAGACGAATGCCGGGCTGGCGGGGTCGTTGCTGACGATGGTGATGGTCCCACTGGCTGGGCCGGTTGTATTGGGTTGGAAGCGGATGGGAAGCAGGATGGATGTGCCAGCGTTCACAACCAGCGGGAAGGAGATTACGCCGGGGGCGAGGAATACGCCAGAGGACGAGGTGATGCTGGTGATGGAGAGCGGGCACGCTCCGGTGTTGTTGATGGTGAGCTCTTCATCGCGGAGGGAGCCGACGCAGACGTTGCCGAAGGAGCCGCTGTCGGCGATGGCGTAGGCGAGTGTGGGAGTGCCGAGGGTGCCGGTGGCGGCCAGGTCGACGACAGGCGCGGTGGGGTCGTTGCTGGAGATGCGGATGATGCCGGTTTCGAGGCCAGCGGGCGTAGTGGGATCGTATTCGATGGTGAATTCGATGTCTTCGCCGGCTGCCACTGCGACGGGAGTTCCCGGTGTGGAGAGGACGGAGAAGCTGGAGGAGCCCATCAGCAGCTGGACGCTGTTGATGACCAGATCTGCGGAGCCGACGTTGAAGACGGTGAGGGTGAGGTATTTGGGGCCGCTGCAGACGGTCTCGAAGTTGAGGCCGTGTTCGAGATCGACGGCGATGGCGGCGGTGGTGGGTTTGGTGAAGGCGAAGACGCCGCGGCCATAGGTGCCGGCGCGCAGATGCCCGTTGAAGAGGGCGAGGCTCATGACGGGGACGTGGGGGAAGTGGAGGTCGTCGAGGATGTACCAGGTGTTGCCGAGGTCGACGGAGCGCAGGACGCCGAATTCAGTACCCGCGTAGATGGTGGTGGGGGTGTCGGAGCCGTCGAGAGCGAGGGCGCTGAAGGGGATGTCGAGGTTTGGGGAGATGTCGGTCCACGAAGTGGCGGCGATGGTGGTGCGGAAGACGTGGCCATTGCCGGAAAAGCCACCGTTGAGTCCGCCGAGGACGCAGTAGATGGTGCTGGGGTCAGAGGGATCGAAGGCTACGCGGGCGACGTTGCGGCCGGGCAGGTTGCGGGTGATGTTGGCGAAGGTGACGCCGGTGGGCAGGCCGACCGTGGCCGCGAGTGCGTTGGTGGAGACGAAGACCTGGCTGCCGACGGCAATGACTACGTTGTTGCTGTTCGTGGTGGCGACGTTGACGTCGTTGCCGCCGCCTCCCACGCCGGGGAAGATATTGCGCCAGGAGCCGCCGCTGTTTTGAGACTGCCAGAGATTCTGGCTGCCGAGGGCGTAGACGGTGCCGCCGATGTTGGGGTCGACGCCGATGGGGGCGATGTATGCGCCGGTGTCGCTGGGTCCGCTCCACGGGGTGATGTTGGAGTAGCTTCCGCCGTCGTTGTTGGAGAGCAAGATGACGGTTGAATTGCCGCTTCCGTTTTCACAGCCGTAGACCTGGCTGGCGATTCCCGAGTCGTATTTTACGGAGAAGCCGTCGGCGCCTCCGGCGATCCAGCCCAGGCCCGAACCACCGGAAGTGGTCTCAAGGGAATTGTCCTGCAGCGCACCTACGGTTACGCTGGCAGTCGGGTCGGGGCGGACATCGATGTTGTAGAAGAGGCCGGTTTGCAGGCCGCCGGTGTTGAGGCTGCTCCAGGAACTGCCGGTGTCTGTGGACACGAAGAGGCCGCCGTCGCACCCGATGAGGGCGATGGAGGTTTGCGGGCTGGGACGGCGGATGAAACCGAGGGCGTGGGTGTCGGCGTGGGTGCCGGAAATTCCGGAGAAGCTGTTGCCGGAGTTGGTGGAAACGGCCTGGAAGATGTCGCCGAAGTAGAGGATGTCATGGATGCCATCGCCGGGTGAGGCGGGGTCAACGGCGAGAACGAGGCAATAGCCGCCGTAGGTGGTGGTGGCGATGCCGGTGCCGCCCTGTTGGGTCCAGGTGGTTCCCTGGTCGGTGCTGATGAAGATGCCGACGGGGTTGGGAGCCGGCGGAGTGGGGTTGCCTTCCATGGTGGCGTAGAGGACTTGTATGCCAGCGGGATTGGGGATTGCCGTGGGAGGCGCGAGGGCGACGACGAACATGCCGAAGGTGCGCGGTGGAACGCAGGTCAGGGTTGGGCAAAGGGCGGTGGCGAGAACAGTGGTGGCCTGGCTGAGGATCGCGGTCCAGCTTCCCCCTCCGTCGGTCGATTGGAAGACACCCTGACCGGTGACGCCGGCATAGAGGATGCGGGCGTTTACGGGCGAGGTGGCATCGAGGGCCATGGAGCGGGCGTCGCCGAAGGCGCCGGTGCCCTGGGTCCAGTTCTGGCCGCCGTCCCGGGAGAAGAACATACCGCTGCTGCAGGCCAAGTAAACATTCTGGCCGTTGGCGGGATCGACGATGAGGACGTTGCATTCAATGCCGGTGAACTGGCTGGCATTGCCGTTGTTGTTGGCAGGGAAGCCGGAGCCGAGGAGGATCCAGCTGGCGCCACCATCGGTGGATTTGAAGATGCCGGCTTGCACGGGGGTGAAGGTGCCGGTGTCGGAACTGAAGGTGCGGAAGATGAGGCGTCCACTGGTGCCGACGTAAATGGTGTCGGGGCTGGAGGGATCGATGGCCAGCGCGCCGGATTCGCCGACGGCCATGGAGATCTGGCGGTCGAAGAGCGGAACCCAGGTATTGCCCTGGTCTTCGGATTTCCAGACGCCGCCACCGGCGGTGCCGATGTAGAGGGTGTTGGGATCAGTGGGGTGGGGCGCGATAGCGGTGACGAGACCGTTGTCGCCGGTGCCGCCTTCGTTGATGGGCGAGGGGCCGATGGGAGTCCAGACGGTTCCGTTGAGGCTCATTCTGGCTCACCGCCGTTCTCGTAGTCATCGTCGAGATTGAGGAACGGGTCGAGCGGGACAGCGCCTGCCTTGGGGAAGGCGGGAACGGCGGTGAAGCCGACGGCTCCGGGAAGCTTTTGCCATTGCTGCATGGCTCGGGCGTAGGCCTGTGCTGTGGGCGGCGCGCCACCACCCAGCCGGCGTTGAATCAGGTTGCCGAAGACTTTGTGTTCTGCGCCTAAAAGGTGCTCTTCCCTCTTCTCGCGCCGCTCTTCGAATTTTTCTTCTTGTTTGCGCTCGCGACCGCGACCGCTGCGAGGATTTTGTGGTTTGGCCACCGATCGTACCTCCCCGGCTGGTAGGGCTTTCGATTGTGGCCGGAGTATAGCCGCGGCAAAACGGAATTAGCAACGGAAAAATTGATGAATTCAGGAGGAGGTCGAAGGGGCAGCGGCGGATGAGGAGCTTGCCGACGATAAGGCGCAGGGAGTAAGGGAGTGATAGCTGCCCATGGCGCGAACGGTGCTGGGATAGGTGACGGGATCGCGCAGGACGGCCTGGATGTCTTCGACAGCCTGGGGGTAAACGAGCTGCTGTGGAGAGGCAGTCAAGCTGCCGTCGTAGTTCACAACTTGATTGGGCATGAGGAATCCTCACCTGTGGATTGGGGATGACTGCAACCCGGTGTGAGCGCCGCGCTGGAGCGGGGACAGTCTCGCGAACCGCGCACAGGTGGCGAGAAAACGAACGCGGTGGAAAAATCCGGATCAGCCTGGCGCCCGAAAATCGGGAAGTCAAGAAATTTGGCGCGGTTGTTCATTTGCGGACAGCGATTGCTGAATTCGAACGGAGCGTGTTACGGAGCCAGGATTGTTTTCAAGGATTTGCGGGAGGAAATCGCGGTCAGATACGTGCAACGGCGAGATAGCCGCTTGT
>Ga0302315_10005602_pt1 | contig 10700 bp, 10 predicted proteins | sample III_Palsa_N3_1_FD_200532 | JGI IMG/M metagenome (GOLD analysis project Ga0302315, IMG submission 200532) | Peat permafrost microbial communities from Stordalen Mire near Abisko, Sweden - III_Palsa_N3_1 | ecosystem: Environmental > Terrestrial > Soil > Palsa > Peat permafrost | place: Sweden... | reverse complement strand
GAGCCTTGAACACGTCGCGGAGATCTTGGCGGAGTCTTACGTCGATTGCGTCCTGCATATCGGCAAGGAATACGGGACGATCACGGCGGCGCTCTCGACCTTCGCCGAGGCCGACGCGTTTCTCCGCGCCGGCCGTGAACGATATGCGAAAATCTACCTGGAGGCCTTCAGAGCGTTTGTTCCACTTCCGCCGGAACGGGGGTTGATGACCATGCTTGGGGTCATCGGCGCAGCTGAGGCGCTTGCGAGAGAAGTGACCGCGAACCGCCTGAACCGGCAAGACGCCATCGAGTCCATCAAAGGGATTATGGAAGGCGCTGTACGCGCGAACGCGCCACACGCCGCCGGCCCCGGCGCAGCGACGCCGTTCCGGTCGGCGTCCTTGCGGCCCGCGCCAGAGGCGCGCCGACCAAGCGGCAAAGGCGATCGGCAAGCGTAAAGCCGCAGGACCGTGAACGCTGCTCCAAGCCATCGCCGCATAGGTGGACACGTTCCTGGGCGACGAGTCGCGACCAACAGACGCCGGCCGCCGAGTGCCCGTGCGCTTCCATGCTGGGGCGGGTTGAATCAACGACACCTACACACGGCCGCTATGGTCACGTCAACGCGCCTTGCCCCTGCGCGGCTCCCGGCAACTCAGCGCCAGAGGCCTGGGTCGGCCAATGGTTTTCCATGGCCTCCTCCGCCTTGACACGCAAGTTACAATCCGTATGTTACTATCAGTAAGCTAATGCCGCAATCATCCTACTGCGCCCGTGCCCCCGGCGAGGGCGGCGGTGGCAAAACAAGCCGAGTTCAGGAGTGGTCGCGAGCCGGTGTCGGCTGGCTGCTCGCTCGCAGGTCGTGCGAACCATTCGAAGGAGCATGTCATGACCCGTATTCTTATCGCCGGAGGCTATGGCCTGGTGGGCGGCTGGATCGCGCGTCACCTGCGCGCGGCGGGTCACAATATCGACCTCGTCCTTGCCGGCCGGACGCCGGACGCGGGGGCGGCGCTTGCCAGCGCCCTTAACGCCAGCGTCATAGCGCTCGATAGCGGCGACGCGGCGGCCGGCCTGGCCAAGGCTGGGCCCGTCGATCTGGTTATCGGTGCCCTGCAGGACCCGGACGACAATCTGTTGACGGCGGCGCTACGCGCGGACTCGGCTTTTCTCGGCATTGTCCGAAAGGTCGACAATGTCGGTCCGACCGCCATCGCCGCCTGCCTTCTGGCGCGGCGTCCCGCCCTGTTGATGGGGCACTGGCAAGCCGGCGCCGGCACCTTCGCCGCTCTTGTCGGCGCGAAGGCCTTCGGCCGGCTCGAGTCCATCGCGATGGCGGCCCTCTTCGACCTTGCAGATCCCGCGGGGACGATGGCCACCACCGATAGCAGCGCCTTTTTCACCAAGGCCTTGATGCGCCGCAGGGGCGTTTGGGAGCGCGTCGATCAGGCGGACAACATCCGACAAATCGATCGACCGGGGCTACCGTCCTTCATGGCCCGACCCATGGGCGTTCTAGACGTGGCCGGTTTAGCGGCCATGACCGGCGCCGACGACGTCCGCTTCGATATTGGCGTCGGACAATCGCTTGGCACGATCGCTGGGCAACAGGCGTCTCATGAAATCTATGTTGATCTGCGCGGCGAAAATATACTGGGCCGTAGCTTTGTGCAGCGGATCGTAGTGAGCGATCCTCTTGGTCAAGCGCACCTGACCGCCCTTGGCGTCCTGATCGGCGTCGAACGGCTCCTTGGTTTGGACGGTCGAGCTCGTCCAGCGGGCGGTCTTCATCTCCCGGAACGTTTGATCGAGCCCCGGCAGGCGCTTGACCGGCTTTGTGACTTCGGGGTCTGCATCGACATGCTTGCGCCACCCGCTTGAGCCCGAAGGCGCGGCCCCAGAACTGGTCTTCAGTCATATCGACCTGTCCTACAGGAGTTGAAAACATGGCGCGTCACCTCGAAGGGATCGACCATTGCGTCGTGATCGTCGATGACCTCGCGCAGGCCGCCGAAACCTACGCCAGGCTGGGATTTATGGTCTCACCCTTGGGCCGGCACGATGCCGAAATGGGAACTGGCAATCGCATCATTCTGTTTGAGCGGGACTATCTTGAGCTGCTCGGCGTCCTGCGGCCTACGCATTTCAATCGCGAGATCGGACAGCTAGCGGAGATGCGGGAAGGTATCGCGGCCATCGCCGCCGGCGTGGCCGCCGGAGAGCCACAGTCGGTTCGCCGCGCCGTAACCCTTCCGGACGGATCTGAGCGCGATGCCGAGTTCACCATCGCCTAGTTCCCGGAGGTCACCACGCCGTTTTTGCGTCTGTTTTGTAGCCAGCTCCTGACGCTGGAGACCACCTGGATCCGCAGGCGAATGGCTCACCCGAACACCGCCTGGGCATCGATCAGGTGGTCACAACACGACACTGCCGTCCCGTTGCTGGGTGGGCTCCTCTCTTGATCAGTGCTTCGCCGGCTTGGCCTTCTGACTTGTCCGCGCACACTGGGCGAGCGCCGCTCGGTTCCACCCGACGATCCGTCCCACCGTTTACGGTTTCGTCGATGAGACAGCGTCTGGGGCGCTCGGGTCGCAGGGACGGAAAGCCTGCGGTCTTGCGGATCTATATTGACGAACCGCGGCCTGATGCCCGCTCAGATGTTTTGGACAGCCTCAACCTGAAGCTCGTTCAATCCGTAGCGATGATGCGGCTGTTAATTGCAAGATGGTGCGAGCCGCCCGTACTCTCGGGCCTGCATCTGTCGACCCTTGCCCACCAGGTGCTGGCCGTTATCGCAGAACGCGGTGGCGCGCGTCCTCCTGCACTCTATGATCTTCTCTGCCGCAAGGGTCCGTTTCGGGCGGTCACAACTTCCGTTTTTGCAGACCTTTTGCGCGCGCTCGCGCGCGCCGAAGTGGGCCTGATTGAACAAGCCGCGGATGGGCTGCTGTTGCTCGGCGCCGTCGGCGAGCGCTTAGCAGACCGGTATGATTTCTACGCCGTTTTCAGCACTCCGGACGAATTTCGCGTCGTGCAGGGCGCTCACGAGATCGGTCGGCTCTCAATGGACCACCCCAGGGCGACGGGCGACCTGGTGCTGCTTGCTGGTCGTCGGTGGCGGATCGAGTCCATCGACGAAGCCGCGAAGACTATCTTTGTTACCCCCAGCGCAGGGGCTCTGCCGCCCGGGTTTTCGGGCAGCGCGGGGGGCGTACACGACGTGGTCGCCAAGGCGATGCGCGAGGTATTGAACGACGATACGGCGGCACCCTTCCTAGATTCAGCAGCTGCCGAGATGCTAGCGGCGGGCCGGCAAACCTACCAGCGTCTCGAGACAGGACAGGTCCAGTGGGTCGTTGACCAAGGGCGGCTGCTGCTCTTCCCTTGGGTCGGCCATCGCAAGCTCCAGACGCTGGCTGCCAGCTTCAGGGCTGCCGGCGTGGACGCTGGCGTGGAAGAGGTTGCGGTCCAATTTGACGGTGTGTCCCTGGTTGAAGCTCGAGACGTCGCAATTCGTCTCGCTGCAGAGCCACCATCGGCCATCACGATTGCCGAGCAGCTCTCACCCAGGATGACGGAGAAGTTCCACCCCTACCTTACCGACGAGTTGTTGATCCTCGAAGCAGCAGCCGCCAGCGTCGATCTGTCAGACTTTGAGTCCCTGGCCTTCGGCTGTTCGGTTGCCTTTGAACAGGCCCGCAGTCGGTAATGAATTTTGGGTCTCGTCACCACCAAACTGGTGGAGAAGGCCGCGTCGAGCCCAGAGTGTCTCCCCTTCGGACGAGCAACCATAACAGCGCAGTAGAATCGTAACATCACTAGTGTTAGTGTGCGACGTAATGTTAGAGACGCATGACGACCAATGGGCGCAGACGCTCCAACGCCAGGCGGAGTCCTATGCGCGGGATGCGTTCGACGCAGCCCTCAACCTTGAACCGGTTCGCCCCACCGGTCTGCCCTTCTTCATCCTCGACCGTTATCGCCTTTGGCGTGCGGATCTGTTTGGGCGGCCCTGCATCTTCATGGCCCCTGATCCCGAGGCGCACCGAGAAGGGTTCCCTGAGCTGACGCGCCATCGCGCCATCGTATGCAATCAATTGCACGCGGATCTGGCGATCTTCCTCTTTGCCAGCCTTGAGCCCCGGCAACGCCGCAAGCTCGTCGCCGATCGCGCCGCCTTCATGGTGCCGGGCGCGCAGCTCTTCATCCCACAGATGCTGCTGGAGTTTCGGGACGGTCGCGCTCCCAGGCCGCCGCTGACGCGCACGCCCGAGCAGATTTCCCCTACAGCCCAGTTGGTGGTGATCGCGGCGCTATTGCGCCGAGAGGTGGACGGGGAGAATGCGACGGCGCTGGCGCGCCAATTCGGCGTCGCCACGATGAGCATGACCCGGGCCTTTGACGAATTGCAGGCCTCGGGCGTCGCCGACGCGCACCGCGTGGGCCGCGAGCGGACGCTCCATATGAAGGCCAGCGGCCGTGAACTCTGGCACAAGGTGGAGCGTCTTCTGCAGTCGCCGGTCCGGAAGGTCCGGCACGTCCTCATCCCCTATCCTGACCGATTTCCGGGCGTGATCGCAGGCGAGAGCGCACTGGCGACCTACACCGCCTTGGCCGCGCCGCGGATCCAGGCCCAGGCCGTCGCGGCGATCGGCTGGAACCGGCTTGTTCGAGAGCAGGGCCTGATTGAGAGCGCAGACTATGGGGAAGGTGAAGACATCCAAACCTGGACTTATGATCCGGCGGTGTTTGCCGAACAGATGGTCGTCGACCAAGTGTCGCTATACCTGAGCGTCCGTGACCACGCCGACGAGCGAGTTGCGCAGGCTGCAAACCAGCTGCTGGAGAGTCTGCCTTGGTAATCGGCCTCGATGTCTGGCAGACCCACTTCGAGGCCTTCTCCGACCGCTATGTCTTAGTTGGCGGCGTCGCATGCGATCTGTTGATGGACGCGGCAGGCCTGGAGTTCCGCGCAACCAAGGATCTCGATGTCGTTCTGCTGGTCGAGGTTCTCGACGCCGCCTTCGCCGAGGCATTCTGGGCGTTCGTCGACGCAGGCGGCTATGAGCGCAGGGCGAAGGGCGAAGGAGGCCAACTCTATCGCTTCGCCAAGCCGACCACGGCCGGCTATCCGTTTATGATCGAGTTGTTCTCTCGGGCGCCAGAAGGCTTCGATTTGGGCGAAGCCAGCCGGCTGACCCCTTTGCCGATCGACGAGACGGTCGCCAGCTTGTCGGCGATCCTACTCGACGAAGCCTATTACGGGCTGCTCAAGGCTCACCTGCGCGAGGTCAACAGCCTTCCGCTCCTGGATGAAGCGGCCCTCATTCCTTTCAAGGCGCGGGCCTACCTTGACCTAGGTGCGCGCAAGGCTGCCGGGGAGAAGGTCGACGGCGGCAACGTGAAGAAACACCGAAACGATGTGTTCCGGCTGCTACAGCTGTTACCCGCTGATGGCGCGCTCGAGCTCCCGGAGACGATCGCGGCTGACATGCGCGCCTTTCTGGCCGCTGTTGGCGGCGACGACACGTTCAAGCCGGCCGACCTCAAACTCCGGATGAGCCGAGACGAAGCGCTTGCGCGCCTGGCGGCTACTTACGGTTTGCCGGGTGAAGATGGTCGGTAAGCTGCGAGCCGGCGATTAGGATTCACCTGACACCGATATACGCCGCGATCCTGGTGTCCAGGTCCCCACCGGCTTGCAAAACATCGACATCATCGAGATGCGTGTATCTCGCCGTGGTCCGGACTTCCTTGTGCCCCAGCAGCTTGCCGATCATCGGCAGCGTCTCGGACAGCGCAGCCGCGTGACTGGCGTAGGTGTGCCGAAGGTCATGAATTCGGAGTGTTGAGAAGCCTGTCCTCTCACGTATCCGCGCCCAATAGAATTTCAGGTCCCCAACCGGCCGACCTCTGCGCCAGTTATAGAACACCCACTCAAGCTTGCGACGGCGGACGATCCCATCGAGCACTGCCCTCCCCTCGTCGCCGATCCAGACCGTGCGTGGTCCCGTCTTGCTGTCTCGAAGGTGCAGCCGGTGGCCCCTGATGTCCGACCATCGCAGGCCTAGGATCTCCGAGGAGCGGCAGCCCGTGAGCAGGATGAGCAGCACGGCGGCCGTGTGTTCGGGATATTCCGCCCTCTCCGCCTCCAGGGCTTCGCCCAGCTGCTTCAGCTCCTGGACGCTCAGGAACCGCTCCATCTTGCGGCGACGGTTCTGGCGGATCCCCCGGCAGGGATTGCTACCTTCCGGCCGATGTCCCCAGGCCTCGGCCTTCACGAACATGGCGTTCAGGATGGAATAGACCCGGTTGGCGCCTCCGGGCCCGCCGCGGTCGGTGGCATCGTTGAACCACGCCAGGACGTCCGGCTTGGCGATCTGCTCGACGTTCATGCCCTTGAAGGCGCCGTCGAGATAACCCCGCCGGTAGGTGCTGTGCGTCCGTTGCGTTGACAACTTCCATTGCGGGCTGGCCCTGCGCCAGTAGACCTCAAGGAAGGCCTCGAAGGTCGGCGCAGATCGGACCGCTTGGCGATCCTCCGCCGGATCCCCGCCGGTCTGGGCTCGGAGCAGCACCTGGCGCGCAAGCTTGCGAGCCTCGAATTCGGTGATCAGCGCCGCAGACCCAAGGCTAGCGGGCGCTCGCGGCGCTTCACCTTGAATGCGCAGTGAGGCTCCCTCGGCATGAATCTGCCTTATTGATTGGGGCACGATCATGCGGTCAACCGCGACTCGGCGAGCGGCGATAGCTCGTCGCCGAGCTTAGACGAACTGACGGCGGGCCAGCTCGTAGGGCACGATCGCCCGCTCGTCCGGCGAGACGTGGAACGCGCGGTCGATGGGGGGGAACGCGCGCTGCCTGCAATTGTCGCGTTCGCAGATGCGGCAGCTGATGCCGATCGCCGCCGCCGGTCCCTTCAGGTCCACGCCGCTGGAATAGACCACCGCCGAGGCGTGCTGGACTTCGCAGCCCAAGCCCACCGCGTAGCGCCGGTCGGGTTCGAGGTAGGCGCCGGCGCGCTTGACGATGCCCCTGGCCATACAGAGGTAGCGAACGCCGTCCGGCATCTCGGCGAGTTGGACCATGGTGCGGCCGGGTTGGCCGAAGGCTTCATGCACGTTCCAGATCGGACAACCACCGCCAAACCTGGCGAACTGCAGGCGGGTGGCGCTATGGCGCTTGGTGATGTTGCCCGCCATGTCCACGCGCACGAAATAGAAGGGCAGACCGCGCGCCGTCGGCCGTTGCAGGGTGCTTAAGCGATGGCACACCTGCTCGAAACTGGTCTGGAACCGCGTCTGCAGCCTCTCGACGTCATGGCGAACCTCGGCGGCCGCCTGGCGGAACGTCGCATAGGGCATCAACAGGGCGCCGGCGGCGTAGTTTCCCAGGCCGATGCGGCAGATATCGGCCGCGGCCTGGGTGCGGAACGCCGCCGACGCCAACTCCGCCTCGATCAGGTCGCGCAGCTCGAGCGCCGCCAATTGATAGGCCAGTTGGAAGCTGCGCGTCGACGCCGGCTGGGTCTGGTCAATGGCGAGGATTTTCGCCGTGGGATTGAACCGGCGCAACGTCCCTGCCCCGTCGTGTTCGGCCGCCGCCACCTGGATGCCGAACCTCGTCGACAAGCTGGCTTCGAGCCGGCTCTCCACCGGCACGCCGCCCGTGACGCCGCAGTCCTGAGCCAACTGCTCGGCCGCGACGTCCAAACTGTGGATGTAGTTGTTCTTGTAGTGGAAGTAGTCGCGCACCTCCTCGTAGGGCAACGCCGCGCTGGCCGCGACCATCTCATCGAGCGCCAGCGTCTCGTCGGTGACCTTCAGCCGCTCATCGAGCCTGCGATAGGCGCGATGCAGGCGGATGAATTCGTGGGCCAGGGCGGGCGCCAGGGCGACGACCTGCTTGATCTCGGCCAGAGACGGCGGATTGGCGCCGGCCTGTTCGGCGGCGACCTCGCGCAGGTCCGCCACCAGCCGATCGTCGTCATCGACATCGAAAGCCGAGGCGTCGACTTCGAACAGCTTCATCAGCGACACCAGCACCCGCGCCGTCACCGGCCGCTGGTTGGTCTCGATCTGCGACAGATAGCTGGGCGATAGGGCAAGCCGCTGGGCGCATACCTCGAGCGTCCAGGCCTTCCCCTCCCTCAGCCTGCGCACGCGCGGTCCAGCGAGTAATTTGTTCGACATTGGAATTCGCAACTTTGCAAATCTAGCTTTGCGAAGTTTTCGCAGCGACGCTCGATTGGGTCAACTCGCTATTGATAAACCTAATAAAATGACGCCCATTCCGACAATCATGCGTCGGATTTCATGCTGCAAAGTTCATCGCAACTCGTCCGGTGAGCACGGAAGGTTCGAGCGTAGGGGGCGAAGGCGAACGAACGACCCGCACCCAGCACACAAAGCGCGGGCTCGAGAACTCCTGGAAGAAATTGGACAACCTTCCGCTATGGGGCGGCCGCAGCGCGACATTCAGAAGGACGGAGGTTTAATGCAGGTCCAGCCCTCGGCGCCTGGCGTCTACTCGATCGGTCAGCTCAGCCAACTCTTCAACACGACCCGCCGGGCGTTGCGCCACTATGAATCGAAGGGCCTTCTCAAACCTACCCGCGACGGCCCCTACCGACTCTATGGCCAGCGAGAATTTCAGCGCCTGACGGTCATTGTCGAAGCGCGCCAGGTCGGGCTCGGGCTCGACCAGATTCAGAAGGTGCTCGACGCCTACGATCCGGAAGACCGGGGCGAAGCCCAGATCATTAAGGCGCTTCAGCTGGTCCGGCGATGTCTTGCTGAACTTGATCAGAAGCGCGACTTGGCGGCGCGAAGTGTTGTCGAGCTGGAAGCGCGCCTTGAGCGTGCGCGCAAATCCTCACCACGCCGCCGCCCCCGCGCGCCCGCTTGCGTGGAGGCCGTTAGCGAGTCCACCGAGACGTACAAACGGACGCCTCGTTATGAGGCCACCCCCTAAGATCCCAGACGAATAGCCCGCCGCCGAACCATCGGCCATGCGCCAAAACACCCATCTAGCGTGCGCCCAACTATGGGCGACGCTCGGAGCGCTTCGAATGTCGCACCTCGATCCCGCCGAACCTCGCACCGACTGGACCCGAGCGGAGATCGCCGCGCTGTTCGATCTGCCCTTCACCGAGCTGGTGTTCCGGGCCGGCCAGGCGCACCGGGCCTGGTTCGATCCGGCCGAAATCCAGCTGTCGCAGCTGCTCTCCATCAAGACCGGCGGCTGCGCCGAGAACTGCGGCTACTGCAGCCAGTCCGCCAGCTTCGACACCGGCCTTGCCGCGTCCAAGCTGATGGACGCCGAGGCCGTCATCGCCGACGCCGAGCGGGCCAAGGCCTCCGGCGCCCAACGGTTCTGCATGGGCGCCGCCTGGCGCGACCTGAAGGATCGCGATGTGCCCAAGGTCGCGGCGATGATCGCTGGCGTCAAAGCGCTGGGCCTGGAGACCTGCGCCACCTTAGGGATGCTGACCCCGGCTCAGGCGACAGAGCTGAAAGCCGCCGGCCTCGACTATTACAACCACAACCTGGACACCTCGCCCGAGGACTATGCCCGGGTGGTCACCACCCACACCTATGAAGACCGGCTGGACACGCTCGAGCATGTGCGGGCCGCGGGCATGAAGGTCTGCTGTGGCGGCATCGTCGGCATGGGCGAGAGCCGCGCCGACCGGGTGGGGCTGCTGCACAGCCTGGCCACCCTGCCCGCTCATCCGGAGTCCTTGCCGGTGAACGCCCTGGTCCCCATCAAGGGCACGCCGCTGGGTGAGTCGCCTCCCATCGATGGCCTGGAGTTCGTCCGCACCATCGCCGTCGCCCGCCTGGTCTGCCCCAAGGCCAGGGTCAGGATCGCGGCGGGCCGCGACAGCATGAGCCGCGACCTGCAGGCCCTCTGCTTCCTGGCCGGCGCCAACTCGATCTTCGTCGGCGCCAAGCTTTTGACGACGCCGCTGCCTGGCCTCGACAAGGACAGCCAGCTGCTCGCCGATCTGGGGATGCGGCCAGCGGGGGCCGGCGCCCAGGAACGTCAGCCAATCAGCCCTCCCACACGCGGATATGGCGTGCCGGAAACGCTCGGAGATCTTATGGCGGTCTTCTTCCAGTAGGGGCCAGCCTGAATCAGCAGTTGCATCAAACTCGCTGAAGACCGGGCCAGAGCAGCGTATCTCTCGCAGTTCCTGCGCAAACGCGGCCCGCGTGGCAAGTCATCGCCGTAGAGCGGCGATCTACGCCCGGTCGAGAAAGAGCGCCCTCATCGGCCTAGCGAGGCCAATGAGGGCGCGAGGCGCACTCCCGGGGAGGACGGGAATGCCGGTTCGCAGGAACGCAGGGACGTTCTTCGCGCAACCGCCGACGCCTCAAAACAAATGCAGTTCGGGCGTGGCGCCCGCCACGCCTAGACGGCCAGCTTGTCCTGCATGCCCAGCGCGTCCGCGACGACCTTGGAGGTCAGCTTGCCCGCGCGCACATTCAGGCCCGCCGCAAAGCCGGGGTCGGCGGCGAAGGCGGCTTCCATGCCCTTGTCGGCCAATTCAATGATGTAGGGGGCCGTGGCCGCGCCCAGCGCGAAGGTGGAGGTGATTGGCGCCGCGCCCGGCATGTTGGCGACGCAATAGTGGATGACGCCGTCGATCTCGAAGGTCGGGCTGGCGTGGGTCGTGGCGTGGCTGGTCTCAAAACAGCCCCCCTGGTCGATCGA
>Ga0302315_10005600_pt1 | contig 10701 bp, 4 predicted proteins | sample III_Palsa_N3_1_FD_200532 | JGI IMG/M metagenome (GOLD analysis project Ga0302315, IMG submission 200532) | Peat permafrost microbial communities from Stordalen Mire near Abisko, Sweden - III_Palsa_N3_1 | ecosystem: Environmental > Terrestrial > Soil > Palsa > Peat permafrost | place: Sweden... | reverse complement strand
ATAATCGCCGAGCTTGTTAGGGATGCCTTATAGTTTCCTGACTCATAAACCATAACGCTACTTCCCGAATAATTAACTCCAAACGTTATATTACTAATATTAGTATTCACATAACTATGAGTCAGGCCGATAACGGCGTTCTGGTCTGCTCCCAACACCGCTTCTATATAGCCTTGCTCGGAGATAGTTTGAACCGAGGTGCCTCCTGCGTTGGAACCATAAACTGAATATATCTTGCCTAATTGGGTGCCGTTGGCTCTGGCTCCGGTAAGGTTTGTCCAGGCCACTGGCTCTTCACCCGAACAGGTGCTCGTTCCGGCTACTGAAACTGATATATCAGGATTTACTGTTACGGTGGTTCCCGAAGAGGTGGTTGAGCATCCGTTATTTATTACTTCCACCGTATAGGAGCCCGCAGTTGTCGCCGTATAGCTGGCAGAGTTAGCCCCACTTATTGAAGTACCAGAATTGTACCACTGGTACGTCAGGCCTGTACCGGTATTGGCATTCAATACCACGCTGCCTCCGGCGCAAAAAGTGGTTGGGCCTGCCGGAGTGATTGTTGCGATCGGAACACCTGTCGTTACCACTGTTCCTACAGAAGTGGCGGTAAACCCATTGTTTGTCACCGCCACAGTATAGATAGCCGCTGTAGTCGCCGTATGGCTGGAGGTGGTAGCCCCGCTTATGGCCGTACCTCCGCTGTACCACTGGTATGTTGAGCCTGTGGCTGTGTTGGCGTTCAATACCACGCTGCCCCCAGTGCAAAAAGTCGTCGGCCCCGCAGGGTTAATGACGGCCGGCATTTTCTCTACCGTCATCTGATAGGTACCCGTAGAGGCGTCCATGTACGCAACATAAGGAACGCCCTGGGCGTCAAGAACTATGCTGGGATCCCAGCCTGGGCCTGGCGTGAAGCCGGGGCTGCCCCCCACGTCCACCCATCCTGTCGTTCCTGTACCGTTGTAGGTCATCACTACAGCTTCATCTGCGTTCAGCGTATTTACATAAGCTATGTAAGGAACGCCACTGGCGCTTATAGCAAAAGCCAGATCGTCCACAATTCCGGGCGAAAAGTCAGGACTGCCAATGGCTGTCCAGCCAGAAGAACTATTGTAGGTCTTTACAACGCCAAGATATGCAGTAGGCGTGCTTCCACCGTCTCCATATGCCAAATAGAGAACGTTTGAAGGGGTAACTCGTAGTTGAAGGCCTGCGGCTGTGGCGCTTGAGATGGAGTTTGAAGTAGCCCCTAACATCGACCAGCTAGTACCGTTAAACTGTTTAACAATTGGCGTAGCCGGAGAGAGCGTTCCATCTACATAAGCCAAGTAAGGGGTTGTGACCCCCATAGTTGTGGTATAGAGAGCCAGTGATATAGAACTTGCCGCGCCTACAGAAACAAGGCCCGTACCAACTGGCGACCAACCTGTGCCTTGTATGTATTTTTTTACCGTTACTATGCTGGAATTAGCGACATCTATATACGCTATGTAAAGAACTCCGTTACCATCAACCTCTATTGTAAACTGGCCCACCGCTCCTGTAGCAATTGCTCCTGGCAATGCCTGCCACGATGTTGCCGAAGCCCCATATAACGCGACAACTACAGTACTTGTCACCCCATCCATATAAGCCATGTAAACATTTCCTTGCCCGTCCAGGGCTAGAGAGGTATATGTAGAAGGATCAGACGAGACAGGAGCGCCTCCCAGAAGCGACCAGCCGGAGCCGTTATCCACCATAACAGTAGGGTAGCTGCTATTGGCCTCATCGATATAGGACACGTATAAAGTTCCTGTGGCGGTATTAATCGCAATGTCTGGGTAATGGGCCTGGGCATTAGAAAAATCGGCGCTACCTACGTCTACCCATTGGGCAAAAAGGGACGTATTCACCAGCAATATCAGAAAGAGCAATAAATGAATTTTAAAAATGTTTTTCATAACTACTAACGTTAAAAAATTAAAAAAGTAGCATTCCATTAAGTGTCCAGCTCATATTACTGTTCCCATTGTAATTATGGTTTCCTGTTAACGTAAAACTGATCTGGTCGTTATTTTTTCTTTTTCTTCTCACTTTTATATACTGTAAGGGGTCATTCTTAAAAAAAAATTGCACTCATCAGTATTTTCATAACTATGTATATTAAAAGTTTTTTTGAAAATAAATTCTCTGTGAAGAAAGCCCTGTTAAATCGGTAATGTATACAGTAATGTATTGTATTTTTTTCCATTGCGACATAGTAAAGGGGTATATATAAGAGGTTTCAATATTGGCCAATAATGGCTTGACAATGCCATTATAGTTGAGATAATAGGCATTCTGATTGAGTCCAGGATAGGCTTCCTGATTTAGAACATCTGAGGAATCCTTAACACTACCAAATAGTATAGTTACTTTATTCACACTTTTGATATCGCTGATCTTAAAATTTACCAGCACATTTGCTTTTGTAGTATCCACTTTCCCAGTTGAGTCTCTTTTAAAAAGAGATTTTGCAAACAAATCCACTACCTTTACTGATGAGCTCTGCGCAAATGATAAAAGAGAGGCTGACAAAAAAATAAACAGTAAAATCAACAATTGTTTTTTCATTTTATAAAAGTTTAATATTTCTTTCCTTTAACATCAGAAGTAATAAATCTCATATCAAAAACCTCGTAACCGTATAATTTATCAATCTCTTTTTTAGGCACATTGACGTTGTAAACATAATTACTGGGAGCCTTTCCTATTTTTCTTATCCAATAGACTTCATAACTTTTCTCCTGCCATTCCGCCATCAGGTATAATTTCTCCGTTGAAACTTCAATCCAGTAAAATACATGGTACTTGGGGTTGTCGGGAAGGTACACGTATATTTTATGGCATTGCTTGCCATTTATTTTTTCAGTCCCCTGGTATTTTATTGTCATGTCGTCAAAGTCATGACCAAATCTTTTTGCGATATCGATTTCTTTCTGACTATCTTCGTTTTTAGGTCTTCGTAACGAGTCGATCACCATTGATTTAGCCATTTCGTTTATGGCTACTACCAGCTTGCCATCGCATAAGGCTTTAACGCCCGAGGTGGAGATTTCAAATTTATTCCCGTCGCAGTATAAATGCCCCCCTTTGTAAATCTTATAAACAGGCAACTTGAATATGTCCTTGGGTTCCTGAAGGCCGCTGGCGATAGCTTCAAAATGGATAGCATAGTTTTCTTTTTCGCCCAGTCCCCCAAAGCTTTTATGCAAAAGATCCAAAGCCTTCTCCTTATTCGGATCAGTCTGAGCCAAAACCAGGGAAGAAATAAAAAGAAGCAACAAACTTAGGTACCCTAATTTTCGCTTTAACATTTGTTAATTTGTTTTCTGATCGTTATATAAATACTTCTTTAGGGCTACAGGGCCAATATTTTCAAGTTCGCTCTTTACTTCTATCAGTCTTCCGCGAATATCGTACTGGTAGAATGTAGCAAGATTATCTTTATTTAATTTTGCCACTATTCTGCCGAACTGGTGGTCATATACGGTAGCTTCTAGAGAGGAGGTAAAAGGCTGTACTCTGAAATCATCATAAATAGCAATCCCTGAAGAGGAATTATTCTGATTCACATTCTGAACATATACATTAATTTGTGTATCTGTAGATATCGGAGGGTCGATATCCACACGCAACAGGCTCCAGTTACCGGCAGTAAGGTAAGGAGCACTTAAAGTGCAGGATTTCGTTTGAGAAACTGTTGCTGAAGAACCTGTTGTTATCACAAGCTGGGTACTCAGAGGGCTTGAATTATGCACCCATACCATGGCGGTATATTTGCGATTAAACTCGCTCGCAACGGGCAATGCCGACTTGTTGATAGTAACTGCGGTTCCTTGTCCATTTGAATTTAAAGCGAACGCATAATCGCCGGTATGCACTTCCCCAACACAATTAGACGCAGGGACATTATAGGTCTTAGAACCCACCGAACACTGGAATTCCGTCTGATTATTAGCAATAGCGGCAGTTCCAGTCTGATCATTATTTATTGATAACGAAGTAACTACAGTAGGATCAAATAATAATGTATAATTATTTGTTCCACCAGGGTTTATTACATAATAACCATTGAATACCTCTCCCCTGTTTGAAATAATTTTAATCGCCTGCCCCTCATCCTGACTTACAATAAGGGTTCTGGCAATCTGATTTCCTGCTACGGTAAATACGGCATTTAACCTGAGCATAGTCGTATTTGGAGCTGTGCCGGAAGGAACAGTGAAACTGAACGCGGTCGCATTGGAAGCTAAAGAGGAATAGTTAAGCGTCTGTGTGGAAAAAGCTGTCTGACAATTATCAGAAACCACCACAGCATCCTGAAGGTTAACTCTTGTCTCATCTAAGTATATATTGCCAGAGGCATCTGCGTAAGTATTTTCCGCCCCCTCGTAGATCGATCCGTTCCAAGAGGAGTTTGCCACAGTCGCTACTCCGAAAGAGAAATTATATCCGAAATAAGCGGCAGCATACTTATTCAATATATCCCTGCTTTCCGCTACATCGCCTTTCTGGTCAAAAAGGGTATTAGTCGTTACTAACTGCCAGGCAGGATCAGGTTGAACAGGCGGTTTAGAATAGTCAAATGGGGAAGCAATGGAGAATACGCCAGCAGGAATAATACCATTACTTTGTATCTGATCTGTTACATCTACTTTATATACATATTTTTTGTAAGCCCTGTACAAGGCAATATTGGAGTTTGTAAAATAATCCTTACTACAAAATGATTTTCCAGTTTGCGTTACATTGTTCTGTATATTCTGAGGAAGACCCGAAACAGTCTGACCTGAGGTATTGTATATTCCATCCAGTTCAGTGGCGCTTAAAGGAGTATATAGATATTGTATATTATTAGGATTACTATACATATTACCTATATCTACTACCATTCCATTGGTAAATCCCCATTCGTTTTTACTCCACTCCGTTACAGAAGCGCTTAGTAAATTGGAAACATCTGAAGTACTGTCGTTCAAGTATTGGTAACTTCCTGTAGTATTAGTCAATAAGTTCAGGTTGCTTGAACTCATGTCCGCTGGCCCCATATCAGGATATTCCCAATAAGCGGGGACGATACGACTGATCTTGGTATTTTTATAAGAGTCCTGATTTCGCACCTCAAGAGGCTGCCCGGAATATGCATCAAAAGCCGTGTAGGTAGTAGTACTATTAATTCCATCCTGGGGTTTAATGGTAGTAATCTGCTTCATCTGCGCCGGTAGGTAGGTGCTCTTCATAGTAGTGTGGCAGAAGTTCCTGTTTGTAGTAGCTTTAAATGTCCATATCGGTGGAAATAAATTAATATCTGATTCCTCGGTATAATATTCCTCCGACCATATCTGATCTATTCTTCCCGGCTTTCTTATTACTTGAGAGGATGTATTAGTAAAAGGGTCTACCGAAGTGCTTCCACTTAATGTTTTTACACCATCATTCTCGCCAAAATAAGTATAAGTCTGTTCGCTCACCGCCTCTCCAGAAGCGGAACGCTGAATGATTTGTTTGGGCTTTCCATACATATCGGAAACGTCCGTATAGGCATAGGAGGCCATATTGTAATTATCCTGCCTGTTCCAGAAAACAAATACTGGAAGCCATATAGGTATTTTAATATTTAAGCAATGTTTATGGTGAAAAAATCTAATGCATGGATGCAAGAAAAGGTATGACCATATTCCGAACATAGAAAAATAACCGCTGGGATGTTGTCCCTGTTGTATAGGAGCTGTTGTAAAATTATTAGCAAACTTCAAGGTATTGTCCTGGGGAGTATAAAAAGAATACTCCGTTCTTCCTTTTTGCCTTGAGATTACATCGCCTGAAGTTGGAGAAGAAGAAGGTAATGTTTTATAGCCAGTCTGCACAGTAGTTTGCGCATAGTATATTTGGGGCGAAGGAAAAAATCCTGCGCCTGGTGTATTATACATATCAACAATACAGCTCTTCCCACCGCCCATTTCAATAGTAGCTACTCCAGATGAAGCGCCTGTTCCGTTCCCTAAACTGTCGTAGAAATAGTTGGTTACATAATTATTGCTTCGGCCTCCTGTATTAGAAGAATAATTGAACTGGTCGTTGTAGGTAATGCTTTGTACCCGCGTTCCAGTATATTTCTCCTGGTACATCGGAGTTCGCAGGAATGAGTAACCCGGAAATAATGCTGAACAAAGAGGGCCAATGCAATTACTAACATCGGGTCTTGGATATGCCAAATAACTTAGTAAACTATTGGTCATTATTCCGATTACATCCAAAGGGCTTGTCGTAGCTCCGCCTTCATATTTATCAATTAAAGCTTTCTCAGCATTACAATTGAATACAGTAAGGCTGGAAGCTTCCATAAAAGCTTTTGCAGCTAAAGATTGATTACCCATGTAGTTCTGACAAGGAGAAATAAAAGCTGAACTATCTGTTGGATCGGTGGTGTGTTGTACGGTAATATTCTGATAATACCTTCCATTCTGACTGGTAATAGCGCTAGCGGGATCAATGGATACCACTTGCCCAGAATCCTGTTGCATATACAACTGGGAAGGATCTGGAGGAAGAGCGCTGTAATTAGACTGGTAAAAGGCAAGCTCTCCATAAAGAATTGTCTTTGCATTCGTATTTGTAGCAGGATCTGGGATTACTGTTCTAAGGTCTTTGCCGTTTCTGTATAGATCAGTAATATCTACTGTTAAAATGTCTCCTTTTTTACCTGTAGCTGGAACATTAGATTGTTGAACGGCCTGAATGACGTTTCTCATGACATAGGGATCCTGATCCTGAACGGATCCGTATCCTCCAGCCTCATAACCTACTTGCATAAAGCCTCCTGATGGTAGTGATATTTTTGTCAAAGCAAATACATTGGCGTTATGGTTGGCCGTAACATTATCAATCTCCTGGTAATTATTGTAATAAGACCCTAAATAACCAGGATTAGCAGCCGGAGAAATATTAGGGGTATATTTTGAATTAGCCGAATAATTTCCCCACATATCAATGGCTCTCCAGTCGTAAGAAGGATTTAAGGTAGCGTCGCTCTGGGTTTCCCAGGAATATTTAAACTGGTAGCTTGGCAAAGGCGATGGATTTCCATTCGCGTCGTAAGCAATGTGCTGAACTTTTCTTAAAGTCAGTTTGCCGGTCTCGGCGGAGAAACTGCCGCTGGCTCCGTAATTGCAATGGTAGTATATTGTATTCGGAAGTATAGGACTTGACGATACAGAATTATAGCTATTAGGAAGGCCGCTGCACATGGAATAATCATAGGTGAATTGGGTAGCCTTAACCAGGCTTCCCAAGGTTCCTGTGGCAAGAGCGGCCGAATTATCTCCCGTAGTCTGCTTTTTAAATAACTGAACGCAGCCAACTACATAAGAGTAATTATTCCCTACAGAAGGTAAAGGAGTTGATGATGGATCTAATGTAATGCCTGATAGTGAATTATAGGCCGATCCATTGAAATAACCGGTTGCGGGGGCGTCCATGCCATCAAGGCGACTATAATAATTGTATTTGGATACGTAATCCCTGGACTCTATCTTATCCAGATAATAGACTTCTTTTGTTCCAGTACTAGCAGAATACACATCATCATTAATAACTTCCAGCGCATAGGGGTTATGATTCAGGCCGGTAAATGGATACCTCCATTGGTAATTGTCCGAGGTCTTTACGTACTTAAACTTCACCCAATAGCCCAAATCACCGTCGCTGGGCCCTGGTATATCGTCAAAATCAATATAATCTGGCCCAACCACTGCTGTCATCAACCAGGCATAGGGATAGCTGTAGTTTTCTACTTTTTCCAGTTTTTGTCTGTTCTTATAGTTACCATTCTCTTTTCTGAAAGAAGCATAATCCGTAGGATTACCATTAGAGTTAATAGCTACCGGAGGAGCCCCCCCCTTTGTGCTCATACTTAAGGTTGACCTGGTCTTGGCGAAAACGGGAAGATTAAAAATATAGGTCATTCCATCGGTTTTCTTCACACGGATATCTGCGATCACATCTGTCGCCGCTCCTACATTTTGTATATGAGTTAAAATGTTTAAAGGCTGGGTATTGGCAGCATTTACAGGAAATATGCCAGAGCCAGAACTAGGGGTACCACCAACTTGCTCGCCGCTAACTCCAGGGCCAGAAGTAGGATAAGTCAATTCTGTATGAGAGAATATAGATTGTTGAAATTTAAGGCTCTTAGTTTGGTCTGAAGGGTAAGAAGAAGAACAAGGAGAACAGCCGGTTGAGGTTGTGCAGGTTGAGGAAAAACCAGAACTTATATCATTATATTGGGAGACAACATCGCTTATCGTAAATGATACAATATTCGTGGAATTTATTAATTGCTGCCCCGTGTAATTTTGTCCATAAGGCGCGTTAACCTGCGGATAGTATACAGGCATATCGTGTTCAGTTGCTAAAAAAGAAGTAGAATAACTTCCCGTACCTTGAATAAAATTAAGATTAAATGTATTTGGGCTATAATCGCTGTAGGAAGTGGAGGCTATATTGAAGTCGCCTGACAAATCCCCGCGTATCCTAAATTTGGGAGTTCCTGTGAATGGCTCCTTAAAGCCTAAAAGCTCGCTAGTAGTAAATATGGTATTATCAAAATCGTCGCTGCCATTATCATTATTCTTTAAAAGGCTTAATATGTCAAGATTCTTGTTGACGACTGCGTTTGTAGCGTTGTACCAAGGACTGGTTTCTTTTCTCTGTGTGTTTAAGTCAATAATATCCACAAGTTCCCTTGACTGAAACCTGTTGTAATTTCTGGATACTACTCCATAATCCTGTTGATATAACTGCATGCCGCCGCTTAAACCCTGGCAGTTAATGTAAAAATTGTCTTTCTGTAAATGGCTAATAGTATTCCTGCTAGAGGCATTATAAAGCTGTTCACCTTCCACGGCCATATCAGCCAGATGTGACAACTGGCTACGGTCGTAATTGTTCAGGTACATATATCCAAAAGCATTCTTATCTAAATCTCCTGTTCCAAACTCAAAATTGCTGTACTTGCCGATAAAGACAAAAATAGTAGTTGGATCCTCTGGTAAGGGAATAGGTATCGTTATATTTATTCCGAATCCACTTGATGTAGGAAAAACATTAGCAACCGGGTTTAAAAGAGAAGTGTTACCCGTAGATTGCGGAAAGCTAGATATATTGAATATAGCGTCTTTTAAATCAACCAAGCCCTTTCCTGTTTCCTTTATCCAGTTGGAATTTTCAGCTTTTACACTGGCAATATTTGACCCTGATAAAGTATAGTTCTTCCAACCTAGCTGAAAACCAAGATTTGCAGAAGCGCCTGTTCTGCTATCGTCGTCAAATCCATAACTATAACTAAAACCCGGAATTCCAACATTTACTGAATAGCCCACAGCTCCATAAAAGCCCTTGTAATTATCAAATCCAATTAGAGCATAAGCTGCTTCAGTGGCAATAATTTCTGTTTCTAATATTTCTGTTTCTAAGGAAGCATTCCAATTGTCCTGGTTATCGTAATTATAATTCAAATTACCGTTATTGATATCATCAGGAATTCCTATAGCGGTTCTTCCTATTGCCCCAGAGAATCCGTTAAACCCAAACCCGAAACAAGTAGATTCATCGTCCATGCCCTGGCCGGATGAATATCCAATTGCCATGGGATATTCAGGGATGGAAGTAATAGGAATCGTATAATTAAATGCCCCACTGGCAAGGCTGACATTATCGGTAGCGTCTACTGGCTGGTTACCATACACCTCGGGCATGGTAGGCCCGGAGGTCAAAGCATAGGAAATAGTAGGAAATACTACTTCAAAGAGAATTGTAAAAGACAGCGTTAAAGCGAATAGCCTTAAAATTCTTTTGTGTTTGTGGAGAAAATTCATCTTTAAAAAATTAATTCTTGTCCGGTATTATTTAATGTTTTACTATCAAACCTTAATTTTACAGGTTCTGAAAGCCCAAGTAACTTATCGATATAAACAAAATCAACGTAGTCATATTTGCTTATACTTTTATTAGGAAATGTAACAATGAATGACAAGTCTGGTGAATAACCATTACTTTTTGTATACTGATAGATGCTTGTTTTAATGGTATCTGATTCAGGCGTGATAAGAAAAAAGCACTCATTCATTCGTGTAAGTAAAAAGTTCTGGACTTCGTTATACCTATATAAATTCTTTTCCTTTATAATTTCATCCCCATTTTCTGATGCCATTATGAAATTGAAATATAGCCCTTGCTCAAAACTTTCTTTTTCCTTTTCAAATCTTTGTTTAGTTATACTATCAGAAGAATTGATAATTTCAATTGCAGCTACATAAGCTAAGGGTTTAAATTGGCACTTAAATAAGTACCCTGTCTCTTCTTTTTCTTTATTATACTCATTATCTTTATTAACAAACTCAATATATTCCTTAGCAGTATACTTTTTAGCACAGCCTTGGCTTATGAAAAGGAATAAAGAAAAAAGAAAAACTATTCTCATCTTAAATCTTTTTGTTTTTTACCGGCTTCTTGTTCATATTCTGAATTGAGAATCCCCAAAATTTCTGGTGTTTTATCATCTTGTTCTATGCCATATAGTATGCTCCCGTCTGTTGTTGCTCCAAATATCATTCTATATCCTTTAGTCTTTCCATATTCCTGGATACGAATATTAATTTTATCTAAAACCCCTTT
>Ga0302315_10005594_pt1 | contig 10717 bp, 9 predicted proteins | sample III_Palsa_N3_1_FD_200532 | JGI IMG/M metagenome (GOLD analysis project Ga0302315, IMG submission 200532) | Peat permafrost microbial communities from Stordalen Mire near Abisko, Sweden - III_Palsa_N3_1 | ecosystem: Environmental > Terrestrial > Soil > Palsa > Peat permafrost | place: Sweden... | reverse complement strand
TAACGCGTCATTGCGAGTATCCACCAGGGTTCCCCTGGAAAAAGTAGCAATGACGTGTAAAAAAAGTATATTGATTATCAACAACTTACTAATACGTCATTATAAGGTACGAAGCAATCTCTAAACTACAAGATATTGAACTGCATAGCCCATTTGCGGTGCCGATTTACTCAAGTAGAGATTGCTTCGTACCTCGCAATGACGGTATTTTTTATTTTTGAACAGCTTCTAACAGATAAAGAAAACTAGTCAAAATAGTACATTTAACCAGCGCAGGGCCTCCTTAAACAGGGCCCTGCGTTTTTTATTACAGGTGGCCGGGATGAGAATATCCGGACTTCCGTTATTACTTTCAGGCCGGGGCGCCAATTATATTTTCACATAAAGGGCAGAATAAGTATTGAAGATATATCTTTACAACGGAGGATAAAGCGAATGGGATTACCGTTGAGAATAACATTTAAAGACAATGATTACGTTTATCAGATAATTGATAGCAAACTTATAAATCAAAACACAACAGAAATTGTGCTGCTGCTTAATGATGAGCGGGTAGAACTGATCAGGGATACCAGGCTTGTTTGGAAGCAAAAAGATACCGGTGAGGAGTTAGATACAGAATTGGTTCAGGCATTAGGGCGTTCTGTTTCCTTACGGTTAAGGATGTGATGTTAAGAGCCATAGGTTCGATGCGATCAAGTCAGAAGCAAACGATTAAATAGGCTGAGGGTTGCCTGTGGGTTTATGCGGGACAGTCTTGCACGCTTAAGCAGCAATGAGCATAACTTTGGTGGCATAATTAAGCTTCCACCCCCACTTACCAATAATACCTTCAAACTAAATCTGACACCTCTCAAGCAAGATGAAGGTAATTTGAGCCAAAGTAAACACCAAGTGACAGTTCTATAGGTAAGCAAGTAATAGCAACGTTATGTTAAGACTTATATAAGCCAGAAGAATGATTGAGGCACTTATACGGTTAAGCCGGAGCGACTGGCGGTGTTTCTTGCTTCGCTCAAGTTTTAGCACTATCACTGACACAGCCATCGTGACTAGGATGAATATGAATGTGGATATATGTACCTGGTCAATATAAGAGAATGATATAGAAGCAGGGATGTTACTGTCTGTGATATACTTGTTCGCTACGGCAGCAAACAACGCACCAATGTTTAAGCTAAACCGCTGTTCACTAGCAAGTGGCAGGAAGTAAGCAAGGTAGGCAACGAGAAATGCTACATAAGCGCCCAGCATCAACTTGAAGAATAATCCCCATCCTTGTCGCTGAACATTTACAATATAGGTTATATGAGAGAAAGTGCTCCTGCCTTTTAATTGCCTATCACCAAAATCAGACTCGTAGGTAACATTGTATTCTTTAATAGAATAATCGTTTAGTTGCCACCCTGGAAGTATAAGGCCGCTGTAAACCTTGAAGTTGGCCTTGTCCGCTGTGAGTATCATCTTGGTTGTGTCCAAGCCTGCTTCCAGCTCAATCTTAAACGATTGCTTGTCAAAGGGATAATTCTCTACCTGCCAGTTATGTATCAGTATAATACGTCCCGACTCGCTTGCTACGAATGTGCTACTATCGATATTGGCATGATACTGATCAGTATAAGACGTTTCCTTCGCGTTTATTACTTCAACATTACTAAGGGGGTCGAAGGCTTTGTGCTTATAGTCAAACCATATCCAGAAGTCAGCATTATAAGAGTATTCAGGTGGTTTGAGATCGTAAATATTCTTTATATACAGCCCTGCAGTGCAGGTGTCCTTTAGCGTGTTTGCTGAAACTGTTAAGGAACTTATAGTGACTAAACAAACCAGCATATAGCCAGCTATGGATCTTTGATATGCCATGATAAGGTTTTTAGATAAGTAAATATACAAGTAATTACTTGTATGTCAAGAAGAAACGACTTAACTTACAGGAAAGTTTCTAAAGTCTTCGCAGGGTCTCCTTGAAAAGAAACCCTGCGCTCTAAGACAGTTTTCGTCGGGATGAGAAGATTCGAACTTCCGACCTCCAGCACCCCATGCTGGCGCGATACCGGGCTACGCTACATCCCGAAGCGGGGCAGCAAACATAATAATTTTAACAATCAGTGTCAAACTTAAGCAGGGCTTGTTATTGATAATTATTGAATAGCAGGCCATCCCAAATACAAGCACAAACATATTAACGGTTTTTGGGTTATAAATGAAATATACTGTATCAATGGGCGCCATTCAATTACCCGGCTTAGTAAATCATATCGCCTCAAACATTCGCAGGTTTCGTTTGATACGGAACTATTCGCAGGATTATCTGGCCTTTAAATTGAATATTTCGCAAAACGCATACAGTAAAATAGAACTCGGTTATACCAATATCACAGTTGAGCGGCTTAGCGTTATTGCAGCGGTGCTGGAGGTGGCCATGGCTGCGCTTATAGCATCGCCGGGTATTATGGCTGATGTTGAAGCGATAAACAAGATAGCGATAGTACCTAAAATGCTCGAGGTGGTTTGCCGTTTTACAGGGATGGGCTTTGCTGCTATTGCACGTGTTACCGAAGATAAATGGATTGCCTGTGCCGTTCGCGATGAGATTTTGTTCGGCCTTGAACCGGGCGGCGAACTATCGCTAGAAACAACCATCTGCAACGAGATAAGGCAAAGCGGCAATGCGGTTATTATTGATAATGTTAGTAATGATGCGGTTTTTGCCCATCACCATACGCCTGCCATGTATGGCTTTCAGAGTTATATCTCGATGCCCATCATTACGCATAACGGCACCATGTTTGGTACCCTTTGCGCCATCGACCCCAAACCGCATAAGCTAAACAATACAGAAACCATTGGTATGTTTAAATTATTTGCCGAGCTTATTGCTTTCCACCTTAATACCATCGATTTACACAAAAACGGGCCTTTTGAAAAGAAACAGCCGGTTTTACAAAATGAGCAAACCGGAACAACCCTTGGCCATTTGGCCTAATAGGTTAGCTATAAAGGCAAAATAAACCAAAAGGTGCTGCCTTTGCCTAATTCACTATCGACACCGATTTTGCCGCCGTGCCTTTTGATGATCTCCCTGCTTATGTACAAACCCAGGCCCAGGCCTGAATTTTGGTAACCCGCGGCATCTATCTGGTAATAACGGTCGAACAAATGGGGCAGCTTATCGGGCGATATACCGGGGCCGGTATCCTTAACCGATATTTTGGCCATATTGCCCTCTTTTTTAATCGCTATGATTATCTCCAGCGAATCGGGCGCATATTTAACTGCATTGTTAACCAGGTTCACTATTACCTGGTCAATGGCGTGTTCATCGGCATTTATCTGCAGTTCCTTATCGCCCTCAACAATCAGCGAATATTTGCCGCCCACGCGGACGTGGTTACAACAGTTTTCGAGCAGCTGGGAAATATTGAAAGTTGCTTTATTTAGCTTGAGTTGGGTTTCGTTGGCGCGGCTCACGTTAAGCAGGTCTTCTACCAACGTACTTATCTTATGCATGCTCCGGTTTGATTGTTCAACCAGTCGGGGCAATACCTTGGGCGGAGGGTCGTGCTTCATCCTGTCGAGCAATTGTAACGATGCCTTTAAACTGGTTATGGGCGTTTTAAGTTCATGGCTGGCAATACTGATAAAGTCGTCTTTTTGCTGTTGCAGGCGTTTAAACTGGGTAATATCAAGCAGGGTACCCAGTATGCGCACGGGCTTTTCATCAGCATAATATACCTTGCCCTGTACGCGCACCCAGTGTACCGATGCATCGCCATGTATCACCCTTGCTTCATAAAAAAGTTTACCGGTTTTCAGCGCCTGCTCATGTGCTGTTTTGCGGCCGGCCTGATCGTCGGGGTGTATAACTGAAACAAAGGTGTCCCAGGGTACCTGCCTGTCAAACCCGAATATATGATCAAACCTGGTCGAAGTAAGCATCGCCCCTTTAACCAGGTCAAGGTCGAATGTGCCTATTTCGGCAGCTTCTACGGCAAGCCTTACCCTTTCTTCCACATCTTCTACGCTACGCCGGGCAATAACCTTATCGCTTACATCTATTGCCAAAACCATAATGGCTTCGGTTTCGCCATCGGTAGCTTTTATGGGCTCGTACACAAAATCAACAAATACGGTTTCGGGTACGCCGCTGCGTATCAGTACCAGTTCGGCTTCTTTGGCAACAAAAGCGGTACCTGTAGTTATTACATTGTTCATGATGGGCGCATAAGCTTCGGCGGCTTCGGGCACGGCCTGCCAAATGGTGCGGCCTTCCAGCTCGTACCGCGTTTTGCCCACCAGTTCCAGGTAGGAATCGTTCACATCCGATATATACAGATCGCTGGCCCTGATAATGCAGATACCAATAGGCGCCTGCCTTACCATATTGCGGAACCTGGCATCGCTCTCGGTCAAATCCTCATAAATAGCCTGCAAACTCTCCTGCGATTGCCTTAGCTCCTCGTTAGCAGCCGTTAGTTCCTCGTTGGTGGCAAAAAACTCCTCGTTAATGGCCACCAGTTCCTGGTTAAGCGCCAGTTCGCGCTGTTTGCTAAGGTAGCGTTCGGTAACATCGGTAGCGGTATGTAAAACGCAGTAGGGTTTGCCTGTTTCGTCTTTTATGGCTTTGTATTCAAAATCGAAATAAAAAGTTTGCATTTTGCCGTTCACTTCAATTTGCGCGGCGGTTTCGGTACCTTCAATAGTTATACCTTCGCGTAATACCTGCTGAAACATGCCCAAAAACGGCTGACCTTTCAACTCCGGCAATGCATGCAGCAGGGCTTTGCCAATAACGCCTTTGTCCTTGCCCCAAATAGCTATCATGGCATCGCTGGCATACGCAATATGCATCTGCTCGGTAACATGTATGGCAACTGCATTTTTAGATGCCGACAGCACCTGCAATATTTGCTGATCGCTTAACGAAAAAGTAGAATTACTCATCAAATAAAATTGTGAAACCGGAATTTAAAGGTAAATAACTAACTATCATGAAAAATGTTTGTACTTTTTATCGTAAAAATCATAAAAAAGCAGCAAGAAACGCTCAATTTATCGCTCTAAAATGCGCTTATTTTCCGTTTTTATCATTTTCATACCACTTAAACGGGTTTTGGTAACATGAAAGTTCCGGCGTTTTACCACCTAAATGACTTTAGGTGGTGTGAATATATTTTTATTGATACACTGCATATCAATCACTTAATAAAAACGGACTCTTTATGCCCGTATTTTAGATATTTATCTTATTCCGGGCCTGTAGCGAAAACTCCATTCACTTCATCATTCATCATTGCGTGTTCGGTGTTCAATATTATACCATCCTTCACACTTCCACCCCTTCGGCATCTACTGGCTTCGCTTTGGTTTTAAAGGCATTGTTCAGGTAATTGCGTGCGGGTATTTCCACAAAGCGGTACATCAGCGCAGCAATGATCAGGGTAAGCACCAGCACAGAGGCACAGTCGCGCAGGCCATGCCAGTATTCGGGCGGCGGTGCAACGGCATTGCTGCCGGGTTTGGGGGTTATGGAGGCAAATACCAGCGGGTTTTTTTTGACGCCATAAACAAAACACATAAACATAATGGGCATGTGTACCATATAAATAGAGAACGACCAATCGCCCAGGCGTTGCAGCGGGCGGGTATCCAGTATGCGCTTAACCCTGGTGCCGTTATAAGCCGCTGCCAGCAAAACGAAGGGGAAAAACGCTACTATCCCAATATCCATCAGCCCGAAATGCATGGCTGCCAGCACACCTAAAAAGCTGAGGGCAAAAAACCAGTCGCTTTTAATAATGGCGTAGCCGCTGCGGTGCTCATAAAAGGTAAATAGCAGCATACCCAGCATAAAGCCTGCAAGGCAGCGCAACAGCGCAAAATCGGCAATCATATTAATAGTAGGCCCAGGCGAGCCATGCTCATACGGCCCTAATACGTAGCGTAAAAAAATATAGAAGGCAACAATCAGCAACGTAGTTACCAGTTTGCCCGCTGTTTTAAGCCGGGCAAAATATGGCACCATAAACGGGAACAGCATATACACCCACCACTCCGTGCTCAAACTCCACGATGGCGTGTTGAGCGGCGGGGTGGGGTAAATATGCAGGCTCTGTATCAGCACCAAACAGCCCGGAAGCGTTTTTACATTCACTACCTCGGCTATAAACGGGTCTATCCTTTTGGCATAATGCAAAATAAGCAGGCAGCACACAAAGGCCCACATAGTGGTTAAAAAATACAGGGGGTATACCCTTGCAAAACGTGCACCTACAAATTTTTTATACGCAGGCCAGTTAACCCCATTGCTAAAATGTTTGCTGTATGCATAACACATCACAAAGCCGCTCAGCACAAAAAAGAAATCAACCCACAGCCAGGCGCTATCAAAAAAATGGGTGTAGCCATCGGGCACAAAGGGCAGCAACATGAGGTTACAATGGAACATTACAATAATAAGCGCCGCAATGCCCCGCAAAGGCGTAAGCGTAGTTAAATAAGGCGATTGGCTCCCGGCAGGCATAAATTGAACTAAGGTTTAGTAAATATCTAATTAAAAATCAAATATTTATTAAAGGTTGATCTTATTTTAGATAGGGGAATTGATGGCGCTTTTGTTGGGTGATAATTTGGGCGTTGCCATGCGGCCCGGGCTTTACAGGGCTCCGCTGCGCTACGGCCACTCCTTCGTCGGGGCTAAACCCATCCAATCCCTAACGCGAAAAACCGTTACCGCAAGCGGCAATCTATACATCTCAAGCCCCAAATAATTTTTTAAAATGTTTTCTCCGCTTAATCGTCATTAATAATACATCAACAACTATCACTCATATATATATGACTTTTAAACACAAAGCCATCGCCGTACTCGAAAAGCAACTTACCAAACAAGCCATCGTGCTCGAGGTACGGGCATGGGAAGCCGGTACCTTTTTCGAGGTAGACCTGCACGTGCCCGATGCCGATTTTACGCAGCTCAAAGGCGTGGCACACATGAAATGCCGCGTGGCGCCGCTCAACTTCCGCGATTATACCATCTCCGGCTGGGATGCCGAAACCAAAACCTGTACGCTATTTATTGATGCCGCCCACCGGGGCGCGGGCAGCGCCTGGGTAAAAACGCTGCAACGCAACGGCTGGATCAGCTACCTGAAAATGGAAACCCACCGTTACCAGCTTAGCGGGCAGAGCAACCACCTTTTCCTGGGCGATCAGAGCGCCATAGGGCATTTTCTGGCCTTGCAGCAGCTGGCAGGCGAGGGCGCCATTATCAGCGGGGCGGTCATCATGCCCAATGCCGCCCACCGCAGCCAGTTTAAATACGATCATCCGCTACTGAACCTCACACCGCTGCCCTTGCAGCAAACCTACAGCGAAACCATCATCCAATGGCTGCAACAGCAACATTTAACGCAGCACGGCTTTATCTGTATTGCGGGCCAAACAAAAATGGTGATAGATGTGCGGCATTATTTAAAATGGGCAGGCATTTCAGGGGCGCAAATTAAGGCGCAAGGTTTTTGGGATTAAAACAGGTTAAACAATGATAACTATAATTGATTTTTTCGCGCTGTTCCTGCTCATGCTTGTTACGGGTGTGTTCTGGGGGCCGTGGTTCGCGCTTAGCCGGTCGTTAAGCATATTTAAGGCCGAAGAATTTATCAAAATAGCCAAAACCATGTCGGCCAATTTAGGCTTGCCAATGCGGTTCCTGCTGCCCAGCTGTATTATAGTGATGCTATTAGCGGTTGCAGTTTACCCGCACAAATACACCTTAGGCTTTTATGCGGGCATTGCGGCGGTTTTGTTCATTATCGTATCGCTCATCATCACCATAGCTGTCGAGGTACCCATCGTAAAAAGCATTGAACAATGGACAATTGCCACCATGCCGCCCAACTGGGCCAGCATCCGCATCCGCTGGGTAAAATTCCATGTATTCCGCACTATGGCATCGCTGGCCAGTTTCGCCTGCCTGGTGGTAGCTATTTTAGCCAGATAAAATGCCGGTAAACTATTGCCCAACGCCCAATCCCGGTTGATGATTTTTTCAATTGAACGGTATTTGCCACTTTCGCGGTAAAAATTTTTGTTTGATAGCATAATTAAAAAACTACCGGCAGTAAAAAACCATCACAGGTTCACATCAACCTTCTGCCCCGTTTTTGCTGCTAAATAGATTGCGTCAATCAATTTCAGGTCTTTTACCGCTTCGTCACCGTCAATAGGTACCGGCGGTTGTTTGCCTTCAAATAAAATGGCAGCCATTTCATCCATTTGCACGGTTTGATGCACGGTGATGGGTTGGGTGAGCTCGCCTTTATTGGTATGCCCCATTATAGGGCCATAACCAGTTGATGGCTGCATTTCGGCGAAGCCTTTTTCGCCATTCAGGTAAAACTTATCCAGCCCGTTCATGTCATAGGTCGACAGGCACGACGCCACCGCCCCGCTTGGGAAACCGAACTGGAATTGTATGGTTTGATCAATGCCCTCTTTAAATTTCACCTTATCGGTTTTGATTTCCTGTGCCGTAACCCATACCGGGTCTTCGCCAACCATATAGCGCGAGCCGTTAATGGCATAAATACCAATATCCATTATAGAGCCGCCACCCGATAAGGCCTTATTTAGCCGCCATTGGGCAGGGTCGCCAATTCGGAACCCGCATAAGCCCTGAAAAAATTTGATCTTGCCCAGTTCGCCATCATTCCGCATGCGGATAACTTCCAGCGTGCGGGGTTCAAAATGCATGCGATAACCTACCAGCAGTTTCACATTGGCCTGTTTGCAGGCATCCACCATTTCCTGGCCTTCCTTCGCATTTACAGCCATTGGTTTTTCGCATATTACATGCTTTCCTGCTTTTGCCACACGTATTACCTCGTCATGGTGCAGGGCATTGGGCGTTATAACGTATACCGCATCAATATCCGGGTTATTTTTAATGTCATCGAAATTCTCATAATTATAGCAGTTTTTCGCAGGGATATTGTACCGGCTTTGCCAGTCGGTAATTTTTGATGGCGTACCGCTGATCACCCCCACCAATTTAGCTTTGGTGCAGGCTTTCATGGCTTCGGCAACACGTTCGCCATAGCTGCCCAGGCCCATAATGGCTACGCGCAGCACCGGGCCGTCGTAGGTTTTTCCTTGTTGCTGTTCATTTTTGCTGTTTGCCCATGTGGCAACGGGCGCCAGTTGTAAGGCCAAAGCCGATATACCCAATTTTTGTAAAAAGCCCCTGCGTGAATCCATGATCTTATTTTTTGATGATTACAATTTACATTTTTAATATAACCCGTCCAGCTATGTTTTTGGTTAGCAGGTTTGCATTATCTTGCTATCAGCGATAGCTGCAATACGGTTGGTGTAGCCCCAAAGCGCGGGCCGCCCCAGTCGGTTTCATCGCCGTTGAGTATGCGGAGTGCTTTAAATACGCCGTTCTCATAATGGCCTTCTTCCACTTTAAGGTATTGCCAGGCCTTGCCGGTGTTGCTGCCTGCCGGTTTAAATGTAATATGGCTCATGGTACCGGCAACCAAAAATTTATTATCATCCAGTTTAACTATCATCATTTTTCCGTTAGCCTCTGCATTGGGTTTCGCTTCATCCCGCCGCCCGCCGCCGAATGATACCACCGCCTGCCATGCGCCCAGGTCAATGGTTTGCTCCGCATGGTCTTCGCGTTCAACAACCGCCTTTATTTTTCCTTCAAAGCCCCATTTGGCCAGTTCGCGCATCATGGGCGCAAACATGGCATATTCCTGCCCGAAAGGCGTAAGGCGTTTGCCCAATTCATCCGCTGTTGATCCATGCCCGTTATCATCAATCCCAAACGGCGAAAAACCGATGCCCCCACGGGCGATAACCTCATACATATATTTCGCGTTACCTGCCATTAAACCGGCCTCGGGCACAAAAAGGGTATTATCGGGCCGACAATACAGATCGATCACTTTAAGCACCTTTTCGCTGCCTTGCAGGTAAATATCCGGTGCAAGCAGGTCAATAGCCGGGGCTGCCGCCTTCCATATCGGAATCACGTTATCCGTTGGGCCGCCGCTTTCATAATTGTTGGCAGTGGGGTTGGTCAGCGGGTCGCGTAAAGCACAGTTTACATACATCGGCAAAGCGTATTCGGCCTTGCCCGCGGCAGCCACCTGCCCAATGAACCGTGCCACCGACCATGCCTGGAAATATTCATCCCCCCGGTCGCCAAATACCTGCGCCCAGGTACCACCCGTAACCAAAGGCACACTAAGCGCTGTCAAAATCTCAGGTTTCAACAGTTCAGCAGGTACCATCCCTTCAAATAGTTTTTGTGCCAGGGGCGAATAATCCCTCACACTTCCCCACGCGCCCGATTCATTCTCTACCTGCATCATAATCACCGTATGCTGCGGGTCGGCCTGCTTCAAATAGCGCATTAGCGTGGTAAACGCCTTCACATCCACAGCCAAAGTAGCCGCAACATTTGGCGATGGCGAATCAACCGGCTGCCCGTCTTTTCCTGTTATATTTGGATATTTCGTGGCATCGCTTTTCATCCATCCGGGCATGTAATGGTTGCTGCCGTTTTTCCAGGTGGCAAACCACAGCAATACCAAATGCACCTTATGCTTCCGCGCCTGCAACAGCAGTGTATCCACTACCGAAAAATCAAATTTCCCTGGTTGCGTTTCTATCTGTTCCCAGTAAACCGGCACTTCAAGCG
>Ga0302315_10005591_pt1 | contig 10719 bp, 11 predicted proteins | sample III_Palsa_N3_1_FD_200532 | JGI IMG/M metagenome (GOLD analysis project Ga0302315, IMG submission 200532) | Peat permafrost microbial communities from Stordalen Mire near Abisko, Sweden - III_Palsa_N3_1 | ecosystem: Environmental > Terrestrial > Soil > Palsa > Peat permafrost | place: Sweden... | reverse complement strand
TTCAGTCCCGAGTAAGACGTCAAAGTCGAAAAGATCGAAGAGTTCAAGCTTTCTTGTGCGCTATCGGACATTGGATCGCCAGCAAACGGAGGAGTCCAGTAAGAACCCCAGTTAATGTCTTGTTTCGATGCGGTAGCTTGAAGGTTATAAAAGGCATTGGTGAGGGGGACGGTCGTGAAATGGTAGTTCCAGTTCTGTGCGTCCAGGCTCGTTACAAAGGATTGAAGTTGGCTAGAAATGGTGGTGTAGGGCTCGAACATCGAACCGGTATCGTCTTCAACGACCACGACATCCACTTTAGGTGGAATTGCAAAGGTTCCTGCTGCCTGACTTTGAGTAACAGTATTGACTGAAGAATAGTTGGTAGATCCGCACGCTTGAAAAATCAGCGAGCTGGCTGCGAGCAGAAGGGTGAGGTTGGATGTCCCTATTTTTTTGATGCTCTTATCGCTGTTCATAAAGTTCTCTCTCTCCACTGTGTCAAAGCAAACCGGGTGCCATGAAAACTGACCTTAAAACTGCTTAAATTCGATCTCACGGTCATCAAGTCCTCAAGGCTCTATCGAGTGCTCAACTCTTAGACACTTCCAGCGTTCTCTGGAATAGGGTTAAAAATACGGAGTTCTCGGTGTTTTTCGACCGATACAAGTCCTTGAACCGTCGCATGAAACTCTTCAGCCGTATCCATATGGCGGCATTCAAGCTCCGAAGAGTCGTGAAAGAACCAGTGAGGACTCGCTGCATTGGCGAAGTGAACTGTGAAGTCGTTCGCGACCTGATCTGATTTCAATCGAAGAATACAGTAAGGTTTTTGGGGGTTGAGCTCGGTCAAGGCCATGGTGTGGCCTTCTTGAAAATAGAGTTCCGAACCCGAGGCGAGTAGGGAATGAAGATGAGGGTCCAGGTGGAATACGGAGCCTTCTCCGATTTCGTCGGTCAGATAAGTTTTCGCAGCAAAGACCTGTTCACTCTGGATAGAGGCCCAGCTCAACACAACTACAACAACAGCAATCCACAACTTCCGCATAGAACTTGACAACATAATGGTTGCCTCCGCACCCCCAATTGAGCAAGACCGGTGCCTGCGAAAATAGCCCCCAGAGGGTGATTAAAGAGGGTTGAGGTCGTTCGGCGCGGAAGTGCCTAAGCGGGTGATTAAGGGTTAGACACCTCCCAAAACCCCGTAAACCGCCAATCTTACTTGTGAACCAGCCCTCTTTCTGCGTAAAATTATCCCATGGAAAACACCGAGAAGGTTCTCTTTGAAGATGATTCTCCCCATTGGTATATCGCGATGGGTGAACGTTGGATCGGTCCCGTCTCCGCCTCGGACGTTTATGAGCGCGTGACGAGCCAAGAAATTTCGTGGGCCCACTTCGTTTGGAAGCCAGGACAAGCCGAGTGGAAGAGACTTTGCGATGTAAAAAGTTTTCAGGGCGCCGTACCTCGGCAGCCAGCGAAGAAACTTCAGAATGAAGTCAAAGATGTTTCCAAACCTAATATTAAATCGCATGCACAAGTGATGAAGACGGCCCAAGGACGTTCGGAGAAGCGCACAGGCTCTTCTGAGAAGGCGCAGCCTGCTTCTCAGCGAACCTGGTTCCTCTATTATAATGACACCCAGTTTGGACCCTTTACGAAGGAAGAGATCGAGAACTTCCTCAGTGTTGGGAAAGTTACTCCGCGAGTGCACGCTTGGAAAACCGGCATGACGACTTGGACACGTTTGAAAGATATTGAAATCTTCGGCGACGCAGAGACAGCACCTGTGAAGACAACAAAGGCACAGCAGAAGAAAGAACAACGAACTGCTCCGCGACGTCCGATGGTCGCAAAAATCTTGATGCACAATAATCGTTCGGTTACCGAGGCGATGTGCCGCGATATCAGTGTCGGCGGAATGCAAGTCTTGACGGACGAACTGCCTGGCGCAGTCGGCGCAAAGATTCGACTCAATGTCAGCATGGGCGCAATGGATCCCTTTGTTGCCGAGGGCGAGATCGTTCGCATCTTGGAAGACAGTCGCGGGTTTAGTTTCCGCTTCAATCGACTTTCCGAAGGGGCAAAGAAAGCCATCGAGAAATACATTCACTCATGAAGCCATCGGATAACGTGGCCCAAAATCCATTGGGAATCTTGCAGCCTTCTGGCTTTCCGGGACTCCCGCCGGGTTGGATCTCGGAACTTGAGACGTTTCCCGCTGCGGATCGCACAGTTCAGCTTTTCAATATGGTCCATCATCCGGAGAAATGGGAAAGCCATCCCGCGCCTCACAGGGTGCTTCTCGTGGTGCACGGACTAGGGGAGCATGGCGGACGCTATTACCATCTGCCTCATTACTTGAAAGAAAGCTTTGGCGCGATTTACTGCATGGATCAGCGCGGTCACGGGAGGTCCGAGGGACTTCGTGGTCACTGCGATCGTTTCGAACAGTTCACGGACGATCTCGCCGAAGTGATCGTGCGAGTCAGTGGCCAAGTGAAACAACGCTTTGGTCGTGCAGAAGTTCATGTCCTTGGACATAGCTTCGGTGGGCTTGTTGTTCTTCGTACGCATTTTCTCAATGCGACGTTGCCAGTGAAGTCTGTGATCGCAAGTGCGCCTCTTCTCGGAATCAAAGCGCACGTACCTTGGATTAAGCAATTAGCAGGACGTGGGCTTTCGAAAGTTTGGGGCTCTCTTCAGATGCACAACGAAGTGGATCCTGCGCTCCTTTCTCACGATCCAGAAGTTCCACTCGCGTACAAAACCGATCGCCTCGTTCATGACAAGGCTACTCCGCGTTTCTATACCGAGATGTTGAGCGCTATGGCCGACACGGTGAAGAGAGATGCGGGACTTCCTTATCCGCTGCAGATGATCATCTCGTTACAGGACCGAATCGTGGATGCCGATGTAGGACAGCAGTTCTTTAAGAACTTAAAAATTCGTGATAAACAGCTTCACACCTATCCTAACTTTTATCACGAATCGATGAACGAACTGGGCAAAGAGAAAGTATTTGAGGACATCGCCGCATGGATCAAAAGTCACTCGAGCAGTTAAAGAAAGAACTTTTTGGTTTGATCCGCAAGCTCAGCTACCGTGAGGGAGATTTTACTCTCGCCTCAGGTAAGAAGAGCACCTTCTATATTGATCTCAAAGCGACGACCCTTCATCCCGACGGAGCTTTTCTGATCGGCGAGATCGCTTTTCGTGTGATCAAAGAAAGCGGTCTGAAAATCGATGCAGTCGGAGGTCTCACGTTGGGTGCTGATCCGCTCGCGACCGCAATTTCGCTCGCTGCACGTGCGCAAGGTGTGATCTGGCCCGCGTTCATCGTTCGCAAAGAATCCAAAGACCATGGCACCGGACGCTACATCGAAGGCGTCGAAAACCTCAAGCCCGGCGCATCTGTTCTTGTGCTTGAAGATGTCGTCACCACCGGTGGTTCCAGTCAGAAGGCGATCGACCGCTTGAACGAAGCAGGTTACAAACCCGTGGCCACACTCACGGTAGTTGATCGTGAACAAGGCGGCGCAGAGCTTCTCACCAAGCAGGGCTTGAAGTTTCTATCGCTCGCAACCATCGGCGATATTCGCGGCGCTAAGTAAGCGCCTTCTTGGTTAGATTTTTGCCGTTAGATTTTTGCCGTTAGATTTTTGCCATTAGATTTTTGCCATTAGATTTTTGCCATTAGATTTTTGCCATTAGATTTTTTACAAGCCGAACATCCGCCCACATTTTTCCGTTCCAATAAGTAAAGTCCGGCAGTCGCTTAATTTCCTGGTAGCCCAAGGATTGAAAGAGCGCGAGCCCGGCTGAGTTAAACTCGAAAGTTCCAACCTCAGCGATCGTTGAGCCATTCTCAAGCGAGATCTGTTCAAGATGTTCGATCGCTTTCTTTCCGATGCCCCGAGCGCGAGCCTTTGCTTCACCAATCACAATTCCATACCAAGAAATATTCTTGGTCGGCGTAATCCGGTGAAGGGGATCGATCAGAAGATTTGCAGTTCCTACTGGGATTCCATCGAGAAGGATCATGAGATCAGCTAGATGTTGAAAAGGTCCACGGCATTGAAATTCAAGCTGAATGGACTCGATCGTTTCAAGATTTTCGAATTCGTTTTCGTTTTGGAAGGGCGCCACGAGATGTCGAATCGCAGGATCGTTCGTCCACTTCGCGAGAAGCGCGCAATCGGCATCCGATTCAAAGTCGATCGGACGGTAGGTGATTTTGGAGTCGCTCATGGTGACTACTTACCAAGCGAAGTGAGGGTTTGCCTCAGACCTTGTTTTTGCTGATCCGCGGATAAAGGCTTCAAGTTTTCTCGCACTTTCGCGACGGCGCTTGCTGCGGCCTCTTTATTCATACCCTTGCTCAAATAAAAATCTTCGAGTTGTGAATAAAGACTGTCGAGGGATTCACCATCTACGGCAGCTATACGAGAAGAGCGGGCTTCGGCTATTTTACCATTTTCAGCTTCGTTAGGGTTTATTAATGTGATGACCAGTGAACGACCAGATTTTGAAAAGCTAACCGTTCCGCTAAAAAAGTAAAAAAAGATAAACAAGAACATCGCAACGATCAGGAGTCCGAACGAAGAATAAAAGAGAGGGAGCTTCCACTGATCTCCGGCTACGACCGCTTTTTTAGAATCCTGAGGGTCATATAAGACATCGACTAGTTTTCCGACATCGAAATCCGAATTGTTCTTACCGTCCCCTACGATCGCGATGGTCTGTCCAAGAGAGTCTTCAAAGGAAACGTTCAAAGCTCGGGCTGGAGCTCCTCTGGATACTCGCCGGACTTTAAAGTCGGTGATACGACCTTTTATCTTTTGAGCTCCTGCAGTAAAGGAGCGGGCGCTGGAAACTCCACGTAATCCGTAAATCAAGAGCGATAGGCCTACGATCAATCCTATTGAAATGATCAATTTGTCGGGAGAAGCCATAATAAATTTTAAGCTCCCCGAGAGGGATCGTCAAATTATTTGAGTGATCGCAGAGCTTTGGCGATCACTGTCTCTAGATCATAAATATTGGCCATCATAGGTCTGGCCCCAATCAATTTTACTTAGAGACCGGGGCCGTCTAGAACAGGTCTCACTAAGGGGACTTTATGAAAGCTATTGTTTCAGTATTTTTTCTGATGTCGGGCATTTTAGGTGTTTCTGGAGTGGCCTCTGCTGATACCCCGAGCGAAATCGTAAAAGAAAATCTGACGATTGACTGTGACGTCGTGATCTTGACCCAAGTTCCTTACTTTCAGAAAGTTCACTTTGTTGTTGGACCAGCAAATCAGGGACTGGTGCAAATTCACGTCCCTGTGCAGCTTGGTAGCAAAGATACTTACGACTACAATATCGTCGCCTATAATCAGATGGACGCGGATGCCTGCGAAGTGGGGCTCATTGACGTCGACCTCGTCTACGTTCACCCAGCTTCACCAACCGCCACCAATGACGATCCAAAACATATTGAGGGTTATGACGAAAAGTTAGCCCTTGATGGAGCGACGCTTAGCCTTTTCCAAAAGAACTCGACGGTTCAAGTCAGTTGCACAGGAGTTTTTAAGTAATCGTGGAAACAAGGCGTCTGTGTCTCTTCAGACACCGTTTTTTTTAGACAGAGCTGTCTAATTTTTGGTCGGTTTTATCGCATAAAACCGAGGTATTTCATACCTTGGCGATGGCATGTGACTTGTATCTAAGACAAGTATGAAAAAGTTATTGGGTTTGATCAGCACCATTGGATTATTGATTTCGGCGAGTTCCGCACAGGCGCACTCTCCTTACATCATGATGAAAAACTTCCAGGGCTGCCCTGACCAGTTGGCTGAGTTTAGACAAGCCCTGGAGATGGACGCCGACCTCGGTAAGTTCTTCGCTGAAGCCCCTAACAACCAAGGTTCGGTTAACGTGGTCGACGCTACCAAAAAGCCAGTCTCGAAAAATGATGCTCCTGAAGTCGATTTACGCTCTTCCCCAGATGGCCTTGCTTCTTGGACCTTGAATCCTTCTGTCGATGCTAAAGGAAACTGCGTTCCTGTGAAGGCAACCGACATCGTCCAGTCTTTACATGATTGGGAACAAAACCAACGTATGCCAGCAATGCAGGTACCAGCGAAGGATCCAACTCCTCCGGCTGATGCAGATGCGGATGCCGACGAAAACGGATTTCAAAGCTTGGGCAAGAGCTCTTAACTCGAAAGCATGCTTAAGCCCCGAACAAGAACGGTATCGTGCTGAAAGTGCAGATCGTCTTTTTCGGGATAGTCGACGGTATAGTGAAGACCGCGACTCTCCTTACGGAGTAAAGCGCACTGAACTGTCAGATGCGCGATGGTGAGAAGATTTCTCAACTCAATCAAATCCTTCGTTAACAAGAAGTCCCAGTAGTAAGCGTTTACTTCAGCTTCCAAGAGTTCTAGGCGGCGTTTTGCGCGAGCGAGGCGTTGGTCGCTTCGAACAATCCCCACGTAGTTCCACATGCATTGACGGATCTCAAGCCAGTTGGCCGTGATGTCGATCTGTTCTTCGATCTGCGTTGCGTGTCCGGTTTCCCAAGCGGGAAGGGGAGCATGGGTGAGTTCGGTGCTGAGTTCGGTCGATGTTCCGTTCGCAGACTTCTCAGCCAGCGCTGTAAGTTTTGGTCTTCCATGCTCGAATGCGCGATGAGCGAACACAACGGCTTCCAGTAACGAGTTACTCGCGAGGCGGTTGGCCCCGTGAAGGCCCGTGCATGCTGCTTCGCCAACGGCGTAGAGATTTTCGATCGTCGATTGCGCGTTTGCATCGACCAAAACGCCACCGCAAGTATAGTGCTGAGCGGGCACGACGGGGATCGGCTGCGTGGTCATGTCGATGCCGTATTTCAGACAAGTTTCATAAATATTTGGAAATTTCTTTCGAAGCTCATCGGCCGGGATGTGAGTCGCATCGAGAACGACGTGCTTGTCTCCGGTGCGTTTCATTTCCATATCAATCCCGCGTGCGACAACATCACGAGGAGCGAGTGAGCCCATCGGATGGTGCTTACTCATGAACTCTTCACCTGCGAGGTTTTTAAGAACGCCACCTTCACCACGGATTGCTTCGGTGATGAGAAAGTTGCGCGCACTCGGGTGATAGAGGCAGGTCGGATGAAACTGCATGAACTCGAGATTGGCGACTTTCGCGCCCGCACGAAACGCCATCGCGATTCCATCTCCCGTCGAAGTGTCGGGATTCGAAGTGTAGAGATAAATTTTTCCAGCGCCACCCGTAGCCAGGATGGTGACGTCGGACGCGGCGGTGAGAATTTTTCCGGTCTTTTCGTTCAGGATGTAGGCACCGAGGCAACGGCCCGGTTTGCGCCATTTTTTGAAAAGTTTGCCTTCGGTGATCAAATCAATCGCGATGTGGTGCTCGAGGATCGTGATGTACGGATTCTCCCGGGCGCGTTCAATCAAAGCGTTTTCGATCGCAAGCCCGGTCAGATCGTCGGCGTGGAGGATGCGGCGTTTGCCGTGGCCGCCTTCGCGGTGAAGATCAAAGGCCTCCGCAGGGTCGACCGAGTGGGAGCGAGTGAAGGCCACGCCTAAGTCGATTAACTCCTGAACGCGGGCCGGTCCTTCTTCCACACAAAGTTGGACGATATCCTTGTGACAAAGGCCTGCACCGGCGACGAGAGTGTCTTTTTGATGCTCTTCGAAGCTGTCTTGTTTGGACCAAACCGAGGCGATGCCCCCTTGGGCGTACCGTGTCGCCCCCTCGGCAATATCTGCCTTACAGACGACCGTGACATTCGTCAGATTTCGGGCATACTTTAAAGCAGTGCTGAGTCCGGCGATTCCGGACCCGAGTATTAATACTTGGGTCTTCATACGAAGGTGAACTATATCATGACACAAATGACGACGCTTCAAAAAGGTCACACGAGCTGGACTCAAAATTATTGGCTGCGCGCGGTCTGTGTTGTTGTCGCAATCACTCTTCCCCTGGCTCTAGCGCTTCGCGGGGCTTGGACGCTCAGCATGAGTGCAATTGGTCAACAAGGTGAAGAGACAGAGCGCGTTAAGACGCAAGAAATACGCTCTGAATCGCGCTCCTTGGGAGACGAGATTTCGGCGGAGATTGAAACGATTCAATTGCGTGCACTAGCGACTTATTTGATTGGAAAGTTTGAACCAGGTATTGCGAATTCCTCGCTCCAAGCGGTGGCGGTACTTTCGGCACCTGGAAATAGCCAGGCGCTCGTTAAACAATTTGAAATCGCGAGTGTGATTTCGAGCACTCCCGGTCCTATCGGCCCGGTCGAGACTCAAGATCTTTCGAACGCGGCTCACGCAGTGGTCTTGAAAGACATTCAAACATCGGGAGTCAGCATCGTTTCGCTCAGTACCAGAGCAGGCCAAAATCTGGATGGCGCACAACTGATCGGTTTAGGTTTCAGCGCACCAAACGGAAAAATTTTGATGGCCGTTGTCGATCCGATTCAAGCGTTTTCGGGTGTGACTAAATGGGCGATGGGTCGTGAAGGCGAGATGCTTCGGGGCTACGTCGTTGGTTCAAGTGGCCGTGTGTTGATTCACACCGAGAAGGCCTACAACGGTTCGGATTTTTCAAACAACACATTCTTTAAGCAAGCGCTTCAACCCACGTTGCACGGTGAACGTGTCGGTGGAACAGGGATCTTTGCAGCAGCCGATACTTTGAAGGCCCGCATCAGCTACTCGCAATTGCGTTCGTTACCATTCGTTGTTGTGGCAGAGCGAGTTGTGCGCTCGAACTCGACGACTTTGATGAAGCGCTTGGCCGGACCAGCAGTTTTGATGGCGAGTGTACTTTTCTTAGCGGCACTGGTTTCGATCGTGCTTCTTCTTCGAGTGTTCTCGCAGCGGGATGCTGAGCTCCGTAGACTGAATGAAATGGGTCTTACTAAGAACAGAAAGGCTGAAAGCGAAGTCGAAGACGAAGCATTTGATAACATGCTCGATGATATGCTTGAAAGTCCACAGCCGACGAAACAAGTTCAAATCCCGCTTGAGATCGCTGCAATCGATCGGGCAAAAGTGAATTCACACGTTCAAGTCCCAGCTCAAGCCCCGGCTCAAGCCAATGAACCTAGCCAGGTTCCAGGCCACGTCAAAGTAAAGTCGAATGAGCTACCGAGCTGAAGCAGAGATCAGCGCACGCGCGCTTTTAGGGAACTACGAAATCATTCGATCGCAAGTTCCAGGTCAATCCATTCTTCCCATGATCAAAGCCGATGCTTACGGTCACGGCGCTTCGTGGACGGCCAAGATTTTATCACGCGAACCAGATCTCTACGGGTTTGGTGTTGCGACTCTCGAAGAGGGTGTTGAAGTTCGCAAAGCGCTCGAAGAGCAGAGTAGTCGTCGCGGTAACGCGAAAGCGAGAATTGTCGTTATTTCAGGAGCAACTCCCTTCACCATCGAAAAGGGCGAACTCTGCGAAAAATATTATCTCACTCCTACGATCACGCGTGAAGAAGACTGGAGCCTTTTTTTACGTGAAGGTTTTCAGGAACGAATTCCTTACGAACTAAAATTTAACACGGGCATGAATCGTCTTGGGATGGCGCCGGGATTTGCGAAGCAGATCGCAAAAGTCCTTCGTGATCGTCCTGCCGTCGAACATCCTTCGGGAGTTCTCAGTCATCTCGCCATTGGTGAGAACGCGGATGAAAAATTGAGCCGCGCCCAAATGGCGGCCTTTCGAAGTATCCACTCTGAGCTTGCGAAGGTCCTTCCTCAAACACACTTTCATCTCGCCAACAGTTCAGCCATTTGGAACTCGAAGAAATGGGGACTCGACGGACTAACAGACATTGTTCGTCCGGGGCTCTCCCTTTATGGCGTGCCTCCTTGGCAGGGTGCACCGGCGCGGGGGCTTCAGCCGGTCATGATCTTTCGTGCGCCCGTGATTGCTCGTCACACTCTTAAACCAGGTGATCGCATCGGATATGGCGGGACGGCCCAAGTTGCAGCGAATAAAGGCGTCGCACCTGGTAAAGATGCGCCCGGCGTTGCGGAGAATGTTGCCGTTCTCGCGGTTGGCTATGCCGACGGCATGAAGAGGGGACTGAGTGGCATTGGAGGCAAAGGCGGACACGTCTTTTTGAACGGCAAGCGCGAACCCGTGATAGGAATTGTCAGTATGGACCTCTGTGCGGTAAGCTGCTCGGCGAAAACCAAGGTCGGAGACTGGGCCGAAATTTTGGGCCCGAACATCGACCCCTGGAGCCAAGCGCGAGCGGCAGAGACGATCCCCTATGAGATGTTTACGTCGATTACATCTCGAGTGGCACGCCGCTGGATATGACTGCCGGATCTAAAAGGAACTGAGCCTCATGGGTAATGAAACCACTATTGATCAGAACGAAACTCGCGAACAGCACATTGCACGCGGAACAGTCTGTCTTAAAAACGTCTGCAAATCTTTTCGTGGCGGACGAGATAAGATTCTTCGAGGCGTGTCGATTGATTTTCCTCCGGGCAAGTTGACTTACATTTTAGGATCTTCGGGCGCCGGAAAATCCGTGGCCCTCAAGCATATTTTAGGTCTTTTGAGGCCAGATAGCGGCGAAGTTTGGGTGGGTGGAAAGAACATGGTCGGACTTCGCGGTCGCGATCTGAACGAGCAGCGCATGCTGTTTGGGATGCTCTTTCAAAACTCTGCACTCTTTGACGACATGACTGTTTTCGATAACGTCGCGTTTCCGCTTCGCGAACAT
>Ga0302315_10005588_pt1 | contig 10724 bp, 11 predicted proteins | sample III_Palsa_N3_1_FD_200532 | JGI IMG/M metagenome (GOLD analysis project Ga0302315, IMG submission 200532) | Peat permafrost microbial communities from Stordalen Mire near Abisko, Sweden - III_Palsa_N3_1 | ecosystem: Environmental > Terrestrial > Soil > Palsa > Peat permafrost | place: Sweden... | reverse complement strand
AAAGATGAAAAAACAAGCACCATAATTGAACATATCCGGCAACTGGTGGATTTGGGCGGCGCGCCGATGAGCCCTTCGATAGCCCGGAAGGCCCTGGACCTTTTATCGAGGCTAATGCCCGATACAACAAAAAATGAGGCCAATTCCGGGATACCCGGCATGCTGTCTAAAAGAGAAAAGGAAGTGCTGGAGTTGTTGGTAGGCGGCAAGGATTACAAAGCCATAGCGGAAAAACTTTTTGTAAGCAACAATACCATCCGCACCCATATAGCCAATATTTATGAAAAACTGCACGTCAGTTCCAAAACACAGGTAGTTACCATGGCTATTCAACGGAGATGGTTTGAAAAATAACTCAACTATGAAAATCAAATTGCCAAAAGTCTTAACTCCTACGCCAGAAGACCACCAAATTGCCTTTGATCTTAGGCCTAAGTACGGTTGACTTGACACTAACATAGCTCAGCCCGCTTGCCCCTTCCCAAAAAAACCAATACCTTCCTTTTTTTTAACAACCAATGACCATTAACAAACCTGCCCGCAATTACGGGATCGACCTGCTGCGTATTATTGCCTGCTACATGGTAATGCAAATTCACACCGGCGAATTTTACTACATCGGCCCAACCGGTAATGTTTTAAACACCGCCGATGCACACATTGTAGGCTGGTACAATTCCTTTTTCCGGATATGCGTGCCCTTATTTGTGGTGATATCCGGCTTTTTTCTATTCCCCGTGAACGATACCCGGACTTTTTTCAAAAAGAGGTTAAGCAGGGTTGTTGTGCCCTTTGTACTTTGGTGTGTACTTTATGCGCTTTACTATCATTTTACCGCGGGTGTAGATATACGCACCACGCTGATACACATCCTGCATATCCCGGTAAACTACGGAGTTGAGATAGGCCACCTCTGGTTTGTATATATGCTGATCGGTATTTATCTTTTTGCACCTATTCTTTCGCCATGGATCGAAAAAGCCGACCGCAAAGGCATGGAACTTTACCTGGTGATTTGGGCCGTTGCTTTAAGTCTGCCCTTTATCCACCTCGTTTATCCTGAATTTTTAGGCGAAGCCGCGTGGAACCGCACCCCGCTGCTTTATTATTTTTCGGGCTTACTGGGCTATGTTATTTTAGCCGCCTACATCAAAAAATTCCATATGGAGCCAAAGCCCTGGAATTATACGTTCGGACTGGCGCTGATCGTTGTTGGCTACGCCATTACCGCGATGGTGTTTGAGCACCGCTTAGGCACCGAAAAAATGGTGACCACCCTCGAGCTATCCTGGGGCTTTGATACCATTAATGTGGCTATGATGACCGCCGGGGTAGTACTGATTTTTAAAAATATAACCATAAAAAACACCAATTCCCGGTTCGCCCGGCTTGTCGCCAGTGTTTCGGCAATCAGCTATGGCATGTACCTGGGGCACATTATGGTCCTTAACTTTTATTTTTCGGTACTTAATAAATATTTCAATTCAGCTGCCGTCAAGATCCCGCTTATTGCCCTTTGCACTTTCATTACCACATGCCTGCTTATTAAACTGCTTTCGTTTTTGCCAAAAAGTAAGTGGCTTGTAGGGTAGCGGAGTATAACGTTGGCGTAAGCTGGATGGGAGGTAGCGGGCTGCTGTTATTTGGTCTTTGATAATTATTGCTGGAAGTCGGCGGTGGCTGACCGCAGGCAGGGTTTAAGCGTTTGAAACCTCGACCGACGGCGAATACTGAATGCTTACGAGTCGGGAAGCAGGTCATTGAGCTTCGCCTCGCACGAGAAATGTTTACATTTGTTACACATGGTCTCAATTCTCTGTCTTTAATTAAAAAATATTATGAAACACAGGACGAACAATAAAAGGTATGAGCTTACTGATTTTTCGAAGTTAAGCAATGAAGAACTTGCCGGGGCGTTTGTGTTCCCCTCAAAGCAAGCTGTGACCGTAAAAGAAAAAAAAGAGGAGGAAGATTTTTGGGCAGAGCGCCGCAGGCAGTTTGAAAGCAGAAGTTCGCAGCAAAAAGTTTATGATAATTTATTGCAGTTAAAATTCCAGTTGGAAAATTATGTTGGCAGTAATCAATACAAATCCGGGGCAAATTTTGGCTATTTCCTAAACGAGTATGTGACCAGGTTAGGTAAGCCAGACAAGGAATTTGCTGCTGATATTGATGTCAAACCCGCTGTTCTCAGCCAATACATTAACAATCACCGTAAACCGACGGAGACATTTGTTATACGGTTGGAATTGCATTCAAATGGTGTAATTCCCGCCCTGGCATGGTTAAAATTATTGCAAAAAGACAACGAGCATCAAATCATGGCAGATACCGATATCAGGGACGAAGAAAGTAAGCACATTAAAAACGGGCTTGAGTTTGCTTATTGATCGATATCCATACCGTCACCACAGGGTCTCTCACAGACTTAAGTTAACCCGCAAAATCGATAGGGCATATCGCCACATTAACCTAAACGACTACCAATCGTTCCGATGGAACGTAGAGCCTTTTTGGCTTGCTTCTACCAACCATGCGTCCGTATCGAACGCATTTTTGGTCTTTCGCCCCATCGGGGCGTTTGGTCGGTAGAAAAAGCATCCAATACAAACGCGTTCCGTAGGAACGGCTGGGGAGTTGACGATTAAACCCGTCAGACCAATATTGTGGGTTAACGTTAACTCGCAAAGTACGCTGTGAAGACAGCCTGGCACGCACGCCCAATTATTTCCTAATTTAGATTCCCAATTCAACTCACCTATGAAAATCAAATTCCCAAATACCCCGGCCCTTATCCTGTTAACAGCCTTGTGCGCACTATCTGCCCACGCCCAACCCCCACTACCCCCCGGTCTCGCCGAGCGGGAATACTACATCCAATCCCTAACCCGCATCGCAGATCCCGTTCTCACGGCCTTAAGCAAAAACCAGCTCCGCAAGCAAATGCCAGTGGAGGCCAGCGCGAAGGGGCGCGAATCATACACCTACCTTGAGGCTTTTGGCCGTTTATTAGCCGGAATGGCCCCCTGGCTCGAACTTGGTCCCGACCAAACGCCCGAAGGCCGCCTGCGCGAAAAGTATATTAAACTAACTTTATTATGCCTCCGCAATGCCACCGATCCGCAATCAGCCGACTTTATGAATTTCAACAAGGGCGACCAGCCCCTTGTAGATGCCGCCTTCCTGGCACAAGGCCTGTTGCGTGCGCCAACCCAGTTGTGGGGCAGGCTGGATAGCAAAACGCAGGCTAACGTTTTGGCGGCGTTAAAATCTTCCAGGACTATTATACCCGGACCCAGCAATTGGCTTTTATTCAGCGCCACCGTTGAAGCGGCCCTGCTGCGCTTTGAGGGCGACGGGGACCGTATGCGCATGGATTATGCCATTAAGGAGCATTTGGTAAATTGGTATAAAGGCGACGGCGCGTATGGCGACGGACAAAATTTTCATTGGGATTATTACAATAGCTTTGTCATACAGCCTATGCTGGTCGGCGTTTTAAAAACGCTGAGCGAGGCTGATAGTACACAAAAGAAAACCTATGCAACCGCCCTGCAGCATGCCACACGTTATGCCGTGGTACAGGAACGGATGATATCGCCCGAGGCTACTTATCCCCCGATCGGCCGGTCGCTGGCCTATCGGTTTGGCGCATTTCAAACCCTTTCAATGGTCAGTTTAATGCACAAGCTGCCGGCTGGTGTTAAGCCCCAGCAGGTGCGCGCGGCCTTATACGCCATGATCAAACGGCAACTGGAGGCGCCCGGCACGTTTGATGGCAATGGCTGGCTGCAGATAGGCATTTACGGGCACCAGCCCGGTATTGGCGAAAATTATATTTCTACCGGCAGTCTTTATTTGTGTTCCGAAGCATTCCTGATATTAGGGCTGCCGCCCACAGACGATTTTTGGCAAGGCGAAGATGCCGACTGGACCGCAAAGAAAGTGTGGAAAGGCGAAGCGGTTGAGCTGGACCACGCTGCGGATTAATGAGAATAGATATATACGCGAATCAAGAGTCAAAAACCAGGAGCTAAGAACCAACAGTTAAGAATCAATCCGGCACGTGCGGGAAAGAATCAAAAAAAATGTCAACTGGAATAGATGATCGATAAAAATGGCATGATTTAAGCCTTCAGTTTCTCACAAAACTGTAAATGAGTCAATGCCGGTCCGGGCAGCCTGACTCGGGCGGGACGCCGACAGGGGTTAGGTTTAAGCGCTTAAACCGGCTGGAATATCAAACTAAGTGTGCTGATAACCCTAATTTTGTAACATTAACCATTGGATTTCACCCTAATTATATGCCATAATTTTTAAAAAATTACCCTAATTTTGTAACATGTTCAGAAGAAATGTCATTACAGAGCTTGAAACATGGCTAACTAATCGTGGCCGCAAACCTTTGGTAATCAGAGGAGCCAGGCAGGTTGGAAAAACAACGGTCGTAAACGAATTTGCAAAACGGTTTGAGCAATACATCTATCTAAACCTGGAGCTGCCAAATGACCGCCTTCCTTTTGAACAGTTCAATACCATAGAATTATTAGTACAAACACTGTTTTTTATAAAAAACCAAACGCTTTCGAAAAAAGGGAGCACACTTATTTTTATTGATGAAATACAAGAAGTGCCAAAGGCATTAAACATTTTGCGTTATTTCTATGAATCTGAACCCGGTATAGCCGTTATAGCCGCCGGCAGTATGCTGGAAACCTTATTTAATAAAAATATTAGTTTTCCGGTAGGCCGGGTAGAATATAAGGTATTGCGACCGGTATCCTTCCCTGAATTTTTAGATGCCATGGGCGAAAAGGAAGCACTATCATATTTAGAAACCGTGCCTGCGCCACAATTTACCCATCCTAAACTGCTTCAACTTTTCCATACCTATGCGCTTATAGGCGGCATGCCCGAGATTGTGAAAAACTATAGTGAAAATAAAGATTTAATAGCGTTGAAGCCTATTTATGAGTCACTTATTACCGCCTACATAGAGGATGTAGAGAAATATGCATCAACAGATTCACAAGTGCAATATATCCGGCATGCTATAAGGGCATCGTTTTCTCAAGCGGGAAAACGGATAAAATTTGAAGGGTTTGGTAATTCTTCTTACCGATCCCGCAGCATGAGTGAAGCATTGCGGACCCTTGAGAATGCATTGCTTATACAATTAATCTATCCAAGTACTGACGCACAATTGCCATTGTTACCAGACCATAAAAAGTCGCCGCGCCTTCAAATCTTAGATACCGGCATGCTTAACTACTTCGCCGGCATTCAAAAAGAGATATTAGGTACTGTTGATCTAAATAAGGTGTACCAGGGTACAATGATCGAGCATTTGGTTGGACAAGAGTTATTGGCTTCACAATTTAACGCGTTAAGCAGCCTTAATTTCTGGGTACGAGAAAAGCAAACCTCCTCAGCAGAGGTGGATTATATCTGGCCATTTGAAGGAAAATTGATGCCGATTGAAGTGAAATCGGGCGCCGAAGGAAAGCTCAGATCATTGCATCTTTATATGGACCTGGCACCGCACCAAATGGCGCTGCGTTTTTATGCCGGTGAAATTAGCATTACTGACGCGAGCACCCCCGGTGGAAAAAAATACAAGTTACTTAATTTGCCTTATTACCTCGTTTCTCAAACAGAATACTATTTACAATGGTTTCAACAGCAAATCCGGAATGGTTAATAATGTGAATTCGTGCCCAGCCATGCAATTCGGCATGCATAGTTCGCTATGCCCACCGCGCATGCTTCCCTTCGATAAACTCAGGGCAGGCTCAGAGAACCTCAGCATGACACCGCTTTTTTAGATCTTCTGAACATGCTTCGAGAACCTCAGCATGATAAACGCACCCCAATTTACCGCGCTACCCTGCCTCTCCTGTACACCGCAGGCGTCTGCCCTGTTTTTGATTTAAAGATACGGTTAAAGGCCGCCTCCGACTGATAACCCACGCTTGCTGCAATTTCGGATACATTGCTATGGTCCGTAGTTAATAGCTTTTGGGCTTGCCTCATGCGCCAGTTGGTGAGATAGCTCAGCGGTGTTTCATGCACTAATTTTTTAAACCGGTTAAAAAACACCGACCGCGACATGCCGCTCTCCGATGCAAGCGACTCCAGCGTCCAATCGATTTGGGGCGAATCCTGCATCAGCTTCAGGGCCTTGCTTATCCTGGTGTCGTTTATGGCGGAAAGAAACCCGGTGTCGGGTGCGGCCTGTTCTAAATAAGCCCTGATAATGTTGACAAACATAATTTCCGACAAACATTTCAGCATCACACTGCTTCCCGGCCGCTCGTTAGTCAGCTCGTTCAGCATTAATTGCGCAACCTGTTTTAATAAGAGGCCGTTTTCTGTCACATATTGCCTGATATGTATGATGGAGGGCAAGTCTTTTAAAAAAGGATGCAGGGGCTGGTAATCAAATTCAAAATGACCTGCTATAAGCTCAGTTACCTCGCCGCCGCTGTTAAAAACAGGTGTCCCCGCCCGGCGGGCCTTAACAAATTCGGGCGAGGGCATACGTAAGCTGGCAGCACTATCGGCTATCCAGTGGGCGCTTCCATGGGGTACAAATACCAGGTCGCCAACGGCCAGTTCTATCACGCGGCCATCAGGCGAGCCAACCGTACAACGGCCGCTAACCAATCGCCAGAATTGCGAATTATCATCCTTAACAACATCCAGCCCCCAGGGCGCCGCAAGCGGAAACTTGCTGTACACCACGCTTTTTAGCCTGGTGGCTTCCAACACGGTACTTAAAACATCCATTTTATAAAATTAACACGATTGAACAAATATAAAACACTTTTTGGTACTTTAAGTGTTGTTTTGGAAACTAACTTTGTTTTATTAAATCGAAGGTGAATGGTGAGTGGTGAATGGTGAGTGTAAGTAAGAGGTGACAGCTAAAGCATTTCACCATGTGTAGACCTGCCTCGATTAACGGGAATAAATTAATAGACTCCAATTAAATAATTAAAAAAATGACAACACAGGAATTAGCCAATCGCTATTACGAACTTTTTGAAAAAAGACAAGTAGCAGAAATTTATCAACAGTTTTATAGTGCCGACATTGTTTGCACCGAACCCGAACATGCTTTGGCAATCGGTGTGCCCACGGTAACCAGGGGAATCGAAGCGGTTTTAGCCAAGTCAAAAGCGAGGCAGGAAATCATAGCAGAGGTGCACAGTTTTTTTAGCAGCGAGCCGGTGGTTGGCGGTAACTATTTCAGCCTGGCCATGGGCAGGGATATGACCCTCAAAAACGGCCAGCGGGTACAACTGGCAGAAATCGCAGTCTTCGGTGTGAAGGCCGACAAGATCATATCCGAGACCTTTTTTTATTAGGAGGTGGCGGTCGTAAAATCACCCGTTAGTGGTCACCACAATGTGTGTTCGTTTGCACAATGACGATTCCGCTTCCCGATAGCTATCGGGACCTCGGGGCTAGTTGTTATTCACGGGTTGTTTGTTTTTTAAGGTGTGAATGATTGCTTCGCAATTTTGTCTTGGCAAAAGTAACCAAAACCGTGTCCGCAGAAATGCTTCTTTCCGCTGCAGGCCTTTGCCCGCAAACCGGAAAAAACCTTGGGCTGCAATTATTTTTCGGGGGTTGTTTTTTTTCAATGGCCCTCAAGATTGCTGCGCAGTTTCGCCGGGCTACCTTGTCGCTTCAATACCCTGTATGCGAAAACTTTTCGGGAGTTGTTTGTTTTTCAGCGGCCCTCAAGAGGCGCTTCGCGGTTTGCTATGCCCTGGCCCCATTCACCGCCTTGCCGGTTTTCCCCGGTTTTTTCCGAAGCTCTTCTGCGGACGGGAGGGATACTTTCATGACACGGTAATTGCAGAGACCAAACCGTCTTTGAGCGGCTGTTCGGCCTGGTGATCGATCTGGAGAATAATTTGGCCACAAAGCCGGGCTGAATAAGGAGTTGTTTTCTTTTCACCTTCACCACCCGGAACGCAGCGGTGAGCCGCTCCATATTTTCAGGGGACAGGCGGATCTTACGATTTATATTTTCGATAAAGGGCGAAAGGTCTTCCATAGCGTTAAGTTACAAATTAACGCAACTTTCCGTAAAACATCTTTGTGAACCGGTTCGGCTTTTTTGAGGGGAGACTTGGGGATTTTTCCATTTTCATTTGGGGGCGTTGGTGAGAAGCTTGAACCGGCGGGAAATACCCCATCGCGAAAAGCTGCCCGAACGCCGAAGAAATAACCCTTTAATTCTGGCCACAATGTGTGTTCGTTTGCACAATGACGGTCCCGCTCATGGCCGCGGGGGCCTAGTTACTTTTGTCTTGGCAAAAGTAACCAAAACCGTGTCCGCAGAAATGCTTCTTTGCGCTACAGGCCTTTGCGCACAAAACCGGGGAAAACCTTGGGCTGCAACTGTTTTTCGGGGGTTGTTTATTTTCAATGGCCCTCAAGATTGCTTCGCAGTTTCGCCGGCTTAACCTTGTCGCTTCAATACCCTGTATGCGAAAAGTCGCTATGCCCTGGCCCCATTCACCGCCTTGCCGGTTTTCCCCGGTTTTTTTCCGAAGTTCTTCTGCGGACGGGAGGGATACTTTCATGACACAGTAATTGCAGAGACCAAACCGTTCATAGTTTTAGGATAAACTTAATTGCGTGAGGGGGAATTTTATTCATAATGCAATCTTCCGAACACCCATGGTAGCAACACCACCCCCGGCCTGTCCGTAGTCGGCGACTACCAACAGCCCGGGGTAAAGAGTAATACCACCGTAGCCTATCCCCGTCATTTACTTCACCAGCACAGGAGCCCTATGGGCTGCACTTTTCCGCCGCAGGCGGATCGTTTATGGGTTTATGCTATAGGTCTGTCCTAACAGGGAACATTATAGGTCCCGTACACCGCCGTCGAGCAGCAGTTCGGCGCCCAGCATAAAGGCAGAGTCGTCTGAGGCCAGGTAAAGCGCCGCGGCAGCCAGTTCCTCCGGCAATGCCACGCGTTTAACCGGGGTGAAATTCCCCATAGCTTCCTTCATGGCTAAAGCCTCTTCGGCGCTGCCGGTGACCGAAGCAAATACCGGTGTATCCACAGGTCCCGGCGTTAAGACGTTGACCCGTATTTTGCGGTCGAGCAGGTCGGCGGAAAAACTGCGGGCCAGGGAACGCACTGCAGCCTTGGTTGCCGAATAAGCTGAATGGTTAGGAATGCCCTTACCGTTTACCGTCGAAGAAATTAGCACCACCGACGCGCCGTCTTTTAATACCGGCAGGGCTTTTTGCACCGAAAAAAAAGCGCCTTTGAAATTAATATCGCTCACATGGTCAAATTGTTCTTCGGTAAAATTCGCCAGTGGCGCTAAAACATAAACACCTGCATTAACGATCAGGGTGTCTATCTTACCGAAATGGTCTGCTACTGTTTGATAAATTCGCGCCAGGTCATCCAGTTTGGAAACGTCGCCCTGTATGCCGAGGCCGTTGGGGCCGATTTCGGCGATAGCCTCATCGATGGCTTTTTGGTTGCGGCCGGTAATAGCCACTTTGGCGCCTTCCCGCGCAAAACGTTTGGCGATGGCTAAACCAATACCGCTGCTGCCGCCGGTAATAACGGCTACTTTATTGTTCAATTTTTGTGACATAAATATTAAATTTTAAACCACAAAATTGGGGGCAATCGTATTTTCAGAACGATGAACTAGCTTAAGAAAAGCAGGTGAACTGGTTCACTTTTTTCGCACTTTGTCGTTACGGATCTTCGACAGGAACTCCCGGGTCATGTTAAGATAGGAGGCAAGCGCGTATTGCGGCAGGCGCTGCGCCACCCGAGGGTATTTGGCAACAAATTCATTATACCGTTCTCCCGCGCTTTGCGTCAAATTAGATACGATGCGCCGCGCCAGGTAAGCCGCCGAATGCTCGGCCATCACCCTGAACAGTGTCGCCAATTCCCAATTGGCGTCTTTGAGCTGCTGTTCGGCCTGGTGATCAATCTGCAGGATAATACTATTTTCCAAAGCCTCCACAAACTGCGTGGCCGGCGTTTGGTGGATATAGCTGTTATAGTCCGAAAGCCACCAGTCCTCAACTGCGAATTGTATCGTGTGCACATTTCCCTTTTCATCTATAGCATACGAATGAAAAGCCCCCTTCAGCACGTAGATCCGGTATTTGGCCACAAAGCCGGGCTGAATAAGGAGTTGTTTTCTTTTCACCTTCACCACCTGGAATGCAGCGGTGAGCCGCTCCATATTTTCAGGGGACAGGCGGATCTTACGATTTATATTTTCGATAAAGGGCGAAAGGTCTTCCATTGCGTTAAGTTACAAATTAACGCAACTTTCCGTAAAACATCTTTTGTGAACAGGTTCGGCTTTTTTGAGGGGAGACTTGGGGATTTTTCCCATTTTCATTTGGGGGCGTTGGTGAGAAGCTTGAACCGGCGGGAAATACCCCATCGCGAAAAGCTGCCCGAACCCCGAAGAAATAATCCCTTAGTTCTGGCCACAATGTGTGTTCGTTTGCACAATGACGGTCCCGCTTCCCGATAGCTATCGGGACCGCGGGGGCCTAGTTGTTATTCACGGGTTGTTTGTTTTTTAAGGTGTGAATGATTGCTTCGCAATTTTGTCTTGGCAAAAGTAACCAAAACCGTGTCCGCAGAAATGCTTCTTTGCGCTGCAGGCCTTTGCGCACAAAACCGGGGAAAACCTTGGGCTGCAACTGTT